>ERZ767114.84-NODE-84-length-75431-cov-5.597579_pt1 | contig 75431 bp, 74 predicted proteins | sample MGYA00374952_ERZ767114 | MGnify/ENA primary metagenome ERZ767114 (study PRJEB28939, sample SAMN06267156) | marine metagenome | isolation source: Columbia River Estuary | place: USA:Columbia River Estuary, USA | collected 2012-05-05 ... | reverse complement strand
ATCCTTGTGAATCAATCTACTTCACGTTGCGAAAATCCCATTTTTCGTGGTTTTGTTTTGTTTGAGTTTTCTTTAGAATAAAAATAGCGGGAAAGATAGATCCAATCCTGTTTGTTTATTCCTCCATCGTTACCGTCGCCAAGCATTGCAAATCCGAGTTGATTAATCTCTTCAACTGTTTTAATTGATGTTTCGGTTGAATAAAAGTAGTGGCAAACGGCATGGGCCAAATCTTGTGCCGCTTTATTGTAACTTCCCCCATGTGAGGAAGTTTGAATTAAACCCCCGAAAAACAATGCAACTCCAAAAAGTAGACTGCCACAACAAAGTTCAGTTCCATCACTATCTCCCCACATACCTAACGGAAAAACTTGAAGCAAAATAATTGGAATGAAAATGATGAATACAAAACTGAATGGGATATACCAAATACCAACATTCGGACGTTCTTTGATATCGATGAAAGCTTCGTAACTTTCAACCAAGAGTAATGCTTCTTCCTTACTCCCAACTTTATCCATGCTTAATGGAAATGTTCGAAAACGTTGATTATCATTGTTCTCTACTTTATCCATGCTTTCTCCGATGGACTTACTTGGATTAAACTTACTCCGGCAGGATTCACTCACAGTGTAGAAGGGGTGATGTTCAGAATTTTGAGTTTCGTATTCGAATAAAATATCATGCTATTTGCAGATGTTTTCCTGTCATGAGCCCTTTTCTATAGAAATTTAGATTTGTGAATTCTTCTATTCTCATTTCATCCACTCAATTTATTGGATCCGAGGCACCTGAATCTGCTTTGGTTAGAAACTTTTTATTTGCACGAGACGCACTAAGAAATAAGTCACCAAAGGCATCAATAGTGTGATGGATTGGTTTTGAGTAACCACCTCCCATGAATACTATTGTGGGAATCAACTGGTCAACCGCCAGGTCGAAAACCATCTCGTTTCTCTTGCTCATTCCTTGGCGAGAAATGTTCAATTTACCTAAAGCATCAGTGGCTAACCCGTCGACACCAGCTTGGAAAAGAATTAATTCGGGGTCGAATTGTTTGGCAATTTCCAGTGCTTTAGCAACCATGGCCAGCATTTCCTCATCACCAGAATTTGCAGGTAATTCGAGGTCATAATCACTTTCTGACTTGCGAAATGGAAAGTTTTGCCGGCAGTGTACTGAAATTGTCAAAACCTTGTCAACATTTTGCAAAATAGTTGCTGTCCCATCTCCTTGGTGAACATCAAAATCCACCACAGCAATCTTAGTCACATCATACTTACTTAACGCTAGAAGTGAGCACACAGCAAGGTCATTGAAGATACAATATCCGGAGCCAAAATCATGGTGTGCATGATGGGTGCCTCCTGCCATGTTGCCTGCAATACCCCCGTGTTTCATCACATGGTCTAAAGCCGCAATCGCCCCACCCATCAAAAGCAGTGTACGTGGTACTATTTGTGGCGTCCATGGAGTCAAACCGATTCGTTTAATTTCCTTTTCAGTCAAGTTTTGGTTTAGGAAATTATCAACATAGCATGGATCGTGTGCGAGGATTAGTTCGTTTCGTGATGCTTCGGTTGGTTGTTGAATGATAAAATTGTTAGAATGTTCTGGATTTTTGAGTTTTTCAAGTAATTTGGTATATCGGTCACGAGGAAATCTTGCATCAGGATGAATACCGTTTGTGTAAATCGGGTGGTACCAAAGTGAGAATCTATGGTTTGATTCCTCATCATTGATTGGTTGGAGAATCTCCTTTGATTCAACGACGTAATTACCCATTTCAACACCGACTCATTCGAAATACTTGGCACCTAAGTATTGACAAAGATGTTCTGTGAAGGAAATGTCTGCTGCGGAAAAAGCTGCAGGTAAGTCTGAATCGAGGTCGAGGACTGCAACAACTTGACCGTTTGAATTCTTTACCGGTACAACAACTTCGCTTAATGTAGTGGAACTGCATGCAATATGTTCTGTTCTTGCATGAACATCCGGTACGTCTTGTGTTTTTCCAGTTTTTGCAGCAGCGCCACATATGCCTTTGTCAAAAGGAATGACTAAACAGCCGTGTCCACCTTGGTAAGGTCCGATTTTCAATAGATCTGGCTGCACAGTTCGATAAAAACCGGTCCAGTGAAAATGTTCGAATGAGTGATGCAATTCGCAGACAACTGTTGACATGGCTGAGACCCAATCGTCTTCTCCCTCCAGAAGAGATTCAATTCTTGCGAATACATTGCCATGGATGGACATATGTATCCCTCTTTTTGTTGATATATGATAACTTGCTTTATTCCTTCCATTGAGGCGAATCAGAACAACCCAGACACCGAACATATGTGGGAATCTTGTGTATTGAAGAGGTGGATATAAATCAAAATGGGTTTTTGTTTATTTATCTTCTTTGATTCGAGAGAAGAAGTATTTACCGTGGTAAATGCGGATAAAGTCCAGATGTGAGGACCCTTCTATAGATTACTTTGTCTTCTAACTTCCGAGACTGTTCAAGACTGAAATGAACCATATTGTAACTCCAATCATCACAATACCTCCGATTACTAATATCGTCATGGCACCTTTAGCCTTCGCTGTATTTCCACTCCGTTTCCATTTAATCACCAATGAGCCAGCAACAACAGGCAAACTGAGAGCAATAATCACGACATTCCAAAACCCAAACGGATCGAGAGGGACAGTAAAACCAATGCCCATTACCAGTAATCCAGAGAGGAATGCAAAACCTGAACCGAACAAAACACTACCTTGAGACTCCTCTAACTCTTGGCTTTCCTCTTCATGAGATGCTGTTTCTTCCACGTTGATACCTCGCTCTCTGTTGTATTAGAGTTGTTCCATCTCTAACTGCTTTACCGCATACCATGGCATATGCTGATGGTATGCCAGGAGGAACACTCGATGCTTACATACGGTTGAGTTGGCCAAATATCGATGAGCCAAGTTAGGCGATCCTTACAAACGAAACCTGGTGTTGTTTAGGTAAATTCCTGTGTTTTGCAGTTCCATGCGCTGTCGAATCTATTCCTAAAAATTCGATTCATTGCGTCGTTACAAATCATTATTAGTGAAACGCCGAATTATGGTGCATGTCCACGAAAGGTGTCCTCATGATGAATGTCGGAACTCCTGACGAACCGACGGTTGGTTCAGTAAAAAAATACCTCAGGGAATTCCTTCTCGATCCTGACGTCATTGACATACCAGCCCCACTGAGGCACTTATTGGTCAGAGGAATCATCTTGAACACTCGTCCGAAAAAGATTGCACCTCTCTACCAGAAAATATGGATGCAAGATGGTTCACCGCTTCGGGTGTATTCTGACCGTGTGGCCTCATCCCTCGGAGAATCCATGGCTGGGACCAAAGTCGAATTTGCGATGAGGTATGGAAACCCAAGCATACGGTACGGTCTTGAATCGTTGAAACAACAGGGCGTGGACGAGTTGCTCCTGCTCCCGATGTTCCCTCACTATGCACAGGCCACAACCGAATCATCGCTCAAAGAGGCCCACAAACAACTCAAACAAATGAACTGGTCCCCAAAGCTGTTGGAAATCCATCATTTTGAAACGGACAGCGAATACATAACTCCCCTCGTTCACTCAATCAAACCCCACATCAATCAAGAGACCCATTTGCTGTTTTCATACCACGGCCTCCCCGTGTCCCATGTAAAGCGAATTGATGATTCAAAATCACACTGTCAAAAAGTTGATGACTGCTGTTCAATTTCATGTGATGCAAATCAATTATGCTACGCTCATCACTGCATGAAGACGACGCTTGAAGTGGTGAAATCACTCAACTTAGAACCGGAACAATGGTCGTTAAGTTTCCAAAGCAGACTCGGTCCAGTGAAGTGGTTGGAACCGTCCACTGTGGACAAGGTGGCACAACTTGTTGGAAATGGCGTCAAAAAATTAGCCATAGTCGCCCCTGCATTTTTGGTCGATGGCCTTGAAACACTAGAGGAACTTGAAATCGGCATACGGGCCGATTTTATGGAATTAGGCGGTGAAGAACTAACGGTCATCAAGTGCTTGAATGATGAACAGGAATGGATTGATGGGTTGATGAAGATTATTGAGAATCGATTTCAACATTCCATCAATTCTACCAACCTCTCAGCCTCATCAACGACGTGAGTAATGGCGACCCCACTCACAGACCAACCAAGGTAAGTGAAGTCATAAGCCAAGTCAGCAACATGCGCCATGTGACCTGGTTTGAACTGAGGTATTCCTCTGGTACCAATGTTCTCAAAAATCACTGGCTTCGCCTCACCGAAGTAAACAGAAAGCGCCTGCTTAATCGATTCGTCTTCCATGTCCCATCGTCCATGAGGCACCATGATGCGGAACAATCGATGTTCGGCTGGAGTTCTCTTTGAATGGTGGACATCGCTTTCGTGAAGAACACCGCTGAAAGGTATTGAATCATCGGGAATCAAAACGCCATAACCAATGGGCACATCCTTCACATCATTTTGATGGAATCCTACGGCAAAAATGGAAATCCAGTTGGTTTTTTGATGCTTCAATAAACCAGGTGCAGTCCAAATGATTGAAGACAATGGTACTTCGAATGTCTCGGCGAGTGATGATGGGCTCTCAACGTCCGTCGACAACAATATTTCGACGTTGCTCATGGATTCAAGGCGTTCCTGTAAAGCATCCACTAAGGCCCCCATGCCCCCGTCGAGAGAGGTGATGGAACCTTTTTTTGGCAAGAACATTGGGTAGGTTGAATCAATCTTAGCGCGCAGTTTCCTCTTGTTCATGGGCGCATCCCTTCCGAATCTTGTCAAGCCGGGAAAGAGGAAGTCTGCATCAACATTTTCCGAAGTATCGTTGACGATGCCCAAGGTCATTGCATCAGCGATGCCGCGGTGAGGAATCACTTGAGATACTGATGAACCACCTTTTCTCGAGTTTTTGATGGCTTTTCGCAAGGAAAGGGGCCCAATCTTCAGCAGTGAAAACGGTGACAATTTGTGTTTGACACCATTCATCAAAATCCATCGTGATTTGGCTTTGTCTGACGATGGCTTCCAAGCCTCTTGAAGTCCTAAATCCTCAACTAAACGCCACATCGAAGGGTGCGGTCTTGAAGCATTCACAGCAAGGTCGCAAATCCATTCGTCTTTTTGCCATGTTTCAATCACTCCACCAAGACGGCTGGATTTCTCGATCAGAATTATCTGCTTGTCTGGAAATCGGTCAGCGATTCTATAGGCTGCACACAAACCGGAAAGCCCACCGCCAACAATGGTGACTCGTTGGTGGTTTTTCAATTCGGAATGAGCCAGGAGTGGTCGGCGCATTTCAGCTCCGTGGCGAATCCAATCTCCCGCTTCGTCCATAGGTACCGCTCAACGTTTGATCAATTACACCCAATCTCTTGGGTTCTTTAGGACTTGGATGAGTTTGGATTCAGGACTTTCTGGTTCAGGTTCGTGGCAGTACTCCCACCGTGATGTCAGCGGCAGCGACATGAGAATACTCTCGATACGGCCGTTGGTTGTCAAACCAAAGGTTGTGCCTCGGTCGTAGACCAAATTGAATTCAACGTACCGTCCTCGGCGGATTTGTTGCCATGTCTTTTGTTCGGGAGTGTAGTCCATGTCGATTCTTTTCTCCAAAATCGGTAAGTATGAATCGAGAAAGGAGGCTGCACAATCCTTGACGAAATCAAAACATTCGCTTTGTTCGGCTTGGTTGATGTTATCGAAAAAGATACCACCAAGACCACGTCGTTCACCACGGTGTGGAATGGAAAAATAATCATCGCACCATTGCTTAAATTTGGGATGGTCGGCAACCGCGTGGCGGTCACACACTTCTTTGTGGACCTGATGAAAATGAATGGCATCCTCTTCGAAGAGGTAACTTGGCGTTAAATCGGCTCCTCCGCCAAACCACCAACTTCCGGGCTTAGTGCCGTCTCCACGCTCAAAATAGCGGTAGTTGGCATGCACTGTTGGTGCCATTGGATTTTTGGGATGCAAGACGAGGCTCAGACCCGTAGCGAAGAAGTCCAAATCGGCATCGCCCAGTTCATGCCCACCGCCCATGCTTTTTGCTGCTTGAGGACTGAGGGTGCCTTGGACAACGCTGACGTTAACTCCGGCTTTTTCAAAAACAGTTCCATCGCTAAAGACTCGGCTCCTTCCGCCACCACCTTCTTCGCGAACCCATTCATCCTCTCGGTAGCCAACCTGTTCAATCTCACTCAAACGTTGGCAAATTTCCTCTTGCATGGAATAAACCATCTCTGCCATGACACTGCGCATACTATTCACCCGTGATGGTACGTAAAACGGCTTCAACGCAGTCGATTCGGGCAGAGGGTGCAAAGCCATGGCCGAGGTTGAAGATGTGACCTGGAGCGTCCCCTGCCGATGCGAGCACCTTCTTGGTCGCCTGTGTGGCTACTTCTGTTGAACCGTGCAGCAGAGAAGGATCGAGGTTACCTTGGAAAGCAAGTTGGCCGCCGAATTGCTTTCGGTTTGCCGCTAAATCATCTCTCCAATCGAGGGAGATTGCCTGAACATCCAATTCTCGCATCGAGGAATGAAGGTGCCCTGAACCCTTTGCATAGTGAATCAGTGGTACGTGGCGGTCGCATTTCTCGCGGAACACTTCGATGGCTTTTTCAGTTGCAGGCATGGCAAACTTACGGTAGTTGTCGACATCCAGCAATCCAGCCCATGTATCGAAGATTTGGACCGCATCTGCGCCACCATGGTTGACCTGATCCGCCAGCAAGTCACCAACGATTGCGCCCATTTTCGAAAAGAGGTTTTTCGACATCTCTGGATTGGAGAACACCTTGGCTCTTGCATTGTGGAAATCCTTGTCACCGGTACCGCCTGAAAGGAGGTACATGGCAATGGTCCATGGTGAGCCCACGAACCCGAGGTGAGCGATTGAATGATCGGATTTCTCACCAAGTGCCTTCAGTCCGTCGGCAGCCCAAGGTGCGTGTTTTCGTGCTGAAAAGTCAGCCCAGTCATCGACTTCTTCGAGGTTGAACTCTCCAATTCGGATGCCACCTCCATATTCAACAGAATAACCAAGGCTTGGGAGCGGAGTAAGAATATCACTGAAGATGATGGCAGCATCGATTTTCTTGTACCTTTCAATCGGCTGGAGCGTGATTTCGGAACACATGTCTGCATCTTGACAGCGGTCCCAAAAGGAAGTGTCTGCTGCGATTTTGCGATACTCAGGAAGGTGGCGACCTGCTTGACGCATGAACCAAACCGGTGTTCGGTCAACGGGTTTACGCTCGAGTGCAGATAGGATTCTCTCTTTGCCATTCATGGTCATCACATCAAATTCTTCAACACGTCATCCAAAGCGGACACCATACCAAGGATGTGTTCTTCCTTATGGGCCGTTGAGAGGAAACCAATTTCGTATGCAGAAGGAGCCAACATGTAGCCCCTTTCAAGCAGACCTTGGTGAACATTGGCGAACATGACACCTGCATCGCTTGGAATCTGATCAGCTCTGCTTGGAGGCGTAGCATCGCTGGGTGAGAACCAGAACAGACTACCAATCCTCACAAATCTCATCGGATAATTGTATTTTTCAAGCACTGAATTTGCAGCGCTTTCAAGGACTGCTCCTAACGATTCGAGGTCGTGGTATGAACGGTCGGTTAGCATGTCTAATGTTTCCATTCCAGCAGCCATGGCAAGTGGGTTACCTGAGAGTGTTCCCGCTTGGTAGACTGGACCGAGCGGTGAGAGTTTGTCCATGATTTCCTTTCGAGCACCGTAGGCGCCAACAGGTAATCCACCGCCGATGACTTTGCCCAAGGCAGTGATGTCTGGTTCGATTTGAACATGGCCGCCATAACCGCCTTCGGGGAATCGGAAACCGCTGATCACTTCATCAAAAATTAACAGCGCCCCATGGTCCGTACAGAGTCGCCTTAGCGTGTTCAAGAATTCATCGCGCTGAATGAGAAGCCCGTTGTTGGCTGGCAAGGGTTCAATCACCACCGCCGCAATTTCCTGACCGTGTTCTGAAAACAGGAATTCTATCATCTCTTGGTCGTCCAATGTAGCCACGAGAGTGGTTGAAACGGTGTCCTCTGGAATCCCGGGACTGCTTGCAATGCCAAACGTAGCAAGACCACTGCCTGCACTGACCATCAAAGAGTCCACATGGCCGTGATAACATCCGTCAAATTTGACGATTAAATCCCTTCCAGTGTAGCCTCTGGCCAATCGAACCGTACTCATCACGGCTTCGGTCCCTGAGCTGACAAAGCGAACCTTATCCATAAAGGGAAACCGTGTTTTAACTTTCTTTGCCAGTTCAAGTTCACCGGTATGTGGCGCACCAAAGGAGGTTCCATTCTGCATTTTCTCGGTGACAGCACCAATGATTTGAGGGTGTGAGTGGCCGTGAATCAAAGGACCCCAGGATTGGATAAAATCCACCAATTCGTTCCCATCAACATCGACCACCACGGCGCCAGATGCCTTCTGGAAATAGATGGGTGTTCCGTGAACGGATTTGAAGGCTCGAACTGGAGAGTTTACCCCACCAACCAAATGATGCGATGCTTCATCGTGAAGGCGGTTCGAAATCGTTCTATCCATAGCAATACCTCCTCAGAACCAATTTTTAGAAACAGCCTCACGCGTGTGGTAACTTACAATGATGTCAGCGCCGGCCCTTTTGAACGAATGGAATATCTCAGTGACCATCTTTTGACGCGAAGATTCGTCTTCCGCCGCAGCCATGACCATGGAATATTCGCCACTGACGTTGTAGACTGCTACAGGACGATCAATCGCATTGGATACTTCTCGAACAACATCGAGGTAAGCCAATGCCGGTTTGATCATTACAATGTCTGCTCCTTCAGTAACATCCAATGATGCCTCCAAGATTGCTTCGGAATAGCCGGACCTGATGTCCATTTGATGGCTGGAACGGTCACCATGCGTTGGCGTGCTTGCTGCAGCATCTCGGAATGGGCCGTAAAACGCTGAAGCGTACTTGACTGAATAGGACATAATCCCTGTCGATGTGAAGCCTTCACGTTCCAATGATTCACGAAGGCTCAACACCCGTCCATCCATCATGTCGGATGCGCAGACATAATCGACACCGGCCCGAGCGTGCGACAAGGCGATTTCAGAAAGAATAGGGAGCGTTCGGTCATTGTCAATCACGCGCTCATGAACAACGCCGCAGTGACCATCGGTGGTTGCTGTGCAGAGGCAAACATCGCTTAGAAGCACGATTGAGTCACCAAATTGCTGACGCAACAGTTTGACAACTCTCTGCAAAGGCATCTCATCAGAGGAAGCTGCAGATGCCATGGCGTCTTTTTCAGAAGCGGCGAGAACTGGAAAGAACATGTGATTGCTAATGCCTAATTTCATGTCGCTCGCAATGGTCTTTACCATTATGTCAGCGGATTGTTGGAATATGCCAGGCATGCTTTCAATCTCAACATTGATGCCTTCACCTTCAACGATGAAGTGAGGTTGTATCAACGAAGTTCGAATGGAAGGATCATGAATCAACGTACGCCTTGCTTCAGTCCACCGGTTGATTCGCATTCGAATGTTCATGATTCATCACTTCTCCATTCATTCCACCAAGTTGACAAGAATTCTGCAGTGGGTCCCTCAAGGACTTCCACCGTTGAGCCGTCGAAACAACTCATTGATTTGATTTCGTCCAATGATGTTTGACCCATGCACAATATATTTTTAGGTATGTTTAACGAATTCTCCACCCATGAACGAACTGAAGAGGGTGATGAAAGCAATAAAACATCGTTGGGTTCGATGGAAAAAGGTTCGACTGTTTTCGATTGGTTGTGGTAGCCGACCCAGGATTGCACCTCAAATCCGAAGTTTTTCAGCCGATGCAAAAGAGTGTCAGGGGCAACATCAGAACGCGGAAGCATCAATTTCATTTTTGGATCGATGTTTGCTTCTATGTAATCAGCCAGCGCTAACGAATTTCTAGCCTTTGCACAGATGGATACAGTCACGCCTTGCTTGAAGCAGGCCCGGGCAGTACCCTCCCCAATCGCCAACCATTGTATTCGGTTTATGTCGCCATTTTCTTTTGCCACTTGAATGGCGCATTTTGCTGCAAACGGCGATGTCAGAACGAGGTAAGGCCATTTTGAGCGAGGAAGGTGAGCATCGATAAAGCTTTGAGGCCAATTCTCCGTCTTTGGAAGCAAGTCAAGAACCGGTTTATTGAGGACATGAATGCCTTTGTTGCTCAGTATGTTTGACAACCGGTCGGAATTAAGGGTTGAGATTAATTTAGGCCCATTGAATGAACCGGAAGCGGAAGCGGCAGGTGTTGAGGGAACGACCAAATTCAAATCGGACAAATTCCCTTGGTAGGTCATGGTCGTAAAAGGGCGTCCTTGACAAAATATTTCTCGCCAATTGATTGGTGATATCTTGATTGAAACGTGTTCTTCATCGATTTTAATTCCAGCCGGATACAGGCAACCACCACCAATTTGCCTCAAAAGGTCCCGTTCTGTGCTGACATCACGTTCTGTTTTCTCGTGGTTCAAAATCGAACGCAAAGCCTCCAAATCATGAGTTGTATTTTCAGATAAGACGTGAACTGAAATTGCCCCTTGACCTGGAGCAGTAGGCCATTCATGATCATCCAGTCGCAGTGCACTGAACTGTAACATCCATGGTGCAAGTGCATTGATGCTGTTCAATCGACGCAAACCAACTTCAGCTAGGACAATCGCATCAACCCTCCCTTCGTGAAGTCGCTTGAGTCGAGTCTCAATCTGACCTCTGACTGCGATTGGTATCACATCTGGGCGTCTGCTCAACAAGAAAGATTGCCTGCGCCCAGAAACGGTACCGACCATAGCCGATTTGCTAAGGTGGGAAAGAGCGGTGTCCACATCGGTTGAGGCAGATGTGGCCAAGACATCAGAAAGAGAAGGCAAGCCCGCAGTCTTGGGAAAAATGAGCACATCGTTGGTGCACCCTCGCTCAAGAAATGCTAAACATTTGAAACGTGGATCCGTCTCAACTGGCACATCTTTTGTTGAATGAACTGAAACATCAACTGAACCATCGGCAAGTGCCGCATCAATCGCCTGAATGAATTGCCCGACATTGCTGGCAAGATCGCCGCTCAAGGATTGATCCCCTGTGGATGCAATACCAATCACTTCAGTGGTGTAGCCTCGCTCGTTAAGCATTTGACTGACCTTGGTGGCTTGCCACATGGCAAGAGCGGAAGTTCGAGTCCCGATACGAACGTGAGGCATCATTAGACACCTCAAAGCGTTGCGATTTCATTCAGATGAAACACCGTTTCTATGACGTCTTTGGACATCTGCTCGAGAAGCGAAGATGGAATTGGTCGATTCGTGGTTTGGACCATCTGTTCCAAATCTATTGTTTGGAAAGATTCTGATTGGTTACAAATCCAAGTTGCAATCTCTCTCGAAAATGGTCTCAATTGGGCGATTTCGGGCGCTTCCATACGATACGAATCAATCCACTTTACCGACAATTCTTCCATTGTACCGTACATGAACGAACGGAACTTAGCATTGCCTCGGTTTGAAAGGGCGGCAATAAAATTATTTTCAATCTCTTGAATCAAAACTTCGCTTTTGGCGATGATGGATTTGTAATCCCATTCTTCGCCAACATTTCTTGCTGTTTTGATCCAGTGCATCATTCCGAGGAGCGTTTGATTTGCAGCGATGGAAGATTCCTCTATTGAAGGAGGCCATGAAAAGTCCATAACGGTCGATTCACCAGAAATTGGCAACTTCTGATTTTGGTGGTAAATCGGTTCAACACTTCGGACAGTTGAAATGACCATCGAGGCTGTATTTTCCGACCCGTTCCATTGTTCGAAAGAAAGAAATCGCATCTCCACACCTTCATCAACATCCATTGCGTTGTACTTGCTGGGCGTTCTGGTCACGATGGTGATTTTTTGTTCACCAAGAGAAAGTAAGACTTCAACTGCTTTCATCCCCATGTCCCCATAACCAAGGACGACGGTGTGTGAATGGTCGATAGAGGCCAATTTCTCTTTGACGACAGCCGTAGCCAAACTCAGCATTGATTCGGTTGTATGATTGAAGTCAAATTCTTTTCTTACACTTCGATTTGCTGATACAACATGCTCAAAGAACGATGTTGTAAAGGTGCTTACTAGGCCATGTTTCCGATGCCATGCAACAGAGTTTCTGAACTGCGACATCACCTGCAATTCTCCCATGATGAATGAATCAAGACCACTGCACACCTTTACCAAATGCCTCCAAACATCAAGGCCTTGGTACTTTTCAAAAGGAACTGATGTGAGAGAAGTCGAGTCAAGAATACATTTTTCCAGTTGATCGGTCGATATTGAAAAACCGACGTAGAGGACTCGGTTACACGTCGAAAATTCAAAAATTTCTGAACCGGAACTGGAGGATAATCCCTTGATGAACTTGAGTCGGTCTTGCTTGGATAATCCTTCAGTGGTAAGGTAGCGCACGTGCTCTACGTTTGAAGAGTTAATTCTCATGGTCACCATGCTGACATTTTTCATCAGGTCCAAGGGGTTCAAATCATGCCCTTGGATTTGTTCCGTTGAATGGGCGCGAAGGATTCGAGTGAGGTCAATTACCGACTGCTCGTGGTGCTCCATACGCCTCCCCAAGTTATACGGCGAACTTCTAGTTTATCAAGGTCAGTTTAGCGCTTACTCCACACTCCTTTTGAAACGGAGGTTTTCTCTGAGATTAAAGAAGAGGACATAGAATCTAAAATCAAATAAACCACAAAGCCTATTTGTTGAAATTTTGACGGGAAAATTATGCAAGAGAATGTCTTGATGGGGGACAGCGAAGAAATCAAGGAAAGTGAGTCTCACGCAACTCGACGTATGCTTTACATGGCTCTCGGTTCAACTTTGGCCTTCATCCTCTATTCTTTTCTGGTGTTCGCTCCAGCCGGTAATTGTTTCAAAGTGGATGATGGGTCGAATTCGCTTGGTCTAACATTCAGCTACACATTGCAGATGGTGCAGGATTTTTTTGAATCAAGGAGTACAAGTCAACTCGATTGCTACAGTGAATTCCTGCAGATTTGGGATATAATGTATGCAATCATCTATACCTCGATGTATTGTTTTTGGATTCTGTACTTTTTCCAAAACCGCCGGATTTTATTGGTGATACCACTCCTCGGTATGGTTACCGATTGGGCCGAAAACATTACTGAAATCATGATGATAAACAGTTATGTGGATTCAAATACCATTTCGGAAACGCTCGTTTCAGTAGGTTCTGGACTGAACATGGTGAAATGGACCATGTCCACTTTAACATACTTGATGATCTTTACAGGTATTGCGATCAAGATTAAATCATCCGTGAGTGCAACCAAAAAAGAGCAAACATAACCAATACCTATCGTTTCATAAACACAGGACCGATTGACGTTCTTACTCATGCTGATAAATTCAAAGAACAACTCACCACGGTATTTCAGTGAGGTTCCTACACATTGACCATCCGACAGCAGTAGAGATGCTGTAATGATCAATGCTCTTGAACGGTGAGATTACGACTCTGCGGATGCAGAACGAAGAGTGTCTCCACCAATCGAAATCTGAGTCACACGGTCCGTCGCAATATTCCTGTACTCACTTTTTTCCATATCAAAAACGGTTTTGAGGTTATATTCTGACGGGTCATAGGACATTGCATCTCTTACTCGATTCGTATCTCTTTCTTCCCCATCCGGTCCTGTCCAAGCTCCAACTCTTGCCGTCATATTTCGTAATGTGCCATCTCGCTTCTCAAATTGAACGGTAAAATTAGCATTCAAATGTTGGCCTGCCAGTTCCAGGATTTGAGATTCAGGAAGGAACTCTCGACCTGAGGTTGAAGGTCTTCCGGGTATGTATGCTCCACGAGGTGCAGGAGGTGGTGGCAGCGACGTCAGTTGCTGTTCCGTTAGAATCGAGTGAAGTGTTCTCGGAACTGAAGCCGGATTAAAATCAGCACGGCCCAAAAGCAGAATCATGCTGGCAATCATATCCGAGTGAAGAGGACGCGAACGAGGAAGTATTGGGCGAACACATGCATTCTCATTGTTGAGGTGAATGGGAAGATGCTCCACATGAAACCTTGACTTCATTCCAAAATCCATTCGTGCAGCCTCAAGCGGAAAGATTTCAATCGTCTGGCCGTGAATTGTTCGACGTAAGGAGATGCTTTTCCCTTGAGTTACGGGGGTCCAATGAGTCGATGCGACGATGGTCTCACACCATTGTAAGGCACGTTGCACCGCATCGACTTTTGTCTTCGCAATTTGAGTTGTAGGTTTTAGATGTCCGAAAGGAGTTTTGTAAATCATTAGGACTCAACGAAATCCACTCCTAATAAAAAAGACATCAATTGTTCACTCAGTCTTCGTGATTGAGTGTTCATTCAGGGAGTACCCATTGTGGCCATTCTTCATGGTCAGATGAACGACTGACAAGAACCAAAACAGGCCGTTGGACAGCGGCGAGTACATCGTTTAGACTGCGCTGAGTCGACGGAGTGATTACTCCATCCCGCATATCAACTGCCAGCCATGCTTCCGGATATTGGCCTTTCCAAGCCTCCAGTTCTGCCTCAATGCCTTCGGGTGGAATACCTTGACGAACACTTGCGATAAATCCCCATTGTGGAGGACATCTGCGTTCAGCATCCGTCCAGAGGAACATTCGAGGTGTAGAAGGGAGGCGTTCGAGTTGAGCCACCGCTTCTTCAAGCGTCACGCACACGGGTCGGTTCGGCATTGGCATTGGCAGTGAATGGCGCCATGTACGGTCCAAATCGAGCGGTTCTCGTCGGCGCATGTATGCCCTAGGCTTGTCTCTCGTTTCAATCCCTCGGAGTATCGTGAATGACAGGGTCCCGTACGAAATCGAAGCGAACCTTCATGCCCCTTGTGCGCTGCCATCGATTCATGTCCAGTGGTAGCGCACCTCCACCACCCCAGCCGCCAGGCGGTTCAATGCTGATGATGCTGGGTGTAATGGTCATGATGACGCTGCTCATCATGAACCCGAGCATACGTACAACTCTCGGAGATGTAGCCGACCCAATCCTCGACCCGATTCTGCCTCAAGAAGCCTATTTCGTGCTCACTGTACTCATCCTTGGTAGTTTCTCAATGACCATGAACACTGTTCTGCGCAACTTCTTCACCGACCCAATGGCGCAGGCTCACATTGGACATCGCCAAGGTCAAGTTCGCAAAATGATGAACGATGCACGGGTCTCACGTGACCCGATCTTGCAAGAGAAAGCAACCACTCTCCAACAGCAAATGATGCCTGAACAACTCAAAGTTCAGATGGGTGCAATGAAACCAATGATGTTCACGATGGTGTTCATTATCGGTATTTTTGCTTGGCTAACCACCGCTGTGGAGAGCTTCCGTGTTGATTATGTATCTCTACCATGGGCATCGGAATGGAATCTTTTGGATGACAAGTTCTTCTTTTTCCCTGCCTGGATCTGTGCCTACATCTGCATGAGTGCACCACTTGGAAGAGTAATTGACCGACACATCAAATTATTCCGCTACAGAAAACACCCGTTGGTTACTGCAGGTGAGACGCTCAAAGAACCACTTCTCCACTTGGTAGCGACGACTGGCACGCCCAAAGGCGGCGATGCACAGCGAAGGCAACAGAGAAACCAAAGGAACACGAATTCGAACCGTCGGAAATCCAAATCCAACAGAAATGATTCGTCCAAAGTGGAAGAAACCAGCGATAGAAAGTCTGAATCGGTCTGGGATTCGAATTCCAACGAATGTCCAAAATGTGGACTCACTATGGTCACCAGGATGGGACCTCGCACGAAAAAGTGTGATGTTTGCCGTCATGAGTGGGTGTAAGCATGCTACGTATCACCGTGTCAGGGCACCCTGGAAGCGGTACGAGTACCCTCGTAAAGGCGCTTATGGCTCATTACTCGTGGACATCACTCAACGGCGGAGATGTATTTCGACAGGAAGCGGCACGCCGTGAGATGAGTCTTGGTGAATTTGGAGAGTTGTGCAAATCCGACTTGAATGTCGATCGTGAGTTGGATAAACAACTCCAACAACAAATGCAGGATGACTCATCTCAAATCGTAGAATCTCGACTTGCGGGATGGTGGGCGTATCGACTTGAAATCCCCTGTGTCCGGCTTTGGCTTGATGTTGATGAAACCGAAAGAGCAAAACGTGTCGTTTACCGTGAAGGAGGTTCTATAGAAGATGCCTTAGAGGCGAATAAAAAACGCTCTTCGGTGGATGCTGAACGGTTTATGGAACTGTACCAAATCTTGCCCGAACAGCGAGAACCCTATACCACAGTACTTGACGCGACAAACCTAGGCAGTGAGGAAGTTCTTGCTGCGGTCATTTCAATTTTGGAGGAGAAAGCATGACACTACACATTCTTGATGCAGAAGCAAAAACCAACCCTTCCATCGGTGGAAACCCGGATGAACGTGATGTTGAAGAGCGTCTTGCCTCTGGATTTATCCTCCTCGACAAACCTGCTGGACCAACATCACATCAACTTGCTTCGTGGGCTCGTGACCTGTTTGGTCTTGAGAGACTCGGTCACGGAGGTACACTCGATCCCTTTGCGACAGGCGTTTTACCATTGATGGCAGGAAAATCGATGAAGTTGACAAAGAAGATTCTCACGCACAAGAAGACCTACATCTGTGTATTCAGGTTTGCATCGTCGCCAGATGAAGAGCAACTCCAAAAAGTGATGAAGCAACTCACCGGCCGTGTTTACAATGTACCTCCAGAAGTTTCTGCAGTCAAGGTTCAGGTGCGGACACGAAAAATTTTCACTTTTGAGAAAATAGAAATGAAAGCAAATGATATGATTGCTCGTGTCTATTGTGAAGCTGGAACGTACATTCGAACCATTGCCCGAGACATGGGTTTACTTTTGGACATGAAAGTACAACTGAAGGAATTGCGAAGAGAAACAACTGGCGTATTCAAACTCGAAGATTGCATTACCATGCAAGAATTAGCTGACGCCGTTTGGCTCTGGAAAGAACGAGATCAACCTGAAGCACTTTTGCGTGTCATACATCCAATTGAAAAATTACTGTTGGACTTACCTACTGCTACGGTCAAGGACAGTGCTGCCGCAGCGCTCGCACATGGCGCACCTTTGTTGCGACCTGGATTGGTCGACATTCAAAGCGGGGTCAAAGCCGGTAAGGACATCATGATTCAGACACTCAAAGGAGAGGCCGTTGGTATCGTAACGCTCACGCTGGGCGCGGATGAACTAGCAGCAATTGACGAAGGTGAAGTAGCTCGACCAAGCATGGTCTTGCTCGACGAAGGATTATACCCTCGTCGCTGGAAGTCTCCAGAATGAATCAATGATTCACGCTTCAACGTATTCTTCGTAAATATATTCTTCAGTTTCTATTCGTATTTTCAATACAGACATATGATTCCCACATCCACTTTGTCAACGGGTGTTGAACGGCCCCCACGGCCTCAAAGCAGTTTTTTGTGAGACGGTCACCCTATGAAGTTTGAGGGTGTTTCTGGCGTTATCCGACATCCGATGTTGGAATGATGCAGTGAATCACTGCACCTTTCTTCACTCTAATTTTTTGATTTTGGCAGGGGTCAAAAATACGAAGGCACCGACAATTGCTAACAATGCGACAACCGTGAGACCCCAGAACATTCCTTCAGAAATTCCATCGGAACTTGATGCAGTATTATCATTGGCCGGTGAGGCTGCAATGGTGATGGCAATTTGAGCCTCGTTGTTGTCTTCACTTCCCTCAGAAATTTCAGAACTTCGATCGATGACGGCACCTAATTGCTTCTGTGAACTGTCTTCGGGGACTTGCCAGTCAAACGTCACATAGGCGACAGAGCCTGGTTGAAGAACTGGAATTGTGTCGTAATCAATTAACTGAGAGTCAACTTCACATCGCACTGAAATCATGGTTGCTTCTGCTTGTCCAATGTTACGGACAAATACGCGAATAGACAGAATATCTCCAGCACGGATCTCTTCACTTCCCACATCGATTTCTTCGACAATCAAGTCAGGCAAGGAGAGTACTTCCAAATCCATAATTCGCTCATGGCATGAGGTTTGGTCGCACAAAGATACGAGCACCGAGGTGAAGCCGGGAGTCGGGGGGGAAACGGTGATGGTTTTGTTGAATACATCTATCGATGCCCATGACCGGTTGGTTGAGGCGGTCAGACCCGTTGAATCAACATCTGAATAATCGAAAGGAAGATCTGAAGATACGCTCAACTCGACTGGGATTAAGGATTGGAATTCCTGCAAAACCGGCGTATCGTCTACAGTGGCAACATTCGTGATGAATGTTTCACTCCACGTGTTTCCAGCGGAATCTACAACGGTTGTGACAATTGTAGCCTGACCACTTGCTTCAGGTTGAAGAGCGATTCGAATGTCACCTTGTGTCAAATCAACCGTTACCAATTCCGGGTTGGAATTGGTAAAACTGACCGCAAGGTCTTCACTAACGGTTCGGTCGTCAGTGCATCGATACAAGAACGGAAGGATACGACCTCCTCCATCTTCAGTGAGGGATTGGTCACCAACTGGGATGCATTCTGGGTCTTCATCCCATTCGATGTCATAGCCACCTGTAACGCTCATGGAGGTGATTTCCAAAGCCGTAGTACTTTCATTGCCAAGTGAATCCCATGTGAACCATGACTTCAGCTCCACTTTCAAGGAAGTATCACCAGCGGCCATGAACTTACCAACAGGGAAGGTATGAGTAAGCGTAGGGTTGAGGGCAACCGGCTCGTTGGTGACCAATTCGTCGTTGACGAAAAGTAGCCACCGTGAATAGACAGGGTCAAGACCGTCGACATCACCAAAAATTCGTCCTTGAAGAGACAGAGTTGGGTCGTTCACATCAACGGTGATATCGGAAATGCACGAATCGGTCGTGGTGAGGCGCAGTTGCGTGTACGCTTGGTCGGGAAGCAACATGTGCTCATTCATTGCAGCAAAGTCTGAGAAACTTATTCCATCATTGGAGGACGCATATTCCAAGAGTACATCATCTTGGGACTCGTTGTCCAATGAATAGTGGGCTCGCCCAATCCGTTGGTTTGGTGGTGTCGCTATGATCTCGCTGGTCCATGCCCCACTGGTCCCACTGACGCTCGATTGGAGTCCACAATCTGAGAGTGCCATGTTGTTGGAGGATCCCTTCTCTAAGTCAAGACCGAGAACGGGCATCGAGTGGCCGGTAAACTCAGCCTGAGCCGAACCGTATTCGCCACCATACCATGGAGTCTTCATTGTGACCCTCATCCCAACTGCATCCACCTCCAACCGCGTATCGTCGGTCGAACCAACCGATACGTAATCCAGAGTGAGAATCGAGGATTGAAGCGATTCCCATGTCCAGTCGGTCAATTCCGAGACGTTCGATGACCATGTGTTTGAGAGGTAATCAAGGGAACTCTGGGTGTTGGAAAAAGTCACTAAGGATTCGTACTGTCCGCCGTAGTTGATTGAAAAGCGAACAGAATCTTGGTAAAGTGGACCAGGAACTGAAAAAGCAATAACAACATCCACCGCAAGAATCTGGTACTGAGTTGATCCAAAAGCATTGAACGATGTCAATTCAATCACCGGTCCAGTCGACCAAGAGATGGACCCATCAGGAGTGCCCAAAGAGTTGTTCGATTCTGTAGGCGATGACTGAGCCCAAAACGTCATGCTGTCAAGATTCTGCGGCCGGTGATGAACCATCGTCATGCGTTGGTCAGCAACCATGGCGTCGGTATAGGTCGCTTGGTCTTCAGAAAAGGATGTGAAAGCACCGAGATTCCAGTTTGACGGTTGCGAAAAGGAACCCTCTGGAAACAAATCTACGGTGCTTGTTTCATGCACCGAACGGCCAGCGACCGAACCAAAAGGCGCTAGGAGAAGCATTGAAAGTAGAAAAACGACCGTTGTGTACTTTCCCGTGTTCGCTCGCATAGTGATGCGACACCACCGAATGCACTTGAATGCAAGGGTACTATGTTCCGTTGGAATTGTCAAATGAAACAGACATCTCACTACGGATTATTGAAATACCAAGCGCATAACCGCAAGTTACCTCTCATGGCTGTGATGGTGTAGGGGTTAGCACGGCAGATTGTGGTTCTGCCAGCCCGAGTTCGATTCTCGGTCACGGCCCCTCTTACTTCAGACCAGTTTATCTTGGTCAATTTGATGACCCATTCGTTCGACCTTTGTTTCAAGATAGGAACGGTTTTGCTCACCAACACCGACGACAAGAGGTATTCGTTCAGCCACTTCAATTCCGTGACTTTCAAGTTGCTCTTGCTTGTTTGGATTGTTGGACAGAAGGTTCACACGAGGTACACCCAAAGAGGAAAGCATGCTCGCTGCAATGCTGTAATCTCTTCCGTCCGCTGGAAGTCCCAGCATGAGGTTTGCATCCAAAGTATCTGCCCCTCGATCTTGAAGATGATAGGCTTGAATCTTGGCATGCAAGCCAATACCTCGACCCTCCTGACGCAAGTAGAGTAAGCAACCCCATCCGTGAGCCACGATGGTATCCAATGCCGATTTGAGTTGCGGTCCACAATCGCATCGCAAGCTGCCCAGCGCATCTCCTGTGAGGCATTCCGAATGAAGGCGGACAAGCACAGGGTCTGGCCCAATCATGTCACCCAGTGTGAGGGCAACATGGTCGTATCCGGTTGAGGCTTCGTGAAACACACGGATTTGGAAGTCGCCATGGACGGTCGGCAATTGTGCTTCGCTGGGTATTGAATCGCGTTCTACCAATTCGATTGGTGCTGTGTCATCTATCATTGCGTCACCTTCAAGAGAAATCGATATTCACCGGCATGCTCCTCAACAGAGAGGATTTCCACACCACCTCGATGAGCAAGCAATGGCATGTCATGCACCGTTTCCGGGTCATCTGCCCACACTTCCAGAACTTGATTAATATTCATTTTAGCAATCGCTTTTTTTGCTTCAGACACAGGGACTGGGCAAAAAAAGCCAATGACGTCTAAGCGGTGAGTAGGAGAAGTCGTCGAACCTTCTCCAAGCATGACGACCTCGACCATGGCTCTTCCTGCACTTCATCCCTTTCAAGTCCTCCGAAGTAAGAGCACCTCCTGATATTCTCGCCGAAGGTATCGCATTGTACCGCACCTTGATGAGGAAGGACGCCTACGCAATCTCATGAGCACGAACGTCAAGTCATCTTCCTCCAAGGATGATTTGGCGTGGTCAGAAGTCGGCCAACTTGGACTTCGCTATGCTCGTATTCCACTCGCATTGCTTTTTGTTGAAGCATTTTATTGGTTTTTAACGCAGCCATCGGACACTTTAGCGCCGCTGCAAGTAACTGAAGCATGGATTTGGAATGAGATCACGAATCTCCTTTACAGCGATGGCGAATACGTCGCCTCAACCCTTTCAACGCACAACGGTTGGTTAACACGAATCGATTTCTATCATCCCAAGTTTCCAGGCAATTACGACACCGTGGGACTGTATGTTTCAGATGAATGTGCTGGTGTTCATGAAATGATCTTCTTGTCGACCTTGGTTGCGATGACCGAAGGAGTACCTCAGCGGGTCAAAGTCCGTTCTATTTTGGTCATGTGCAGCATCGTCTATGTGCTTAACATCATGCGGTTGGTAATGTTTTATCCCATCGCTCGCAATGATTGCGTTGCAAATCCAAACCAAGCCGAATGTCTTGGAGGGATGTGGGACTTTCACACTGCAGTCTATGAATGGGGATTTTTGCTTGTCTTAGTCACCATGTGGGTCGTCTGGTTTTGGAGAGTTGGAGGTCCAGCACGAACGCTCGATGCAAGCAATGCAGGTGATGAGAAATGGAGATTGAAGTTCCGTCAATCGTGGTCTTCAACGCAATTCATCCTCATTGCAGGGGCAATCCTACTCATGGTCTTTGCAGTCCAAAACGTCACGTCAAATGAAGACGCCATGTCTGCAAAAGAGACACTCGATTTCTGTTATTTCTCAGAACTGGTGACCTCTGAGTGTGGGCAAGCTCAAAACCGATGGGACGATGCAATCGGCTATGCTTGGTCTCTTTCAGCACTGAGCATTGTTGTGCTCGGTGCAACTTCATTTGTCATTCAGAGACCGGATGAAAACGGCAAATGGCCGGTAAAAGAATCGAAAGTTACGCCAACAGAAACGGAAGTCGAAAAAACACCGACATCAAGACATTCTAGAAAAAAATCAGGCTCGTGGAAAGAAAGCAATCAGAACGAAGAGGAATAAATCACTCTGCAACGGTTCCAACGACTTTTTGACCACTCATTTCATGCTTGTCAAGAGCTTTCAAAGCAAGACCGACCTTACTGGTATGAATGCTGATGAACGTCGAACCAGCATCGAAATGGACATCTCCAATAGCCATTTCATCGCATCGCAATGAATTCTGGAACCAATTTGCCACGGTACGCGAAGAACCGGCATCGGACTGGGAGATGTTCAGTTGAAGGGTAACAAAGCCGAACACATCTGCCGTTTCACCAAAGTCATCTTGGCGCTTGACGGGGTCGCTGTCAATTCCATCAGGCAGTTCTGGGACTTCCGTTGGAACGATGTCAAGACCGTATGTTGCCATAATCTTGGAAAGTTGAGGAGCATCGTCCCGAGAGACAAGGCTCCAGGCTGTTCCTTTGCGACCAATACGTCCAGTTCGTCCAATTCGGTGAACGAATGAATCAGTATCAACCGGAAGGTCGTAATTAACCACGAGAGTAATTCCGTCGACATCGATACCACGTGCTGCAACGTCGGTTGCCACGATGGTCTTGACTTCGCCTTCCTTGAATCGACCGAGAATCTTTTCACGTTGGTTTTGTGAAAGGTCACCATGGAGTCCTTCAACCACAAATCTGTGCTTGTTGAGGCGCTGGACTGCAAGGTCGACCATTCGCTTTGTGTTGCAGAAAATGATGGTTTGATCTTCGGCGTTCATCCTGCACATCAAACGGCCAAGAGCCCACAATTTGTTGGCACGTCCAATGTTCACGCTAAACATGTCAATTGGTGGGATGTCGAGTTCTTCTGAGTTCGTGAGTACAAACTCAGGTTCGTTCATGAACTCATGTGCAGCATCAATGATTTCTTGAGGGAAAGTGGCAGAGAACAGGAGCGTTTGTTCCCGATTCTTCATACGCTCAACGACCCACATGATGTCCGGGAAGAATCCCATGTCGAGCATTCGGTCCGCTTCATCGAGGCAGAACAAGGAGAGAGCTTCCAAATTGATATGACCACGCTCTGTCATGTCCATTACTCGGCCTGGTGTGCCGACGATGATGTCAACGCCGCCAGCGAGTTGCTTGGCTTGTTTTTCTAAATCAGTACCACCGTATACAGTTTGGATGGAGAGTCCTGATTCTCCTTGGAGCGTTTGGAATTCTTGAGCAACCTGGTTAGCCAATTCACGGGTTGGCGTAAGGACAAGCGCTTGGAGTAGACCAGTCGGTTGGCAACGCTCAAGCAAAGGTAGGCCAAATGCGGCAGTCTTACCTGAACCGGTGCGTGCTTGACCAATGACGTCACGGCCAGAGCGAGCCAATGGAATTGTATCCTTCTGGACTTGAGTGGCAAACTCCCACTCAATTGAACTTAGACTGTCAAGCAAGTTTTGAGGAAGGTCCCAAGAGTCGAAGCGGGTATTTGTGAACATCTAATCATCTCCGTCTCGGTGTATCGAGAGGATTGCCGAGACGGTGGCAACCCCTTCGAGTGGAATCAGTAGTTGTCTCGCTCTTTGATTTCTTCTTGGAGCTGACCCATCCAATACTTTCGTGCATTGTCGCGGGTGAGAGGTCGACGCATCTGTCGAACGTGTTCCAAAATGTATTGTCGGAACTTGAGTGATTTGTTTCGATTAATGCCTTTTGGGGTGATTCCATCCCACAAGCGTTCGAATTGCTCAGCCTTATCATTGAATGCCTCATCCATCTTATTCACCTCTAAGCAATCGGCCCACTGACACACCCCTCTTAACCATACCGACATGGGTGGTGAGGGATTTGGTAGAGAAATTCAGTCTGATTTCAGAAATAATCAGCATCATCGTCGGCCTCTTCATCTTCGAAATCATCATCGTAGCCCATCATTTCGTCCTGACTGACAGCACGGTACAGGGGAGCAGCAGCCGACTTAGTATCATCGGTAGGCGGTGGCGTTTTGATCTCACCAGGGATTGATGCCGGGTCTTGCTTCGAGACCGGTTGAGCATCGGTTGAACGAATCGGTTCCAAGCCAACTCGAACGCCTTGAGCCTCAGCCACCTCTCGGTCAAGAGCCGGCACTGGTGCTGATGGAGCGAGTTGTGCGTTCTTTTGTGCCTCTGTGCCCTCGAGCGATACGTCAAAGACCATTTCTTTGAGCGAAGCGATGATTTTGTCGTTGGTTTCTGTGGCCAACAATTCAGCGGCCATTGTACGTAGCACGTCTTCACCGAACAGCCGAGGGAGTAAATCGATACATGCTGAACGAACCTTGATGTCCTTCGACTTGGTTCCACGAACAACCAGTTCGCGAGCACGGCCGTGGTCTGTATCCATGACTTGGACCGCCTTGATAGCGCTCAATCGAACTTCAGAATCGGGGTCGACAAGAGCGCGCTCGGCGAACAGCGTTGCCATGCGAGATTCTTTACGGGCCAAAGCAGGTAGATTTTTCGCGGCAATTCTTCGAACTTCAACCTCTGCATCGTTCAAAGACCAGGAAATGAGATCCCAAACTGCAGAATCACCTTTGTTGACAATACGCTTGAGAAGAGCCGTTGCTTTCTTGCGAAGGGCGACTTCTTCTTCCAGAAGCAACGAATCGACATGGTCGACAACAACTTCAGGCCATGTATCGCACAATCCGGAAAGGCCTGCCCATGCAGCGTCGCTGCGATGGCGGACCGTGGAGCGAAGCTCATTGGCAAGAATTGAATGGACGCCGGAAGGGAATATCGGGGATGTTGCCGTCAGGCATCGGCTGGCTGCTTTGCGTACATTGACGTCTTCATCATCGAGTAAAACAGAAAGCCAGTCGAACAATTCATCGGATTTGAGAACAGCCACTTCCGGCAACACATCGAGGGCAGCGACCCGTTCTTCAGCGTCATCGGATTCGAGGTACTTCAACAAGAGAGTATGCGCTTGGTGAATCCTCGCTCCATGAAATCGACCGAGAGCACGGAGTGCATCGACCCTGTGAAGGGTCACTGAGCGACTGTCCCAACGAATAACTGCAGACTCTGATTCTTTGTTGAGCAGAGAAAAAACATCATGATCAGAGAGAGAAACCCATGGGCCAGTTTTTTTCTCGATTTTTTTAGAAGATTTCCGGGGCTTAGCGACCTTAATTGGGAGACCAGTTCGCGGATCTCGGGCGATGTATTCACGTGACATTTCTGACTCCTCCAAAGGGTCGCATAACCCCTAACCGAATGAACCTATGGCTTCGGCCACCAAGGACTCACATCCACCCTTCTTGAACTCTTAACGTTCCTCAATCGAGAATGGGCAAAGGTATTGAAGCCAGTCGATTACCAATTACCATGGACAACAGGGTGCTTTGTGCGGTCATGATGGTTGGCATCATGCTCATCACTCCTTTTGCCTCCATGGCAAGCAACACGCCCATTGCCGAGTTCGAACTCGATAGCACTGAGGAAAGACTCCTCGGCATTCACAACGACCACGATTTCAACACCTCCGATGGATTCACGCTTTCGAACGTTACGATTGACGCATCCAACGGTGAAGCAGGACTTGACCGGCCCGTTCTTTCATGGCAAACAATTGCCAATCCGAGTTTGAGATACCAGCGGGTGGGTGGATGCGCAGCATACATCGAAAATACAGAGGAGATTTACTTGATGGGCGGTCGTTACGACCCGGACCCAATGCAAAGCGGCGATGAATTATCGACACGAAGCGTTGAGGTGTTCAGTCAAGCGAACACATCATGGCAACTCAGCGACTATGAGATGCCAGCCGAACAGATGTACTTTGATTGCGCAGCCATAGGGCCACTGATTTATGCAGTCGGAGATTACCATCCGTACGTATCTCCGGAAGTTCGCGCTGAAGGGATTTTACAAATATTGAACACAAGTAACAATACATGGTTTGAAGGAGCAATTATGCCAGGAAATACCGGTGTTGGACTTGCGAGTGTCGACGACTTGGGGGGCTTTATTTACACCGCAGGTGGCGTAAGCAGAAAAGACCGTTCAGATATTTCAAACGCTACACTCCGTTATAATCCGCAAACCAACGCATGGGACCAGATGGCAAATATGAATGTCGCCCGGCATTCGTTCACACTGACGGAATTCCACGGGAAACTGTACGCTCTAGGTGGCATTACCCGGCAGTATGACCCGATTTCCAATCAATACTTCATTGCCCCCACGAACCATACTGAAGTGTACGATGCACAGACCAACACTTGGACGAATCACACAGATTTGCCTTTCGATATTGCAGCTCATGCATCAACCGTGTTCAACGATGAGATTCTCATTTCGGGCGGTGTAACCGGCACTGGATGGGGTGCGCAGACCAAAGAAGTTCACGGGTATAATCCTCTAACACAGTCATGGACGGTACATTCTGATTTACCGCATGACATGTACGATCATACCATCACTGCAGTCAACGAATCCGTCGTCTACGCATCTGGCGATTCCTCTTCTTACAGATTCTCATCCTGGTCCACGAACTACAGAGACGTGACTGGAATCTACAACAATTCTGAATCGCAGTCCGGATGGATTACTTCGGATGTGATTGACCTGCGTCAGACCACAAACGGAATCGCCTCCCCAGTTCGATTGGAGTTTGGGGGTTCTACACCAATCGATACAGAACTTCAATTGCAATACCGACTTGGGATGAGCCAAACTGATGTGAGTGCATCCATGTGGAGCCCCCTTGGACCTGGAAATGTCTCGCAATTCTACCTCATTGGAGAGCATTCTTTGGCGGCGTATGGAGAAGGTATGTCGTTCGTTCAATATCGTATTCAAATAAGCACTTCAGAATTCGTCGAGTGGTCCACTCCCGATTTGGATTCGGTCGCAATTTTCTCAGAAGAAGCCACACTTCTATCACCCGTGCCAACATCAATGCATCCCAATGCTGCCCAAATTACGCTGCAAACGTTCCATTCCTCTTTTGCTGCAAACGCCAACTATACGCTTCTTTTGCATCAGACAAATGTAGATGGGTTTAATCTGCAGTCCGAAGATTCGGCAAGAATCACTTGGGACAACGTCACATCGACGTATTCGATCGAGGACCAGGGGGGGATTCTTCGTCAATCTGGTGTTGGTGTAACAGCACATTCTTCCACGGCTCAAGGCGATACAATGCATTGGGACCTTGCTGTAAACGAAGGTTTTGCCAGTGAATATTTGGTCCTCGAAATTCAGACTCAAAGTCAGCTCCACAGTGCCTATCGTTCATCATCCGTCATCGAGATTCAAAACGTACTTGATGTCAGCGCCATTGATTACTCATCGAGTTTTTCGAGCAATGGAGACGATTCACTGTCGGACCTCGAGGTGTTCCCCGATGGTGCTGAAATCGAAGTGACCATCGACCACAGTTTCAATGAATCAGGAACTCGATTGCTTTTTGGAACCATTGAGGCACGTCTTCACATCGACATCGAGAATCCTGATTCCAGTTGGTACAATTCGACCAGCAACTGGGAGGAACTTACAACTGGAGAAGAAACAGTGCTCCAATACACTCTAAAAAACGACAGTTCGGGCCGTGCAAGTCTTTGGATTGAGGCCAGAACTCAAGATGATCTCACGCTCAATGTCGAACCATCCTTCAAACACATCGTTGTCAACGTCGATGCACCCGTCCAGACATCCAATACTCCGATTACCGGCTCCTACCTCAACGAGGAAGCAGAACGCTCAGTTGAATTTGAGTTCTATGACGTTGGTGGGTTCAGTACTGAAACAGTCCAGGCCTATCTATGGGTTGAAGCACTGCACGATGCTAATGAAGACGGCGAGTATACTGCTTCAGAACACATCCAAACGGAAGTATTCATTTCGAATGAAGACAACGACTGGTTGCTCAATCTTACCGTAAACGATACTGCAAACGACGACCATCAAATGGTCTATGTAACCTTAGAAGGCACAAACTTGGCAGGAAAGAATATTCGAGAATCCACACTTGATTCGAACAGTGGCCTTGCTTCATGGATGAGCCGAACACCGGAAAACGCAAATATTTCTTCTGTTGAACCGTTTTCGGAACTTGCAGAAAGTGGTGTACAGCGTATTGAACCGACCGGGAGCATCGGTTGGAATGTGGTTGTTTCTGATTCCAATGCACTGACTGACATCTCTGAAATCAGATTGATGCTCGGCAAGGACGAAACACTCGGAATACGGTATATGCCTACCCAAAACGTTTGTGAATCAATGGATGGGCGTCTTTTAATCGACAACTCATGCTTTGCCACACAGGTGAATGAATCCTATGCCATTGCCTTTAGCGCACGCATCGACTGGGCACTCACTGCCTCAGGACTCGACATCGGACACCTTGAGATTCAAGTCGATGATTACGATGGAACCCAAACAATGGAATTCCTCAATCAATGGACCCTTGAACGAGACCTGAGTATAGAATTTGATTCGCTCGTGGACGTTGAAGGTACCGTTCAAGGAGAACTTACTACCGGGTGGAGCATTGTCGCAGGCGATTCAATTCAAGTCAGTGCAACCATCAAGCATTTGACCTCGAACACGTCCTACAACGGCCCGATGTCTGTGTTCTGGAGAGGTAAAATCCAGGAGCAATTCTTCTCGGAGAGTTTCTCCGTCGAGGTCGTTGACGGTGAGTTGTCTTCACAAATACAGGCACCAATTGGAGCGGGATTATGGCATCAGTCGGTGCTCGAGATATGGGACCCTTACAATTCGGAGCAGTTTTATTCGATGGAACTGCCAAATTTGTTGCTCGATAACAGCCCTCCCATGCTTATTCCTTCAACCATGACAACAGGCGTATCTCGTTACCATTTGGAAGCAGTGGAGATTGGAGTCAACATCGATGAAAGCAACGCATGGTCGGGAAACCTTACCCTCCAATGTCAAATCCGTTCGTTGGATTTCGAATGGCCCATTCTCACACAAATTCGCGAACCAACAACGGTATTCGACGGAAAAACCATGTTCAGTTTCATGTTCAATTTTGCCGAACAGGGTGACCCCTCTACGCTTTCGACGCAATCGAACATCGTGTGTTGGGCACTAGGGTTCGATGATGCTGGACTTGAACTCACTTCATCCGGCGGCAATTCCGAGAACAACCCTTGGCTGTCCACTGAATTGAGTAACGTTGGACCGGATCTTGCCATCGAAACGGTCGGGTTTGAGGGTGGCGATTCAAAGGGTTCCAAACTGAGAATTGCCGTAGAAGTGGTAAGCCTAGGTGAAACCATTGAGACTCGATTTAACGTCACATTCAGCATTGTTCAAGACGGGGTTTCAATCATCGTTGGGCGGGAATTAATTCCTGGGATGCAAGAGAACACCGAAGTGGAAATTCGTTCAACACTCACCGTCCCGAGTGGCGATTGGACGCTGCTCATTGAGATCGATGCAGAACAGCACATTTGGGAACTCAGTGAATCAAATAACATATGGTCACAGAATTATTCTCAAGAGAGCGATGGAGCTTCACTTGCTGTACCAGCAGCAGCGGGTGGTGGAGTTGTCGTGCTCGTCGCACTGGTACTGTTCATGAGAAAGAGGAACGGCTCCGGGCAGGACGATGTTGGAGTCCATGAAGACAGAAAACCACTGAAAGGCCCACCGCCGCGCACCCAGTCCTCCACGAATCCAACAAACCTTTCCGGCCCCCCTCCGAACGCCACTGAAAAAACTGCAGTGAATGAACATGAATCACCGACCGCTGAATCTGAAACGGTCGAAAGTTATGCACAGTTACCCGGAGGCGGTGACTATCGATACGACGAAGGTCAAACCATCTACTCCGGCATGGGAATTGGTACTTGGAAGCAAAACCCAGACCAAACCTTCACACGGATTGAAGAGTGAATGCTTAACTTCTTTTACAGGGAACAGTTGTTTGAGGCGTGGCGAGAGAAGATATCGAGGATGTACGGCGTGTACTCGCCATATGTTTCCGGGATGGCCAATCGCTTGACGCCCTCGACATGGAACGAATACTCTCGTTCGACATGGAATGGATTTCTCCAGACGAAGCAGAAAAGGCAGTTCAAGCTCTTATCCGGAAAGGCTGGTTGGCTGGAGAAGAAAACGCATTGCGACCAACTGTATCCCTCGAGGGTGTACAATCTCCCCTTGGCTGGTTTCCTCGCCCTTCACGGCTCATGATGCCGGTATCACCAACCGATGAGGAGCCAACTCCTGTACAGGCTGCGTCAGCCCCAGTGGAACTCGCTGCCCCCGTCGCCTCAACACCGAAATCACAACCGCCCTCTGTTGATACGAAGGACCCTCGTGCAAGGCTCGTTCAACGTTTGACAAAATACATTGCCAAATCATCACAAATACCCGTTGATGAAGTCGAAAGGCGGGCACAGCGAAAGCAACAAGCACTTGGATACGCAACACTTTGGATGTGTTTAGCATTGGTCGCAAGAGAACAGAATCTATCGATGAAAGAAATCATCGATGCACTTTCAACGCTTTAGTTAACCTTCAAACACAATTGGTTCAGGTGTTTCGATAACTTCCTCTTGGTTTCGTGCAGATAATTCAATCAAGACAGGAAGCAACAGGAGTGCCAACAACAACGAAAAGAAAACCGTGACTGCAGTGATGAGGCCAAAGTCTTGGATGACCGGCATAGGAGAGAACATCAGCACAAGGAACCCAAATGCTGTTGTTAGGGCACTCATAATGAGAGCAACACCGGTTGTTGAAAGTGCTGCACGTAGTGCTTCCCAATGGGTATCTCTCCGTGCTAATTCTACCTCGATACGGCGCCACATGTGGATGGAATAATCAATTCCAATTCCGAGTGTCAGCGCAGTAACCATCACCGTGAGAACGTTCCATTTGAGGGCCAAAACGAACATTGAGCCTGCAACCCAAAGAGACGCTAATGCAACCGGCAAGAGGACGGCAAGTGCAGGAACAACACGCCGGGTGAGGACCAACAAGACGAGGAAGGACACGCACAGAGAAATTGCAGTTGACTTGATCTGTGAGGAATTCAAACCTTCCAGGACCGTTTGTAGAATGACCAAATCTCCAGTAATGTGAAGTTGGGCGTGTCCGTCCAAATTATACCTTAATGTGCCAGAAAGAGAAGTCGTTCCGAGTTGTTCTTCAATGCTCGAAATCACAATGTTGGATTGGTCGGAAGTTGACGCTTCAACACGGATTTCATTGCGGAAATACGTGATTTCTTCTCCGTCTAAGTACACGGTCTGTTCGATACGTTCGCTCCATGTCTCACCAGACAGCACATCGGCAACCGTCGAGTTGGTTGAAAGCGCTAAGAACATTGGACCGAGATTACAGCCAAGACTGGTGTTTATGACGTAGACATCACCAGCATAGATCTCAAGGTTATGCACCTCGCCAAAGGTCGCGTTACGCAAGATTGCATCCCGCAAGACAACATATGGGCCCTCATACGAAGGCGATGAAGGTGAATCGTCGGTACCAACAACGTAGTGGTTGGTTTCCAAATCTTTGTGCAATCCGCGCATTTCATCAAGCATTAATGCGTCGCCTGGTATCGATTCTTCTCCTACGGCAGGTTCCAAGAGAATGTAAATCAGCTTCCAAGCAGCACTGTCGTAACTTGAATCCATATCTTCGCGAACTTGCATGATCTCCATTTCGGGGTCGACGAAATCAGCGAGGTCGAAATCCGTCTCAAGAGAAGCGACTCCGAAAATTGAAACACCCGAGATGAGGATTGCTGCGAGAAGTACCATGACTTGTTGCTTTTGTTGAACGCCAACAATTGAGTTCACTATACCAGGCATAGTAATGGCGACAGCGTTTTGAGTAATCGATATTTTATTTCGTGCCACATGCAGAGCGCCGACGACAACGGTGGACGAAGCAAAAGCACAAACGACACCAAACGCAAGGGCGTAACCAAAGGTTGCCAAAGGCGGCAAAGGCGATATAATGTTGGCAAGGAAGGCTGCAACGGTTGTCACAACTGCTAAGCAAAGTGGGACTGAGAGTCTTGCACATGCCCGCAGCCATGCCTCTGCAGGCTCATCCACCTCTTTACGGATGGCAGAGAAGGCACGTTGCAGGTGAATGGCGTAATCGATGCCAAGACCAAGAACAAGTGGAGCAACAGCCACTTCCAATGCGGTAAATCGAACGCCAATGGCATTGAGAACCCCGTACGTCCAAATTAACGCAAACGACAAGCCAATCAATGGGAAAGCAACATCGTTAAGGGAACGGAAAGCAATGGCAAGCAGCACGACCACAACGACCAAGGCCAAAACAACGAGCAATGCTAAATTGTCAAAGGTTCCTTGGTCGATATCGTATGAAATCAGGTCGAGTGAGGCAACTCCGTAATGCAAGTCCGAATTCTTTGACAGTTCAGAGAATTCAGCACGGAATTGGTCTTGAATGACTTTTCGTTCTTCTTCATCCATTTCCGGATCGATTTCAAGAACCCAAAGCGTTGAGTTGGCAGTAGGTGCTCCGTTACCGGTGCCGTCGCTCAAGTACGTGCAACTCGCATCAATGTTCAAATCCGAGTTAAGCAGTGCTGAAGAGGCGTAACGAGCGGCCGAGAGGAGTTGGTCATCAGAAGTAAGTGAACAAACAGTATCTTCATCAAACAATGCATCAAGGATTTCACTCCATGCTTCGATGGAATGTAAATCGGTTCCGTTTCCTTCCTCATCAAGGGCGAGTTGGACGATACCTGGTGCCGTGGTCCATACAGCAACAGCATTTCCACGCTTTTCCGATTCGTTTTCCATGTGATGAAGATGGTTATCCATCTGCTGCAAGTGTTCTATAGATAATACGCTGCTTCCATCATCTGCGGTAACATGGATGAAGAGGGGTCGCGCTTCATCTGGAAAGTATTCGTGAATTCGATCGTGAGCGTTACGTGAATCAGATTCCGGAGCAAAATCTCCCAAGTCGGTATTGAACGTCGGTGGAGAGACGACCAAATGTGCGCTGATGGCAACAGTAAACAAGACCACTACGACCAGTATTGCTGGAGTCCATTGTTTGAAGCGAGATGACCAAAGGGCCATTCGTTCCTCCAACGCAGAAGTATCCATTGTTCGTGCGACGCCAAGACAGTAAAAAAGAGGCGTGGTTGATTTGTACGGTGAACTGCAGTTCTCTCGGAGTGGTTTCAACTTGCAGCGTTTTCTTTTCTCGTTCACCTCGACGGCAGGAGAAGGTTCAAAACAAGTAGGCAGGTGGCAAGAACGATTGCAATGCCTGTCAAAGTCCTACTCAAAGAAAAAAATGAACTGCGATTGCGAGTCATTGGCGAGAGCCACACCGCCTTGCAAATGCTTCGTGAGCGACTCAACAGCAGCAGTAAAATCGATTACGCAAACTATTTCCCTGGCCACCCAGAATTGGACGACCCAGAATTTTACATTCGTACCTCCGGTAAAAACAACTCAGAGAAAGTGTTGAAGGAAATCGTGTCTGGAATTTCTTCGGAATTCGAAAGCATCAACCTCTGAATGGGGTATTGCAGTGACAACATGGACGGATTCTTTAGCAGAATCCATTGGCCTTGACGGCTATGCAACTTCGACAAAGGGCATCGGTGGTGTCCTCAAGGCCCGAGTTACTGATTTCCGTGTCGAAGAGATATCGACTGCGGTTCATCTTGATAACAAAGGGAGATTTACTGTCGCAAAAATCATGCTCACCAACTGGGAGACAAATCGGTTTTGCAACACGTTAGCAAAGGCCCTATCAATACCTCGAAACCGGATTTTCTTTGCTGGAACAAAAGATAAGCGTGCAGTGACCAAGCAGTTGTTTGTCATCGATGCACCAAAAGCGAAGGTGGCAGCAGTTGAAATTCCAGATGTGGAAATCGAAGTAATCGGTCGTACGCATCAAAAAATTGGTTTTGGAAACCATCGCGGAAATCGCTTCACAATTGTGGTTCGAGGATGCGCAAACGAAGACGGCACTCCAATGTCGGCAGAAGATGCCCTTGAGCAAGTGAAGTCGATTGAAGAAGAAATGGCAGAGAAACTTGGTGAGGACAAATTTCCGAATTGGATCGGGCCACAAAGATTTGGCTCGGGCCGCCCGGTTACCGCTGAGGTTGGACGTCACGTCATCACCGGTGACTGGAAACAAGCTGCTCTCACCTACATCGCCATGGAAGGTGAATCGGAAAACGATGATGTCGCCGCATTCCGTAAGCATGTTCGAGAGAACGGTCCGACTGAAGAAGGACTCGAATTGGCTCCACGGTGGCTAGGATTTGAAAGGAAAATGGTTGAACATCTTCTCCATCGCCCGGATGATTACATCGGCGCCTTCAGAAAACTTCCAGGAAACTTACAGCTCATGACCGTACACGCACTTCAATCCGTCGTGTTCAACAAGTCATTGCACGCACGCCTCGCCGCCGAACACCCGATAAGTTGGCCGATCGCTGGCGACATGGTTGGCAGAATTGACGAAAAGGGACAGTTGGACGCCTCAAGTTGTGTTGTGGTTGAAGAACGAACGCTGCCACGGATTATACGTAATTGTCAACTTGGAAGGTTGTCCCCTACTGGACCTCTTCCCGGCACCGAAATTAAGACCTGCGAAGGTGAGAGTGGAAACATTGAGAAGAACATTATTGAGCAAATGGGACTTTCTGATATGGATTGGCAAGTTGAAGCCATTCCTCGGCTTTCGACCCGAGGTACTCGACGCTCACTGGTGACCAGTTTCAATGAATTAAGTGTCGATACAGTGCCGCTTGCAGATGATGAATCGATGGGTGAACGCTGGAAGGCTGGCCCACTTGACAACAGCAGATGGCATCCCGATGGTGCTTGCATCCGATTTCGATTCACGCTCGCATCAGGAAGCTACGCTACTACATTGTTGCGTGAATTCATGCGCTGTCCGCTGCATCAATTGTGAACAACACATCCTTCTCGTTTGGACTCCAAACAGAGGCTACGCAATTCATTATTACGAAATTTCATCCGGTGCTGGTTGCACCAATGCAAGTGTATCAAAGAAGTCCCATTGAGAGAACTTCAATTTCTCCAACGCCAGTAATCTCTGAAATCTTAGATTCAAGGGCGTCAGCAAGTCCTTCGCCGTCATTCATGACCACGTGGATTTGAACGAATTTGAGACCGAAGGCCAAAGGCTTGACTTCGACGGATTGAACATTGTAGACATCATCGCTAAGTGCTTGAACTGAAGCCGCAATAGCTTCTGCATTCACATCTTCAACCTCCGAGTCCGGATTGATTTTGTACGTCATTGCTACCATACCCATGCAATCACCTCAGGGTCCCTGATATTGGCAGCTCGGGCAGGTGTAGAGAACACCTTGGTTTCGACAGCGTGGACTTCGGCCAATGGCTGCGCCGCAGTTAGGGCATGGGAAAGAGGTTGAGCCGGTCTCCTCGAGAGGGATACCGGATGATGTACAATTTTTTGCTCGTTCAGTCATGATAAGTCCTCAGGAACAAATGGCCCACGCCCTCCCCTTCTTTATGGTTGCGTGCAGAATCACCTCAGGTGAGGGCAACGAATTGCACATGGGTTGGGCTTGAGGAAGAGATGTGAATTTTTATCGATTGAGAATAAAGAGTCGACCATTTTTTCCAGTACTAACGACCAGTTCACCGTTTTTCTCACGACACCAACCGGATTCAATCACAAGAATATCCCCTACATTGACCCTTTGGATTTGTTCGTTCCAAAGAATGAGCCCGACAATGCCGGTCTCATCCCGGCCGCAGGCAGCTGCAACCGGGCCAACATATTGTTCGGAGTATACCATGCGACGAGGGTACACTCTGAGGACCACCAGTTCGAGGCGTCGAACATGTGAATGGGGAGTTAAGTCGGCAACTTTCTGCCGTGTATGTTTTATTTTATGCGCTTTAGTAACGGGATTGGATTCTTCCATAAACGGGAAAAAACGCTCCAAACCTCTTCAATCTATTCAGCCGACTTCTTTTTGCGAATTGAAAATGAGGAGGTAATGATCTCAGGCGCTTCTTCGATGTCATCGCCGCCGAGTTTGAGGTTAAGGGCAGTTTCATAGTTCTCTAGAATGCTCGTTTTCTTAAATTTCCACGGCATGAAGTTTCTGCAAATCAAATAGACTTCAGATGAAGAATTTCGAGAGGCGTGGGGTGAAAAACGGCGAACATCGGAGAAAAAGGGTTTCACAACATCAATCAATTCTTCAACACCAACGCCCTGAAACAGTTTGGTCACAAAGGAGCCACCCTTACAGAGGAGAGGGAGTGAGAAATCGTAGACAAGAGCAACCAGGGTCATGGCCACGGCTTGGTCCATGTCCCATTTCCCAGTGATATTCGGAGAGATGTCAGAGATTACCGAGTGCAAAGGACGTTTGTCCAATTCCTCAAGGACGCGCTGCTGAGTATGTGGCTCAGTAATGTCGCCTACGAGCAGTATTGAGCCTTCAACTGGTTGGCAAGCCTCCAAATCGACGCCAATGACCCACCCGGTATCCCCAACGATTTCGGTAGCAACTTGTGCCCAACCACCAGGATGGCAACCAACATCAAGAATGATGTCACCTTCACGAAGAAGATTGAATCGCTCTTGGATTTGTTTTAATTTGAAAGCAGAGCGTGCTCTGTAGCCGCTGGCTTTGGCTTGACGCCGCCATGAATCACGTTTGTGATTTTCAATCCAGTGGTCTGCCATAGAATCCCTCTAATGTACCCTCGCCACGCACTGTTGAAGAAACCTCCCGTCAAAATGTGGCCACAACAAAGGGATGAAGGGGGTCGGCATGTTCGCTAGGTACAACGGGAGGCCTGGTGATGAAATCAACGACCTTCGCACTGTTCGCTCTGTTCTGTATCTTGGGTGCTGGCCTTGGTGGTGGAGCAGCACAGGCAAAAGTCCTCGACCCTGCCACGCCGTTGAATGAACCTGTTCAATCAAGTTTGATCGGCCGAAGTGTTCTGATTGAAGAAATCACTACCACTTGGTGCGAAAGTTGCGCTGACATCGATCCTTATCTGATGGGCGTAGCAGATGCACACGGGTCAAGAATTGCCATGGTCGCCTACCATCCCTCGGACAATCTCGATGCTTTCCAACCCCCTGCAGCTCAACACCGAATTGACCGACTTGGACTTCTTCACGGCAACTTACTATCGACACCGACGTTCTTTGTCGAAGGTGAGAGCCCTCGTACAGGGCTTGATGCGTGGAACGAAGTGCAACGAGACATTCTCGATGCGGAAGTTCAACGTCAAGACACAACAACCTTGCAATTTGAGGTTGTTCAAACCCAGAACATTACGACAGCGCGTGTTCTTTCGTTTGAGTCCAACTCCGAGCAACTTCATCAAACTCAATTGACGTTCATGGTGATGCACCACGGGAAATCAGTCCCCACAGATGCAATCAACCCCGGTGAAGCGACACGTGACAGAGTCGTTGTTGCAACGGCCGAGTGCAGCATCGGTAATACCTCTGTCACCAACGAAATTGGAATGGTGTCATCGGCAGTCAACCAATCGTGTACAAGTGATTTCACAGTCTCCTTTGAAAACCTTGAAGAGTTTAGTGTACTGCTCATTCACGAAAATACCATCGAATCCATTTCGGAAGAGAATGCTGGACTTGGCACACATGGGGCCGTTGAGGTTGCCTTTCGGTCTCGAGAAAGTCAAGATTCGAATTCCTTTACTACAGCCTTACTTGTTCTTGCTGTAGGTGCTGGAATCATCGCCATCCTCCCCCGTAAAGGTTCGAAAAACCTATCTGAATGAAGATTTAGTACTGAATCATGCGATTAAACACCCAATACCGGAATTATTGTGAGTCAATTCAACCGAGGATTCATAACCTACCGTGACAATGTATTACCATGGCAGAGTCATGGGAAGACGTAACATGGGACCAAGAAAGGCCACTCAAGGAGTGGGCTGTAGAATACACAGTAGCAGTTGATGGTGAAGAATACCATCACCTCAACATACTGTTTGGAGAAGACGAAAGTGAAGTGCAGAAAGGATTGCTGAATGAATTAAGGCAAACATATGTGCGCAACGAGCGTATCGATGTTACCCTGCATCGTATCGAAGAAATCAAGGATACACCAGACGCCGATATTTTCGAAGGCTGTTTCACGCCTTAAGCTGAGCGAAGCCGGTAGTGAACTTCGATGATTTCACCGTTCTGAAGCATATAATCGTCGAAACTCGAAACGAGATTTTCCTCTGCGGCTGCCTCATCAGAAGCAAACACGTGCATTGCCATTCCATGGGTTGAATTCGAACGGTAATCAAAAATTCCAGTTTCATCAAAATGGTAACCCCAAATATCAAAGAAGACACCGAGTGAAATATTTCCTGCATCGTTTAATTCGATGTGGAGGCGTCCTGTATCATCGTGGGTGTGAATGGCGTGCATGTAGTCCTCATTTCCGTTACAGACATCGGTTTGGATGCCAACTGCAGATTCGATAAGTTGTTGCTCTCCGTTGATGAAAACTCTCAAAGTAACGTGGTCATGACGGCTAAGTTGCTCACCGTGTTGGACGCATTCAAAGGCCAGAGGATCTGGAGCATCTGCAGAGGAATTCAAAACCGTTTGAGTTCCGTTAATTTCAGTGCCCTCTTGCCCGGAATCTTGATCGCTGGACGATTGGTCCTCAGAGTCAAACAATCCTTTGTCGCTTGCTAGGAGAAGGAGAAGGGCCACAAGTGCAACAGCCGTTACGACGCTCCAGAATGTCTTCTCTCTGTCCATACACATCAACTGTCTTGATTCCATTCGCCAGATTCATTGAGTTTCATCAAGCGATAGAAACCAATGAATGCTGCAAGATTAGCAACGTGCGCAGTCGTGCAGTATTGGCAGATTTTTTCCATCTGAATCTCATAGGAAACCAATAACCCGATGACGAGGAAACCACCAAAAGTGAGTGCTGTTCCAAGTTTGAGGTAATTATCGACCCATGTAGAGTTTGGTTCAAGTGAAGTTGAATACGCAAGGTAGAGGAGAACACAAAAGACAGCCGCCCCAATTCCACCCCATGGGATGCCGAAGAATGGGTCGGTATTGTATGCAGCATTCCCGATGACATCATCGCATGAAAATACCGTGCTTGATGCGCAAAAGTTGCCACCCTCACTCACCTTCGAAGAAATCCATAGCGTTTGAATCGATACGGCAAAACCAGCAACGCAGGTCAAAATCAGTCCTGAAAGTACTCGCCCACGTTCAGTTGAAAAAGATGGAAACTTTTCCTCGAGAGAACTTGACAACACCCTTCCAATCGGAAGAACCAGAAAGAAACCGAGAAGTGTCGGTATAACATAGAGCATGAGTTGAATGTTCGAATCCATATCAAGCACCATCCGTCTCTGCACTTTCTCGGGTAACCATCGATATGATTGCATCTCGCAAATCTTCCCCTTGATTTTCAGACGAACTCCACGCAATGATGCCGTCCGGTTGGATGAGGTAATAACTTGGAGTGCCTCCTACTTTCCACTCCTTCATGTTGTCCTGGTCGAGGTCATCGATGTAGGGGAATGCGTGTGCTGAGCCATCACGATTACCGCAATCTGAACCTGCACAAGATTGACCGGAATCTGCCGTTTTATCTCTAAATGCAACGATTTCGGCACGACTTGAGTCGTGACCGTTGATGTCGAGTTCAGTTACACTTGCGATGAAATTGACAATGGCTCCATCCCATTGAGGGTTGCTTCCATCAAAATCAGCAGAGTTTGCAGACATATCTGCTGCGGACTTAACACAATATGGACAATCAGTGTCCATAAATTCCAAAGCAACCCACTGCCCCGATGCATCCCCTTCTTTCCAGTTTGAATCCCAATAAGACTCGAGATTGAATGTAGTCCAACCTCCGCTGCCGTTGTAGAATTTGCCTTCTAAGGCAGGTGCTCTTTCACCGGCTTTGGTTCCAGTTGCAATAGGACTGGTGGTGGCTGCAATAATAATTAAGCCAACAAAAAACAGGCTCATTACTCGGATAAGGGCTTTGGTACGAACATCTGCTTCATCATCGTATATATTTTTCAATTTCTCATCTCCTTGGCATTCCAATTTCTTCTATGAGGGCGCGTGCAGTATGGCGTATAGCCTCTTCACTGTTGTACCGTACATCGTATCCTGAGGAAAGCATCTTATCAATCCCAAGCATTGCACGAGGAATATCACCTGCCCAGCCTCGATCACCACCAGTGTACTCGATGGATGCATCATGGCAACCGGTTTCTTCAACGACTATTTCGGCAATGCGGCGAACAGATGCAGTATCATGCGAACCGAGGTTAAACAGATTGAGTGGTTCATCGGTATGCTTCATGACGTGAAGGATTCCATCAACGCAATCTTCGACTTCCATGTACGACTTCTCTTGCAGTCCGTTTCCGAGAACCTCCAGTCGAGAGGGGTCGGATTTGAGTTTGTGGATGAAATCAAAGATCACACCATGCGTACCTCGGGTACCTATGATGTTTGCAAACCGGAAGATCCAGGCTTGGAGTCCGAACGTCCCCACCCAACTGCTGATGAGGCCTTCTCCTGCCTGCTTGCTGGCGCCGTAAAGTGAAATGGGCATGCAAGGGCCGTGGTTTTCAGGCGTAGGGAGCGGAGCATCTTCGCCGTAAACAACCGAAGAGGAGGCGAAGGCGATTTTTTGCACCTCACATCGACGCATGGCTTCTACAATGTTGTAGGTGGCAAGTGTGCCTTGGTTCAGATCCGTGTCCGTAATTCGGGTTCCAAGCCGAATATCGGGATTTGCAGCCAAATGGAACACGCAATCGATGCCTTCCATGGCTGAAAGGACCGCTTCAAAGTCAGTAATGTCGCCATGTATATGCGTCACTGCTCCAGAATCAAGGTGAGATTGGATAAACTCAAGTTGACCACTTGAAAGGTTATCAAGAGCAACAACAGTATCGCCACGAGCAACCAACCTGTCGATGAGATGTGAACCGATGAACCCAGCACCGCCCGTAACCAACGCTCGCATGGGCTGTTTCAAGAAACACCCATGTATGAGCCTTTGGTAATGTTGTTGATACTGGTCGTGTTGATTCTACTCCGTTGATGTATACGGGACGATTGGTTTGATAAGGCTTAACGGAATGTTTCATGTTTGCCGCCGTAGATAACGGCGATGGAGTTGAAAAACGTGCCAAAAAAGAATATAAAAACGATGCCAGAAACCCAAAACGAAACTGCAAATATGCTTGTAGGATACGTACGTAAAAGCAATGCCGGTGGAGCTCTAAAAGTCTCCATCAACACCGATGCTTTTTCAGACTGTTCGACCTACGTCACCAGTGACGGTCAAGCGTATGTACCGCTTGTTATCTCACTGAATGCGCTTGAAAAAGTGCTCAGTGGAGAGCGAGCAGTTACCACGCTTTCGCAGCTTCAAGATTAGAGCGTTCAAGTTCAATCGTAGATGAATACGTATCCAGTGAATACGGTGCCGCTTGCTTGGGGGTTTCGACCCCTGAGCAAGCCTTCTCCTGTAACATGCAACAAGTGTTGGTGCAGTTACTATATTACTAAATAGAATCGGAAAGCGCCAAACATTGGTGGAAACATGATTCGAAGTGTCGATTCAAAGAAACCTTTCATCGTTGCTGGCATGCCCATGTACAACGAAGAGGAGACCATCGGAACGGTCGTTATTACGGCTCTTCGCCATGCTGATGCAGTGATCTGCATCGACGACGGGTCCTCGGATTCAAGTGCACGAATTGCAGAAGCATGTGGCGCTCTTGTCATCCGGCATCGCGTTAACCGAGGTTATGGAGGTGCTCTGAAAACACTGTTTGTGAAAGCAAAAGAGATGGAAGTCGATGCTCTTGTCGTCCTTGACAGTGACGGTCAACACCGTTCAGAAGATATTCCAAAACTGCTCAAACCAATTCTTGATGGAACTGCTGATTTTGCCATTGGTTCGCGGTTTGTGGAAGGCGGAAGTGGAACCCATATGCCCGCCTACCGCCGACTTGGAATCAAAGTAATTACCGCAGCAAGCAACCTCTCTAGTGACCTCGGAATAAAAGATACACAATCCGGATTTAGAGCATTTTCACGTACTGCACTTGACCGCCTTCGTTTTGATTCCGAAGGAATGGAACTTTCTCTGGAAATGCTTGAAGACGCCCGAGAGAAGCAATTGGATATTGTCGAAGTACCAACAGTGATTCGTTACGATGTTCCAAAGGGTTCGAACTTCACAGCAGTTTCTCACGGATTCACCGTCCTCACATGGGCAATGCTTTCTCTGTCTCAAAAGAAGCCGCTGCTTGTCCTTGGTCTACCTGGTTTCGGACTCTTAGCAACTGGGGCTGCAATGGGTATGAATGCTGCACGTGGTGTTACAACTCAAATTGATAGTTTCTTGGGTCCTGGGCTTTCCGCAGTTTGGATTGGCGTTCTTGGACTTTCGCTGATGGCCACTGGATTGGTTTTGCAAAGTGCCCGTGGGTTCCTTCGACATCTTTTGGTTCGAGAATTTGGACTCGACTGAGGCAGTTTACAACGGTCTGCTCTAGCATTTCGGAGCATCATTCAAAGCCCCCCTCGTTATCGCAAGAACATGGAGAAGGACGGTAACGACGCCAATCTCCGCGAGAAACTGTCCAATCTCCGAGACCAATCAAGTGCGCATGCCATGCGGCGCATCGATAAATTCTACGGCAGTGTTCTTGCTTCACCGTCGACGGTAGTCATTCTGCTGCTTGTCGTCGCCGCTTTTTTTGCTCAACAAGGCATGTCCTTCCAAGAGCAAATAGATGATGACGTCGAAATATTCCTACCTGACGGAGCACCATCGACTGAATTACTCAAAGAAGTAAGAACAGAATGGTCTACAGACATTGCCATTATCTACATCCAAACTCCGAACGCCTACAATACCGGCGATCAAATTAACATCACGGATGTTGCTTATTTGCGAGAAATAAGTTGGGTCGAGGGGGACGATGACAATATAAACGATCCCGGCTCAACCAGCAGAGGTATCGACTACAGCAAGAATGACCAGGGAAGAGACGACGGGGTATTATGGATTATTTCACCAGCACAGGTCATCAAGGAAATCAATTCCGCAGACGGTCGGTTTAACAGTTCATTATGTGAACACGGCATCAATACACGTATTCCACTCGCTCTCGATTGCTCAGGACTACCAGGAGGTGGTGCGTATTCGATACCCGACCAAGATCGAGTTGACCAAATCATTGAAGAATCGAACGGTGGATTTGACGCCTTGTTCAAAGATACCAACGATATGGACCTTGACTATGACAGCGACAACGACGGTAACAAAACCAACGACATGGACGGCGATGGGATATGGGACACTGCTGCAATAGTAATTGGGATGCATCACGATCCAACGGAAGCTAATTTTCGTGACTTCAGCCATCTTCACAGTCATTTTCAAGATGTCATAGACAATCGCTCGAGCGAAATGCAAAACACGGAGATGACCGTCACTGGGCTCACCAAAGTGCTTGAGGATATTTCAGATGCCATCTATGAAGATCTGCTTAAAATTCTGCCTTGGTCGGTCGTTTTCACGATTTTTGTCATCACATTACTTCACCGTTCTCTAAAAGTTGTCGTCATAACTGGAACCCCTATCGTAATGGCCCTTGCAGTAACCTTTGGTTCATCGGTACTTCTCAACATCACACTCACCCCGATGATTGTGGCGACGTTCCCAATTTTGATTGGCCTGGGGGTGGATTATGCACTTCACATGGTCAACCGTATCGAGGAAGTTCGTAGAAAAGAAATTGACAAAGCTCATGATGAAAATGAACGACGTCGACGTCAAGGCAAACCTCCAGAAGAGGTCCCCGACCTATGGAACATTGATTTTTACCGTGAATGCGTTCTGGAAATGACCCGTTCCACTGGTGTAGCTGTCTTCCTCTCAGCTTTGACAACCATTGTAGGATTCTCAGTATTGATTGCACCACAAATCGTATCGGTCTCACCGATTCGCTCGGTCGGAGTCACCCTGTGCATCGGTATATTTTCGACCCTTATCTTCAGCATTATACTCGTACCGACGTTGGCATGGATGATGCGCTTTAACAAGCGTACAAACCCTTCAGCATGGAAGAAAGTTGGAACATGGCCTGTGTATGGCTTTGTATTCATCATAGCCGCTGCAATTTTGGTTACGGGTGTAGGTGTCTCGAATTTAGACGAAATGAACGAGCCAATCACTGGAAGTTCTGAAGCACCAGATGGTATTGCTTCACTCAATACTTTGGCTCAATATTCTCGCCAATTCAGCGGTGGACAAACCTCCTTGTTCATATTTGATGCAGAAGAACGAACCTTAGAGGCCAAGCAAAATAAAACTCAAAATATACGAGATTTACCGGTATTGGATGCCATTGACGCCATTGAAAATAAGATTGACATGGTCGATGAGACAAACACTACAAGCATCATCACTTTCTTACGCACCATACCTGCAACCATCACACTCGCTGATGGCGTGACGTTGTACGAGGGTAGTCTCTGGGATCTGTTGCATGACCCATGCTGGGACAGTACGGACATTACTGACCCCGAATGTGTTGCCTGGCTAAGCCTCGAACTCACAGGTCAAGATGGGCGTCAAGGTCTTCGAAAGGACATGGTAAATGCAGTATTTGACACGCTCTCAGACGAAGTCAAATCCATGCTACTCAACGAAGATGGGACCAAAGCAATTGTCTACGTTACCCAGCCGTATATGAACCTCAATGTTGCTGGGGAATTGCGTGACGAGATCGATGAAATGCTCATCAATGAGCCACCCGTTGATGGCAAGACTCGAACCTCGCTCCTCACCGGTGGATTACCGGTTTCTTTGGACATCAACGACGGTATTCATGACGCTCAAACACTGACAACCGTCGTTACAATGATTCTGCTCACCATCGTCCTCAGCATCGTGTTCCGCTCCCCAAGACTCGGGATATACACGATGATACCTGTCGCTATAGTCATCTTATGGCAGCCACTTCTCATGAAGAGTGGTGACGTCAATGTGAACATCTTTACAGCGATGATTGGTACAATCGTATTCGGAATAGGGGTTGATGATTCGATACACGTGATGCATCGAATCCAAGAAGAAGGGGAGACGCCGACCGGCATAGCAAACGCCATCGAAGAAACCGGTCAAACAATATTTGAGACTACGGTTACTACCGTGTCAGGCATCTCAGCAGGATTTATTGCAGCCTTCCCTGGTCTTGAAAACTTCTTCATGATTATGTGTCTGCTGATTTTCTTTGCATTCATCACGAGTACTTTCCTTCTTCCAGCAGTCATTACTGCAGAACATACGATTCGCGCCAAAATCAAAGGCCAAGCAGGGTGGGTGGATTACGGAGATGGCATTGCTATAGCCTCGCCGTTAGCGATGAAACCACTGGATGCTGTGCTCTATAACGATGAATTTTGAAGTGGAGGGAGTAGGGAGTAAGCCCCTTTCTGTTACCTTTCGGCGACCGCATTCAACTTAGCATCCTACCTGCCCCTCGACGTGCCGCGTCAACAGGGCTGTTTGGACTTGCTCCAACGGGGTTGCTCGTCTCATCGACCACAAGGCAATCTCGGTTTTTCAACTTCATTGTACACACCTTGTATCGTTCGTTTCTGCAGCATTGACCTGACCATTTCTGTTCTCTTACTTGTGTAAGCCGTTTGCACTGTGGAGAGGGGACTTTCCTCAGAGTCGAACTCTGTCAGCGATCCTCCTACTCCCTCCACATTGCGGTTGGCATCAAGACTTCAAAGCCTTCGGATGAAAATGCACTTCACTTGTACGGGCTTTCACCCGGTGCAGCAGCTTGTGCCGGTGCGCCGTATGGACCTGAAACTGGTGCTTGAGGCTGTGTTTGTTGAACGTTAGGATGCCCTTTTGTTTGGATTTTAGGGAGCGCCTTCCCAGGTTGCCGGCGATGGCCGTCCCATTGCTGCTGTTGAGGGTTTTTCAATCCGAAAATCAATAATCCAACGAGAGAGACAGTGAGGAGGAAGATAATGATGAGCAGCACTGGATTCACAGATGCAACGCTAGAAAATACGCCATCAGAAGTCGCTTCATCGATGTAAACGGTATTGGTTTGGACGTTTGGTCCGTTGATGATTTGAAATTCAATCCACATCGTCCCTTCTCGTGTGGGAGTCCAATCCTTGGTGTATACAAACAAACCACCTGCTTCAATTTCGATACTACGAGCGTCGATTCTTGTCCGTGCTCCGGTACTTTCAACCAATTCGACAAACATTTGAGCCTCACCGTCAGCGAGTCCTGAATTCGAAATCTCAACAGCAAGAATCACCGTTTCGCCAGCTGCAATCTCCTTGTTGGGTTTGATGACAGGAGTCGTAAACGAATATTCAGCTATGCGTTGCTCAAGAACCCAAACTGAAAGCGGAGCATCGATATCATTGAACACTGTACTAATTTCATGACCTGCCATATCGTAACCAGTAACCCAGATACGAACTTCAAGAGCGTCGTTACGCATTGAAGAAGTGAGCAACGAATCAAGGTCCAATGTTGCAGCACACGGTATTGCGTCACCAAAAGCACGGCCGCCGATAACAGAGAGCATCTGACTTCCATTGGCCACAGATTCACTTGACAAGCCAACACCTTCTGGATGCACGGCCCAATGAAGCGTCAAAGTCGATTCATCGAGTCGGTCGCTCTCTAAGATCAGCACTTCAAACTCGATGGAATCCCACATGTCTTCAACCAGAACAATCTCGTTTTCAGGAGAGGGAATTCCAACGATGCTTGGTGCTTGATTATCAACGATAAACCACGCTGGAGCAGTCACGGGGGTTCGGTCGATTGCACCATTTGGTGGATTGTGCAATGAAGTGAAAACGGCATATGAACCGGGGTCTAACGGTGCGGTTAGTAGTCCTGAAAAACTTCCGTTTCTACTTTCGACAAGAAGTTCATTTTCTCCAAGTTCAATGTCCAATCCAAACGGTTGAATCACCACACGGTGAGAACGGTACCAAGTGAGTTCACCACCAACGCCGAGGTCTGCTCGTGGTTTGACCCATGTTCCAAGTGTTTCAACAACCGTGCCGTCTAATGAGAACTCAAGACTTTGTGCTTTAACATCGACTTCTCCAGAGAAACTCCAACTCAAGTCAGGCACGGTCAAAGTGTTCGATTGACCTTGTGCATCGTGGACCAAAACTCTTGGAACTCGCACAAGACTCACGTCAGGGTCAAAGCCCCATTCCAGTGAGAAATTGACAATGAACATTCCTTCCGAAGAGAAGAGGTCCTCTGCATCAGATGGTTGGAACGTACATGACTCGATGTCCAAGAACATGTTGAGACTTGTACATCTATTGTTCTCTGAATCCCACTTGAAGTGTACTGCATCGTTTTGATTCCCAGCCAAATCAACCTCAATATCGGTAATATCGGTAATGCCGTTCAAATCCAAAAGCGGCAAATGTAGAGTGTTCGACTCACCAGGATGAATCCAAATTGAGTCACCGTGGCCCCAGTAAGCAGGTGATGTGCCAAGTTGAGGTGAGCCATCGTTGTTGATTTGAACATTGAACAATGCAGATTCCATTGACCCTGAGTTGAGCATAACGTTTCCAGCAGAATCAGCGACATCGAGCCATCCTACAAAGTACGAACCAGAAAAGGCTTGAGACGTATCTAATTCCAGCGAATATGTACCTTGAAGGGAACTCAGGTCGTGAGGAGTAATGAGTGATTGAGTTTGAACTTCCTCGTACTGGATTATTCCGTCGAAGTTCGAGTCATCAGCCCAAGAGCGCCAGATGTGTGCATTTGCAAGCGAGGGGAGCATAGGTCGGTCACCAATTACAAACTCAATCGAAGTCTTAGGATTGGCTTCTACATGGTCGAATTCTGAGACGCTAACACTCAAAAGCTCGGGATCTACAGTATCAAAACCAAAGGTCACCGAGTTTGGAACTGCAAAATGAATTTGTTGATTGAGCAGTGGGATGACTTCAATCTCAATCGGAATGGTTTCTCTATTGGAAGGTATTGTCCAAGGGAACGATGCGATTCCTTCGGAGAGTACGGAAGTGGATTGTACTTCGACTCCATCTGCGATGAACCGTACCAGTGTTGAACCAGAGCGAGGAGTTGAATCGACCGGCACGTTTTCAAATCCAAGTTGAACTTCAAGGATTACATCTGAGCCAGGGTGAAGATACGGGGATTCATGTACTGAACGGGCATCGTTTTCATAGACAATACTCCAGTCTTTGACTTCCACATCATTCTCCACACCGTTTGATGAACCAAGTCCAAAATTCAAACTCGCTGGCAGCATAGGGCCTGATGGAGAAAGCATGTTTACCGAAACACCGAGTGATTCTTCATCGTCCCACATGTCTGAGAACTGGAAGCGATGATGGACTTGAAGCAATGAACCACTTTCAACCATGCGGATGGCTCCATCGGAATTTTCAGTCGACCAGATCATTGAATTCCCTTGTGTAAGACAACTGTTGACAGCTAAACCAGTCATTGGGAGTGAAAGCATTGGGCAGCGAGTTTCGGACTGGTGATTCACACCGGTAAGGTGTAAGGCGACCGACCAGCCGTTCGATTTCACATATGATTCTGCATTTGAGATGCCTAAGTTAGAGAAATCAAAGGTGCTTGTAACCTCAATCCAATCCGTAGAAGGAGTGAACGTGTCAGTCACGTTTGAAACAGATATCGAAATTGGGTCGATTGAACTCTGGGTCGTTTGCTGAACTACAACCATGTGAATCGCTCCGGATGAAGTCATTCGAATTGGGAGAGGTAACTCCTTACTCCCTGCAATTGGAATCACCGATTGCAATGCATTGTTGAGTGCGATGGTGACTGCATCACTTGGTCCAAATTGAAGAGCCAGAGAGGAGTCGTATGGAGCAAACAGCCCGCCGAGCATTACATCGGTTGGAGTTGTTGAAGATCCGAGACGAACGGTCACTTCGACCATAGGCAAACCTTCGACTCCGAATTCAGGAGTGGCCTGAGAAAGAGCACTGTTGAGTGAACCCAGTTCGTTTGAAGTAAGTTGAATCACTTGCAACGATTGAAGATTCGGAAGTGAAGTTGATAGGAAATCTTGCCCATCGATGGACATGGTCAAAAAAGGAGAATTCATTGCTTGTAGCGGAGAAGCAACTCCGAATTCAAACGCCTCGACCCCTTCTGCCGGCAACAGCATACTGAACGAGGCTGAAGCAGATGGTGACGAGGCACGAGTTTGCCAAAGCGAATTGTCTTTCAACCGGTCTTGAATACCTAGACGGCCAATTCCGTCGCCTTCAAGAGTCCAGTCGCTCACCCCATCCATGCCAACATCAATACGTAGACCGTCAGGAATGCTCGTGCGAATTAATTCAACATCAAACGTCTCGATGTCCCACTGACCGCCAGCAGAAGAGACTCGGAATTGGACTGAAAACGCAGGGGTTGTGAGCCATTGTTTCCCTGAAAGTACATCAGCCCAGTTGGTTCCTCCATCGAGCGTGTATTGAATTGAAGCACCTGCAGAAAGGACCGAATTCGATTCAAATCCAGCAAATCCTGAACGCACATTGTACACGGGTGTCTTCAGTGTACCGGAGCCCGAGACTTCACCGTTCGACCAAGATACACCTTGCATTTGCCAGCCGGTTTCTATGGGATTGTTAGAAAAACCTTCAATGATTTTACCTTCAAAATGAATACCGTGTATGGACGGCAAATCACCCGAAGAAGTCTCCATGTAGATTCGGAGTTTTAACAATGGATGGGTTTGCCAATCGATCATTCCGAGGTCAAACGAAGTTTCAGTAATGGATTCAAAACCAGGAACAATTGAATTGGTTGTTGCGTCGATGAGCTGCCATTCAAAGATACTCCCCGCTGGGATGGAGGCATCCATGTACATGTGCCCGAAAGACCTATCCTCACCTTGGCCGAGTAATGAAGGCCCGAATGGAGCAGAAACCCAATACCCCAAACCGTTTCCAGACCCACCGGTAGGCGACAGAATGATTTCATCGATCCATGTCGTATCTTGATTACTATCTACACTGCCATCTTTCGTATACTTCCAAGTTAACGTCTGAGCAGAAGCCGGTATGTTGAATGTATGCGTACCACTAGGTGTACCTGACCACTGCGCAGAGTATCCCGAATATCGTGTGCATCCTGTGTTGTCAATACAGAAATTAAGGTAGTCAAAACTCGATTCAGACGAAACTTCGTATTGGAATGAACCACTCACGGAAGGAAGTCCAGAAACGTCCAATGTCAACGAAGTTTCTTGGTTGTGCGATATACTCCCTGCTTGTGCTGATTGAGCACCTGTGATGACATTACTCGTTTGTAAGTTCCAATTTGAGACACCACCTTGGGTCCATTCAGGTCCAAAGGTTGCTGACTCAAAATCCCATTTCCACTCTTGGGGCAACAGGCTAAGGGAAGTGCTGTTGACATCCATTCCATCGTACACTGTATTCGATGAGAAATCACTTGACTCAGCCCATGAAAAACCGGTGGAAGTAGGCAATCGAGCAGAATCCACTTGCAGTTCAAGTGATTTCAAAGCTTCACCTTCATCGATACTCAATCGAGTGTTCGTATTCGCACCGTCTGGGAACGAACCAATAGACAACAATTTGCTTTGGCCAAATGGGGTCGACACGGGGAGAATATCGAGTGATTCATCGTCGAATCCATTCCCGTTCGATGGAGAATACCCCTGCATGAGGGTTGAAAGCATGAAGAGAAGCACCACAGCCGAGCACCGAAGTGTGTTCGTCCGTGAGGATACCATGTTGTTACGAGATTACTCGTAGGTCAAAAGACTTGGGCTTTAGGTACTACATCCCGAAGGGATGGTAATTCATCCCGACCCATAACGGAACCCTCAAGGGCTTGGCCCAAAGTTTGCAAAGCATGACCGATGTCGAGACGCTCAAGAAAGAGGCTGGAATCGCAGCATGCAAATACGTGCGAAGTGGAATGAAAGTAGGTTTGGGTACGGGTTCAACTGTAAAACACACGGTCGTAGAACTTGGACGAATGATGGCTGAAGAGGGATTGGAAATCGTTGGCGTGCCAACATCCCTAGCGACCGAAAAACTGGCTTTGGAAGTAGGAATACCTCTGGTTGAACTCTCTGAAGTCGATGGATTGGACATCGTGATTGACGGTGCTGATGAATACGATCCCGAATTCCAACTCATCAAAGGCGGAGGTGCAGCGCTTTTGCGGGAAAAAATCGTTGCGCAAGAATCCAAGGCCATGATTGTCGTTGCAGACGACAGAAAGCGGGTTGATGCGCTCGGTGCATTTCCACTTCCGATTGAGATTACTCCGTTTGCCCACCAAGCCACAATTCGCTCACTCGGCCGATTGCTAAACTGTCGAGTCAACTGTCGAATGTCAGGAGATAATGCTGTGATGACTGACAATGGAAACATGATTGCTGATGCACATTGTGGACCTACGATCTCTGCACCTGAGGCAATGGAAAAAGACATTTTGAACGTCGCTGGAGTGGTTCAAGTTGGCTTGTTCAACAACATGTGTGACGTGGTGGTTCTTGCTGGAACCAACGGCGTTGAAACATTTGTCAACCCGAATGGGCGTATTCAGTGAACACCTTTCTGTCAATTGTTAAATACGGGTGGTTGAACCCAAGGTTGGGCCTGTAGCTTAGTCAGGTAGAGCGATGGACTCTTAATCCATCGGTCGCGGGTTCGAACCCCGTCAGGCCCGCCAAACACTTCACTGTTGAATCAATTCACATCGACCAAGAATTGCTTCCTCGTTAATCGAACCAAAATTATGCGAATCTTCACTCGCCAACGGGTCTGGATTATCGCCGACTAAGAATACAGTACGGTCACGGAAACTCTCTATCCGTTTAACAATCTGAACTTCGGAATGAAAGGGATGTTGTGCGAGTACAACATCACCAATATTGAGTTCCTCAAAGGTGCAATCAATGAGTTCAAACAGACTACCGTTAGGAAAGGTTGGCCACATACTGTCGCCCGAGATATGCACTCGGACACGGGACATTGCAGAGCCTCAACTTGCGCGAATCCAAGGAACTTCTCGTCCCTTGATTGACCAGAACATGTTGTGAATCGATTCGATTGCATCCATTAATTCTTGAGCGTGTTGAGCAGAAACTTCGACTTTACAGGCACTGCAAAGTTTTGCGGCCTGCCAGAACGTATCGTGCAGTTTTGGGTGTGCTTCAAGATGCATTGGCTTGAAGAAATCGGTCCACAGAACGAGCAATTCTTTCTTGCACTTTTGAGCCTCTTCTTCCTTGATTGCTGCATATCGGCTCATGGTGTTGAGATAAGACGCCATCGATTCGGAACTGAACACTTGTGGATATTCAAGAGCGAGCATCTTTTTGGTCATTGATTGTACTGCTTCACCAGCAACACGAGCGCTTGCTGGGTCGTAAACTCCGCAGGGTCCGTCGCAATGTGCAGATGCTTCAATCAGTGTGAATGGTGTGTCTTCCATGATATATCGGATTGAGAACAGGCATATCAATATGTGCTATGTCTTCAATCACACATGTATGGTCGTCCCGGTCTCGCCGCGCAGGGCAAGCAGAGCATCGCCTGGTTGGCAAAGTATAGCTTCAAGGCCAGGTCTGTGAAGCGCCGCTTCCATTAAACTGCCAATTTTAGGACCCATTGAGCCTGCAGGAAATTCTCCTTGTTCGATGTATCGTTCACACTCATCAAGGGAAAGACGATGGTGGATTTTTTCATTCACTCCACCAAAGTCTGTACGAACTGCATCGATGGCCGTAGAAATTATCAGAGCATCAGCGTGGAGTTCAATGGCTAAGAGCGCCGATAACCGGTCTTTATCAATCACTGCAGGAACACCAGAAAAATGCCCACCCTTATCGACCACTGGTATCCCTCCACCCCCTCCACAAACAACCACTGCGTGCAATTCGACCAGTTTTTGAATCACTGGAAGATCAATGACTTTCATTGGAAGCGGGCTTGCCACGACGCGCCGAGGACCTTTGATGGTCTCCGCAATATCCCAATCTGCAGACATGACTGTAGCAGCAGATAATATTGGCCCGACTGGCTTGGTAGGAAACTGGAAACCTTGGTCATCACCATCAACCAAAACTCTCGTGAGCACGCATGCAGTTCGTTCAGGTCGTTGACGTCGATGAAGAATCGAGTCCAAGTTGAGGGCGAGCGAATGGCCAATCATTCCTTGGGTTGCAGATACCCAACTGTCCATGGATTGGGTCTGCTCTTTGTCCAGTTCCATCAGATGTCCGACTTGCGGTCCATTTCCGTGCGTCAGTACGACTCCCCAACCGGCCTCTAATAAGTCGATTACATCCGACATAACGTGGGCAAGAACTTCTGCGCTACCAGCAGCATCGTCCCCGTTCGGAGAAGACAAAGCATTGCCTCCGATGGCGTAGACCGCAATTCGTGCCATGGTGTTGAGATGAACGCAATGCGTTTGACCCTTTGCCTAATACTTGCCAGCATAAACCCAATTCGGCATGAACCAGCAAAAACGCAGAGGGTGACATTGAATTAGAGAAGGTTCCACCCTTAGACCGGTGCGAACATGGTGAAGACAATTTGGATCGGAGATGTTCAGTCTGGAAAGTACGACGACCAAGACGTTGAATTGAAAGGCTGGGTCAAAAGGGCCAGAGGAAACAATAACATTCGATTCGTCGTCCTTCGTGATTCAACTGGAACAATTCAATGCGTTGTCAAGAAGGACGCCATTGGCGAAGAACTGTTCTCAGAAGTCAAGAACGTCCTGATTGAAACATCAGTCATTATCAACGGTAAAGTCAATGCCGATGAAAGAGCCGACGGCGGACATGAAGTCGTTGCATCTTCATTCGAAATAATCGGTGCTGTCAACCCAGACAAACCATTCCCAATTACTGAATCTGCAATGGCTGCTGCAGATGGAGGAGAAACTGAATTCCTCTTGGATAACCGGCACCTCTACTTGAGAACCTCTCGCATGACTACAATGTTGCAAATTCGAAGCAGTGTCTTTGGAGCGATTCATTCGTATTTCCGAGATCTAGACTTTGTCGAATACCAGGCTCCCAATTTCGTAGCAGGTGCAGTAGAAGGAGGCTCCACGCTTTTCGAAGTCCCGTACTTTGGGCGCACTGCATACTTGACCCAATCATGGCAGTTGTATGCTGAGGCGGCTATGCCTGCTCTAGAAAGACTGTACACTATTGCTCCATCGTTTAGAGCCGAAAAGTCACGCACTCGACGGCATCTCACCGAATTTTGGCATGCAGAAATGGAAGTCGCCTGGGCCAGCAACCAAGAAATTATGACCCACGGTGAAGGCGTTGTTCGACGCGTAGCATCAACTCTTCTCGATGAACGTTCAACTGAACTTGAAGGGCTTGGCCGAGATCTCGATCTTGTGGCTCGATACGCAGACAACCCCTATCCACGTATGCGGTACGACGAAGCAATTGAAACGCTGCAAGGAATGAATGTAGACGTCGAATGGGGCCAAGACCTTGATTATTCGAAGGAAAAAGTCCTCACGCAAGATTTCGAAGTCCCACACTTCCTAACCCACTATCCAAAAGTCGCCAAACCCTTCTATCACCGAGTCGACCCCGATGACGACAACTATGTTCTCTGTCATGATTTACTGGCGCCTGAAGGCTACGGAGAAATCATCGGTGGCGGCGAAAGAACCTGGTCAGAAGAAGAGATCTTGGCCCGACTCAAGGAAGAAGGCACACCAACCGAGGCCTACCAATTCTACATCGATACACGCTCGTACGGAGGAGTCCCACACGGAGGATTCGGCCTTGGAGTCGATCGTGTCTGCGCTTGGTTAACAGGTGCAGACCACATTCGTGAAGTAATTCCGTTCCCGCGTGACTCACGACGAGTGACGCCTTGAGGTGTGAATGATGACTGCTGCTATTGCTCTTGGCTGCGGCCTCGTAGGCCAATTTGTGGTTGAACGTTTACTTGAAAACGGTCATGAGGTTACCGTTGTGGACTTGAACATCCCCGAAAAACTGTCTTCGAACCCAAGGGTAACTGCCCTTGTGGGAGATGTAACTCAGCATATTGAGAACTTGCCCTCACATTCGGTCATCATCAACATGCTCCCAGGGCGCATAGGAGACAAAGTTCGACCTCAACTCCTTTCAGCAGGACACAACATAGTCGACCTTGCTTTCACCGCAGAAGACCCACACCTTCACCAACAATTGGCTGTTGAAAATAACGCAGTCCTTCTTTGGGATGTGGGCATCGCACCGGGAATGTCGAACATGCTTGCAAAAAAAGGTGCAGAAGCCCTTGGGCATTTGGATACCTTAACCATCAAAGTCGGTGGAAACCCAACTGCGCCAGACGGTGGATGGTCGTACATGGCACCGTTCTCACCCTCGGATGTCATTGAAGAATACACTCGACCTGCACGCATTAAATCCAACAATGATGTCTTCGAAGTACCACCGATTACGGACAGGCACATGATACAGGTCGGTGAGTATGGTGAAATGGAAGCCTTCCTTACCGATGGACTTCGCAGTGTTTTAACGACGATTTCTGCATCAAACATGAAAGAATATACCGTTCGATGGCCCGGTCATATCCAAAAGTGGCTGGATTCTCAAGGCGTGCTTGAAGAAAGTGAAATGCTGGACGCATGGAGCTACGATGCCTCTCGAGAGGAATTCACATGGCTGGAAGTCGTAGCCAAAACGGCACAAAACCAAAAGCGATGGGTTGTTCAAGATTCGGGGCGCAATGGAGATGGTTCCATGGCCAGAACAACTGGATTGGTTACCGCAGCATGCGCTCTGCTCTTTTTGAAGAGTGGACCGCTCCAAGGTTGTGGCCTCGAGCCGGGAGTTCACCCACCTGAAGCATTAAGCACAGAAGCAATCGATTACGTCATTGCCATGATGAGAGACCATGGCGTACAATTTGACGAAGATTAGAGCAGTGGTTCTCCACAATTTGGGCAGGGTAAACCGGGCATAAATTCGCCAAGTAGAAAGCCGCAGTGCGGGCATAGGGATGAGATGAAGTCCTCTCCGAGCATGAGGGAGCATTCGTCATGATGTTCATCAAGATGACGATGAAACCGACTCAAAGTAATCCGCAATGAGTGTTGCAAGTGGCATCAAATCCTTTTGTTCAATGACCACATGAGCATGTGGCTTCGGTCGGTCATCCCAGGGGTTGAAACAGATTGGGAAACCAGATTCTTGAAACATTGCAATATCGCCGGCTGAATCTCCTACTGAGGCAGTATTGCTTTTCGAAACACCAAGACGGCGCTGGAGCATTTGAACCACGGAACCCTTCCCATCCATCTGCACTTGGTATCGACCAAAATCACCGAGTTCATACTCGCCGTTGGGCAACTGCTCTCCAAGAAGCCAACCGTTGGTAAAGACATGCAGTCGAGTATCCATGCCGTCTGCAAATCGCTGAGCGGTGAAACGGTCGATTCCACCCCAACGTTTTTTCCATTCGTTTTGACTTGGAAATTGTGCAGCAATATCGCGGGCAGTTTGTTGCAAACCGCCACTTACTATCGCCACATGATAGCCATCGTCCAAGAGTTTTTGGATGAATTCTCTCCAATTTTTCATCATAGGCATACCTTCCATGTGCCCACGGAGTTCAGAATCGGTAATAGGTGGATCATTCATAGAACGGCTTTCCTTAATCAGAGCAATATCAAGCTTAATCCAATCCCATTCATCAAGCAGCCCTTGGTTATACAATTCAAAGGATTCATCGTTAGAGATTCCAAGATTGTCGTATACAAATTGCCATGTTGACAGATGATCAACAAGTACACGGTCCATATCCAAGCAGACTAAGCGGGGAGTTTCCATTTCCGACATAAGTATCAATCCATCTGTTTCTTGAGATTCCTTTGTAGCCTACTCTCGGGTTGGCCAATTGTACTGGGATTGGATTTGTTCAACCTGTTTGCCCATAATGTACAAAATCAACGCCACCATTATTCCAAATAGCCCTACCAAAGTCATGGCAATGGTTGCTAATGTGACTCCAATGGAGGTGGAATTCAATTCTTCAAGCGTTCCAATGACGTCACCCGACAATTTGTAACCGAGAATAAACAACACAATCCCTGGAATTCCAAACAAGAGCAATGGATGCTTACTCTCGAGCATCCAATAAAACAACTGAGCAAAGCGAGACGCTGTTGCAAGTGACTCCCGTTGCGGTACTCGTACAGATTTACGAGCAGGTACGATGCGAACCCGCAACGATTCATCAAGTTCAACTGCACGGGCCATCGGCCCCAAGTAAGCAAGTGCTTCCATACCCGCTTGAGTAAGAACGAGGTGCTGCAAGTTGACTGAACTGAGAACAAGTTGATCTGCGGAATCAGTTTCAGTTTCGTCGACTTGATGAGAGAGGTGGACGTCCCAAATTTCTCGGGCTCTGTTCATCGCCAACGGTAGATCTTGAAGTTTCCATTGGTCCGTAATCGAAAGAACAAGCGTCGAATCGATTGGCTCGAGGTTACCATCAAGAAGGAAAGAGGCGATGCTTTGAACGGTGATGTCTTGATTGAAGTTGAGGACCGTACAACCAACTTCTTCTGCGTATTCAGCGGTGGAATCCGAAGAGCCAAGGTCCAGAAGAATGACCTCCTCTGCACCCTCTCGCGCACGAACAATGAGGGAAACAATCCTCAACTCAATGTCCTTGGCAATCAGGACAAGCCGTAACTTCCTCTGAGCCACACCGCTGACTGTTTGCCACTTCATATCAAACCCTCGCTGAGTTCAAGAATTAAAGCGGTGTTTGATTTCCATCAAGACAAAGCCACAGATTCATGTTCTATGACTCGATGCTAAACATGTGAAGGGGAACTACCGTATCGGAGTAGTCATCCCTGCTCGCAACGAGGAGAAGCATCTCCGTCAAGTCATTGAAACGCTTCCAGACTTCGTCGATGCAGCAATTGTAGTCAACGACGGCTCAAGTGATGGGACAAAGGACCTTCTCTCTGACTTTTTAGAATCTGAGCGCATTCACACTCTTGACCTCCCCGGCAACGGAGTTGGAGCGGCTATTGACGCCGGTCATCAATATCTTCTCGAGTTGTGGGACGAACATGAATTCATCAGCGTCGTAATGGCTGGTGACGGACAAATGAATCCCGACGACATGGAACACCTCATTCACCCCATAGTCGAAGGACGTTGTGAATACGTCAAAGGAGACCGCTTCGTTCATGCCAAAGGGGTTCAGGCAATGCCGAAGTATCGCAAAAGAGCAAGTCGCATTCTATCGTTATTCACGACGCTTGCATCCGGGCAGGATGTTTCAGACCCCCAGTGTGGCTACACAGCAACCAAATGTGAAATCCTGCGACAATGGAATTGGAAAAAGTCTTGGAAAGGTTATGGATATCCTAACTATTGGATAATTCAGCTCTCTCGGCTTGGATTCAGAATAGCACATGCCCCAGTTGAATCCATTTACGGTTCACAAACTTCTGGAATACGCCGAATACCCTTTTTCTTCAAAGTTGGAACCATGATGGCCGTCGAACATCATAAACGAAATATTTCTTGGATTCTTAGCAACCGAATAACACCTCATACCATTTTTGCAGCCATTGCGTACGGGATTGGATGGGCTGCTCTACTTCCTGGAATCAGTACGGATATCGAACGTGAATTGGTTGGGAGAGGGATTGCCCCCGTTTTTATCACGTTTGCAGCATGGGCAGTCGCACATGTTTTTGACAAGGGCGCCACCCGTACGGTACAGGAGTTGAGATTGAATGCGAAGGCTCGACAAAAGGCGTAAGCCAAGAAAGGCGCATGTCCGGCATATTCTGATTGCCAGCAAACCTGATGCTCGAGAAATTCTCGAACTTATTCAAGGGGCTCGAAATCCACTCAAGATGTTTAAAAAGTTGGCGAAGAAGTATTCAAACTGCTCAAGTGCAAGCAAAAAAGGTGATCTCGGAGAATTCATTGAAGGGCAAATGGTCCAAAAATTTGAAGACGCTGTGTGGGTCACTGAACCGGAGACTGTTCCGCAAAACTTCATCAAAACCCAATTTGGATTTCACATTCTATGGGTTCATGAAATTATTTTGCCCGAATAAGGACATCCCAAAAATTACTGGTGGGCGATCCAGGATTTGAACCTGGGTCCAAGCGTCCCAAACGCCCGAGTATAGGCCAAGCTAACCCAATCGCCCCTTGCAGTCCTCGCCACGGCGTCCTACCTATGAAGTTCACTCAAGAACTTGCCAGCGATTCGCATCAAGTCGGACGAGTAATCCTTGAGATTCGGCGATATCAATGAGGTCTTGAACTTCGAGAGACTGACCACTTTTCTTCAGCACCGGTTCAAGTTGTTTCACGGTGAAAACGCCTTCCTCGTCCGCAGCTCGGTGAAGTATCTGTGGAAGTCCTGTAAAGGAAACATCGTCATCAGACTGGAAAAGTTGCTCGTTTTTCACCAGGCGTTTACGGAGAGATGAGCGGAGTTCTTCAGGTGTGTTTGCCAATGCAACTTCGATACGCAATTCTGCGGCTGTTTGTACCGTACAAACAATACTTGGGTTCTGGCCCATTTTTTGGCCACAGTGGGGGCAGGAGTTCCCCGTACCCCTATGACCATGGCACGTGTTGCAAGCACTGCAACGAAGCACGTTCCATCCACTGCCTGACACAATTTGCCTTTCAGTCAAGGGTACTTCAACGCTTCTCAAAGAGAAAAATCGGTGTTGGATTTTCGACCGCCTGGCCGCAGTGCTGGTGCAGCAGGCGCTTTGACATCGACTCGCTTTTGAGGAGGTTCCGCCGCTTGGCGAGTCAGCGCCTTACGGACTGGTCCAGTTCCAGTGCGAGCACCAAGTGAAAGTGAGTTCGGTAAAATGAGTGCAGCCATTGCAACGCCATAGTGATCGGCAGCTGCCGTCACTTCATCGACTGCGACGTCAAACGAAAGAACCTCAAGGTCACGACTGGCTAATTTTCGTTGAAGGTGACGTCGAAGCAAAAGCGTCGTTTCTTCATAATCCATTTCAGTTGAAACAGTGGCCACTATGGCGCAATTATCTCCCTCAGGAGTTACACAGGCAGCCCAAGCAACGCCAGCACACGCAGAAGAACCGTTCCACGCATACGCTGTAGCCAAATGGCATTCCACCAGCGAACCCATGGGGAGAGGTTGGGGTGTTGTTGCACCAAAGCCAAGTGGCAGCATAGCCCCCTTCATTTCAATCAAACGTGAATCACCAAGACCCAATTCCACCAATCCTTGGTCGTAAGCATCTTCGCTGTTTTCACCCCAAGGAGCAACAGCAGTCATCAACCACCCGGGGCATTTCACAGAAGAAGCCTGATTTCCACCGGCGGAGTACATAGTGTCACTACAGATGCAACGGGTTCATGAAGAACATGGTTGTGAGAGACTCATGGCGACGCTTTCTCGAAGGCTTCTTCCAACAGCAGCAATATTGATTTTGATTGCTGCGATTGTACTGAATATTTCAACAGGCGGGAGTTCACTGATCGTTGCGATATTTGGGCTGGGTCTCATCTTCGTCGTGTTCACATGGTATCTTTTTGAAGCCTCATCAAGGACAAGTGAGCGTGGTTCATCTCCAATCAAAGCGCAGTATGCCTCAGGCCAGCCATTGAACAAATTTTCATCCCAAGAGCAGCACAATGAACTCCCGGACCCGGTCGAAGCGGGATTCGAAATCCCGTTGTTGTGAACTCACATCAAACGAACAGTCTCAAGGTTTTGAGGTGCGTACGTACGGCACTTGTATCGCTCACGCAAGGTTTTGCCGAGTTCATTGCACTTGTGATAGTCGCCGTGATGACAAATGATGTTACGCGGTGTAGGTTTGATTTGGTCAACAAAATCAAGCAATTGGCGACGGTCTGAATGACCTGAAAAGCCGTCAATAGTAACCATTTCACAGCCAATCTTGACGATTTCAGTTTTACCATTGATGATCATAGGAACTTCGCCAAACCCTTTCTGCAAACGTCGACCAAGTGTGCCTTCCGCTTGATAGCCAACAAAGCACAACGAATTGCGGTCTTCATGCGCCCAATTTTTGAAGTATTCCATCACTGGACCGCCGTTCAGCATCCCTGAAGTTGCCAACACGATGCAAGGTGAGTTGTCCATGATGATGCTTTCACGCAATTCACGGCCTTTGACCGGACGGAACCACTCGCTTGTAAACGGGTTTTCTCCATCGTCTTTGAGCAATGATTTACGCAAACTGCTGGTAAGATAATCCGGGTGGGAGGCATGTATTGCTGTCGCTTCTTGTATCATGCCATCCAGCCAAACGGGTACAGGCTTGACATTTCCAGAGCGGAACAATTCATCAATAGCAATCATAACTTCTTGACTGCGTCCAACTGCGAAAACAGGGCAAATTAATTTCCCGCCTCGAGCAATGGTCCTGGATACAATGTCTTGGAGCTCTTGGTTTGCTTCTTGTCGAGACGGCTGATAGTCACCAGATGCACCATATGTCGATTCAATAACAAGCGTTTCCACACGAGGGAAACGAGTGTTCGCAGCATCAAACAGCCACGATTTCTCGTACTTTTGATCGCCGCTGAACACAATGTTGTGCTTGCCATCGCCGATATGGAGGTGGACTGCTGACGAGCCAAGAATGTGACCTGCGTTCGAAAAAGTGAGTTTGATGTCAGGGGTAATGTCAGTGGTTTCATCCCAGTCAACATCAACAACGTGCTTCATGCAGGTACGGATGTCTTCCATATCGTAAGGTGCTCGCTTACCTTCAGCGCCACCAACTTTCAGATAGTCGGTTTGGAGTAAGAGCATGAGATCACGTGTAGGTGGAGTACAGTAAACTGGACCTCGATATCCGTACTTGAACAACACTGGAAGCATTCCTGCGTGATCAAGGTGAGAGTGAGTCAACACAACAGCATCCAACTTTTCCAAAGGCAGGGCTTCTGGAGCAGTGAAGTATGGCATTGGGTCGGTATCTGAAGCAATGTTAACACCAACATCAATCATGACACGGGATTCGTTTGTGGTAACGAAGTGACATGCGCGTCCGACTTCACGGTATGAACCAAGAGCAGTGACTCGAGCCCATGCTGCACCTGGACGCTGAGGACGGTGGATGTTCAAACCGAAGTCCTTCAGTAATTTTCGCCGTTCATCGGCGTGAGCTTGTCGGTATCCGCGAATGTCGTGAACGGTCTTTGAGACCAAAGGAGGCGTTCGTTCAACGGTGACTAGCCATCCGGATTGATCGCGGATTTGTTGCAAGTTGATACCTCGACGACCAACAGCTTCTCCGGGGTTTTGACATTGAACTGTAATTTCACGGTAGCAAGCATCAAAGTAAATTTGGTTAATGTCTGCTGACTCAGGAATAATTTCTTTCACAATCTTGGTTGCTTCTTCTTCAGATTTCATGATTGAAACATCGGGTCGAAGTACAATCTTTCGCTTCACTTTTTGAGACAACTTAGCAAGAAGTCCGTCCGTTGCAAGGATTCGATTCGGCTCTGGAGTGACCAAAGCAATGTTGCCAGCTTCAAGTTCTACAGTGTATGGAATGTCACGAGGGACAATCTTTTGCACTTGGTCTTTCAATTCTTTAAACGTTAAACGCATAATATTTCACCGTATCCCGAGCACGCACTGTAGTGTGCACAGACTCTCCCCGAGGGGAGCGCAGTGTTGAGCTGCGGGAATATGAAATCAAGAGAGAAGCTTGTCAATCTCTGATTGAAGAACAGCAACATAGCCGTCTTTGGCAGTAATTACCGCCAAATCCATGCCGTTGCCGGAGGCGGCATCTCGCTGCCCCGATGCGTGAAGGGCACGCGCCGCGAGTTTCAATGCATCGGTCCGAGACATGCCTTCGCTGAAGCCGTCTTCCAGAACACCGTACATGTACGGAGAACCGGAGCCAGTAGCGCAGTAAAGGTCAGGAATTGACCCACCTGCAGAATCTATAGAGTAAACGTGTCCGCCTTCTTCATCGACACCAACAATCAACAATTGCACCCAATGTGGGCGGCCGGAAAGAATGTTCGCTGTGAGTGTAGCAGCACCTCGAACCGTCATTTGTTGCTGACGTCGAAGTTGGAAAAGTGCGACTTCCGCCGAAAGGGTTCGGGAAAGCGATTGTGCGTGTCCAACCAAACCAGCGGTTGTGAGCGCGAGGTTTTCGCCGATTTTGAAGAGTTTTTGAACACTTTTGTTGGCAATGAAATGGCCCATAGTTGCTCGGTGGTCCGCTCCAACAACGACTCCGCCGTTGAAGGTGATGCCTATTGTGCTGGTTCCGGTTTTCAATACATTCTGCTGCGCTTCCATTGTCATCAATCCTTTGTTTTAGTCGACACCTCTTGAACCTTGAGGCGCAAATACACGGTATCAACGGACCCTTATCAACCCCACGAAGCCGTCGGCTTACCCATTTGAGCCCCCAAAAAAGACTGCGGCCGCATGGATTCATGGGAGTCTTCTTGAGGTGGTGGTTGTGACGGTGCGTTATGCGCCGGAGAAGAAAAGTCAAGAAAGACGAAGCGCAATCTTCTCTGGACGCCTTCACCAACACTGAACCGGCTCCGAAAAAGGAAACCTTCTCTGTGGTTCCTTCGATGCCAGACCTTGATGCATTGACACGAGCAGATGAAAAAGCCCGAGAGCTTAGCGAACCGGCTGAAACCTCAGAGATTGAAACCGAGGTCAACCAACCTCTTCGTACATTTACCATGCCGAGCATGCAACATCAACAAGACGTTGCTGCACCCGAAGCAGAAGTGATCTACCACAAACTCGGAGAAATGTACCCTCACGCGCCCATCATTGATTCTCGGCATGGGCTTGTCTTGCACCGTGCCGTCCTCAACGACATCACGGGATGTGGTCAGCTCATGGATTGGGTGGCTGATGACCATGCCGTCATTGTTGAAATGAATCGGTTGATGAAAAAGACGGTCGAATTCAACAGTGCTATAGCCCGGCTCAATACGTTCATTGATTCCGATTTAGGCGGCCAAATTATCCAAATGACGGAGACTCGTTTGATGTTGCTTCCTCCTGGCTGCAGAGGCGTTCGGGGCGTTGACATGGAAGCATTTGCCGTCGATGCAAAGGAACTTGGAAGGCAGGGTTTGTGATGGACGAGCAAGACATCAATATCCCGTGCCCTATTTGTCATCAAGAAGGTCAATTGCGCATGGTTGCTCATGTTGATGAAATCCCCTACTTTGGAGAGCACACACAAGTGACGGTGATGTGTCATGCATGCGGTTGGAGACAAACCGACTTCATTCCCGCTGAGGGGAGAAAAGCTGGAGCGTGGTCTCTGGTCATCGACGGGCCTAAGAAATTACGAAGCCGGGTTGTTCGTTCTTCCTCGTGTACCGTAAGAATTCCTGAGTTGGACCTTGAAGTCATGCCGGGTACCAACTCGACCGGGTACGTCAGTAACATCGAGGGGGTTCTCAACAGATTTGTCGACATCATCAACATGGTTCGCAGAGACGTGGTTCGAGACTTAAGCAATCCCGATTCAGAGCAGGACGAACTCATGGGATCACTGCAAACCCTTGATGGACTCTTAGAATCGATAGAGAACGCTGGTGCCACAACCCCATTCACCGTGGACTTTCTCGACCCAAATGGGCATTCAATGATTCTTGACCAAGATGCGGATGAACGAGAACTGACTGCTGAGGAACTCGAAGAACTTCCAGTTGGACCAGACCCCGCCGTGTTCTCATCGGACGATGTTACGAATTAACGTGCGTCGGATGCGAGAAATTGATCGACGAGGTGTGCTGTTTGGTCCCTCATTTCGTGCAATTCGCCCAACCATGTTGTAGCTCGCTCAATACACATTTGTTTCATCTCACCGGCAAGGATTTTCCCTGACCGGTAGTCAGAATTGATTTCAGCCAAAAAGGAGTCGTCGTCTTCAAAGAAGTACATCATGTATCGATAAGCAACGTCAATGTCAGGGTTGCCGCCCAAACGACGATGTTCTTCAACGGTCGATTGGCCACCCGAGAATGCACGCTTAATTTTCTTTTCAACAACTGAAATGTCATCGCGCAAGAAAAGGGTCGTCTTTGGCTTACTGCTGCTCATTTTTTCGCCCGTAAGGCCGACTGCAAAGTGATGGTAGGTTGATGAAGGGGCTAAAAGACCCATACCGCCCAGCGAGCGTTCGTAACCAAGCAACTTGGTTCGTATTTTCGTTTTATCTTTCGAAGTAGCGCTGGGGACATTGACAGTGCCTTGCTTCGGATTCGACAGAATATCGGAATAGCCGAGATGCTCAAGGCATCCAACGATGCCACTGAAAACAGCATTCAATCGTTCCTTGTCAAGACGACCGTTTGGTAATTGTCCCAGAACTTCCGCATTGTCGTCTTGGACCGAGAGGGTGATGACGACGCCCGACGATTTTCCATCGTTGACGTTGAACCAGTTGGTTTTCGAAGCAAGTCCTCTGGTCAAACGCAAGTGAGGGTCTTGGTCGACGCCGACCGGCACGACGATTGGGCGAAGTCCACCGTACTCATCGGTTTGGGGATGAAGAATGTCGCCTACTTGGACCAAAGGTGCTTGTACGTGAGCCAGATTGGTCTCGCCATTGAAACCGTAAATTGATTCAAATTCATTGAGGTTTGTGCGCTTTCCGAGTTGGAATCCCAACCTCTGAACAATCGGTCGAGAAGATTGAAAGTACACATCGGTCTTTTCAGGATCTAATCCAAGTGCCGCATAGTGTGAAATGTATTCTTCAAGAGCAATCCGACGGCCTTTTTCCAACGAAACACCACGGGTTGCTTGGCTCTCCAAGTCTGCTACAGCAATTGTCACATCGCCTCCAAGTTGCTGAAACCATTTCACTTGGTCGATTACCATCGAATGACCCATGTGCATTTGACCGCTCGGCATGAGACCGGTGAGGACCCCAAAAGAATCACCTTGCCTTTGGGCATCGAGAACCGTTTCCAGTTCTCTGTGAGCGAAAACGATGCCTCTTCGGTGCAGACGGGATGGTTGAGGAAGTGTAACCGAATCCATGGAGGACAGGCCGAACTGTTCTATGATACGCGAATAATCAGTCGATTGAGCACTGCCCCAAGGGTCAATGACCACATCTTCACCAGCCATGTATTGTTCCTCCGAACCTGCGGTGATGACTTCTTGGCATCAAGGCTTCGCCCTTATTCCGACTCAAACTTCGATTGTTGAGTGCTGTATACCGTTCCGGTACCAGAGTTCTTTTCTGCGAATGGACCAAGTCCTTCACGCTTGAGGATGTACAGCATTCCAGTGATGGTCGAAACGGCAATCGTGACCGCCAAATACGGCAACCAAGGGGCTTCGCCAAGTCCGTCACGTGGCTGAACCAGCCAAGTAAAAACGAGACTTGAGTCCTCTGTGAAACGTTTCGACCACTTGAACAGGTCCGTCGTATCGTGTGCAGCGATGGTCACTGCAGTGGAGTAGTTGTTCCAAAATTGGGAACGGCCGACAACATCGTAGTCAATGCTACCGTTCACCACAATGGAGACGTTGTGGCCCCGAACGACAGAGAGATGAAGGTATTCTGAACCGTTCTGTACGTACCCTTCAGAAGTTTTCTTTACACCTTCAAGCGACATCAACGAGCCGTTTTCATCCCGAACATCTGCGACCGACTCAGAACCTACATCCAAGATCCATGTCATCGGCACGTTCCATGCCAACGGTGCAACAGCCGTACATTGCTCGGTCAAGAGAGATTCGAATTGGATGATGGTTTGATTGTTAACCAAAGTGCTTGAATGAGAAATCTCATAGCAGTCATGGACGGTCCAATACGACCATGCCTCCCCCCACGTGGTCATCCAAGCTTGTGCCTCTGAATCGAGGTATGATGCGATGTCCTTATCGTGTCGAATTGTGGCATCGTTTACCCTTCCGACCCAGTATAAATTCACCAAACCACCTTCTTCAACGGCCGTTTGAACTTGTTCCTTGGAACCAATAATTTGCTCAAGGCTACCACCACGGCGACCAAGGTTGAACCAATCCCAGTCGTCGACGGGTGCATCCTCCGAAGAATGCCATGCCGTCGAAGTCAATCCGTTCATGTCGCCGTGAATTGGAAAACCTTGACCCGCAATCGTCGTATGTTGGCTCATCGTCAGCCCAGGTGGAGTGAACGTCGAGATTGGATTCGCCCCCCAATGGCTTGCATCAATGCGGTCGGTGATGTAATTCTGACATTCAAGGGCAACTGCACCAGGGTCCGCTTTCCACGAGAGATGAGGCATTCCATAGCAGCCAAACTCATCGCCATTATCGAGTCGTTCTTGTGAGAGTGCTGTTCGAAGCCAGCCATCTTCGTCCCATCGAGATTCGGCCATTGCAACTGGGCTGAACGTTGAAGAGAGTAGACAAAGAAGAACAGCGACCACAAAACTGCGAAGGAACCGTCCTTGAGCGGCTGGAGCCATGTATTATGCTGTGGAAGGGATGCTTTGATAGTTTGTATGCATGTGAACGATGTGAAAATGAGGTGAAAGGCCCTTCTCCACACGAAAACAAAGGGAACAGTCAAAACCCGGGGTTGATTGCAATTTCATATGACCGAGGTGCCATCCTTAGAGCAAGCATGGCAATCGCTCAAACCGCATTGGCATATTCCGACAACGGGTGAGCCTTTGCAAAAAACTCCAAGTTACGGTTTTCTTCGCATGTTCCTCTCACCGTTCTTGCGCCCAATACTGAACGCAAAATTGGTTGGCTTGCACAACATTCCTCGCAAAGGTGCAGTGATTTTGGCAGCCAACCATTTGTCGCACGTCGACCCGATTTTAGTGATTGCATCAGCACGACGAACGACGCATTACCTCGCCAAAGACGGGCATTTCAAAAACGGCGCACTGCGCACGGTCATGCGCGCAACTGGGCAAATTGAAACGAAAAGAGACGAAGGTGGTGAAGGTGCGTTATCAAGCGCAGCAGATGTACTTTCAGAGGGACAGGCACTCGGAATTTTCCCAGAAGGGACACGCTCAAAAAGAACGGAAGCACCATTCCTCCTGCCGGGCAAAACCGGTATTGCTCGACTTGCTGCATCGTATCCTGATGCAGTAATTGTACCAATAGCGCTCATAGGAACAAGGGATATGATGAAGCCTCAAGACCATAAATTCCCACGGCTGTGGAGAAGAATCGGCCTTTCAGCGGGTGAAGGAATTACCTGGATGCAATGGCTGGAACACGAGAATGGAGGCAACATGACTCCCACCCAGTTAATCGCCTTTGGAGAGCAGGATGACCATGAAATTCGTTCGTCTCTTGCCAACCTCTATAGAAAATTTACCGACCAAATAATGGCAAGCATTTCGACGCTTGGCGCTCCATAGTTGAAGTACAGTCAACCGCTTACCCCTACGTGAAGCGTATAGACACCCAACTCGGAACTCTTGTTCTTGACGACCATGTATGTCCAAACAGATTGAAGGCAGAACTTCGAGGTCTGGAGCTGCTGTGTTCGATCGTGAATTCAACACCAATATGGAGTCTTGAAACGGGGTCTCAAAAACCCTTCATCGTCTCAAACGATAACGGTCCAACCGTATTAATCGATATTTTTGAGAGCATTCGCAAGAAGGTGTGTGAGGGTGATCCACACATTACTGTGTACATGTCACAACGCCCGGTGTGCATACTACGCGACAGTGATGTGGTCGACACACCTTCGACGGATTCACTCGTGTCACTTGTATTGCTTGGAATCGCAGGATGGCCGATTGATTCAACACCGCCGACACTCGGGCAAAAATCCATCATGGCCTCGTCAGTGCCCATCGAAGACACCACAGCGCTTTCGACAGCAGATTACAATCAGATTCAATCAGCGCTTCATCTTCAGCAAGAAGGGTTCACCCATGCAGGACTCTCGGTACTCGCCCAAATGGCTCGACGATTGTATGTTTGTAGGATTTGGCATATTGATAAAATTAAATTGATTCTCCAGCCGATTCTGGAATCATTCGAAGACGCCCAACTTCAGAGATATCTTCGAAATCCGGATGAAGAAACAGATGTGCTTTTCCTTACTTTGTAAGACACAATCGCTCAAGAATGCTCAAGTGCTGTCGGTTACGACATTTATCCGGTGAGTGAATGAAAGTCTACCATGACCTAATACAGCGCATTCTGGACGAAGGCGAAGAAAAAGGCGACCGAACAGGTACGGGCACACTTTCTGTCTTTGGACATCAAATGCGCTTTGACCTGTCAAAGGGGTTTCCTATGGTCACCACGAAGAAACTTCACCTTCGTTCCATTGTCCACGAACTCTTATGGTTCCTCAAAGGCGATACCAATGTCAAGTATCTGCAAGAAAATGGCGTTCGCATCTGGAACGAATGGGCCGATGAAAACGGTGACTTGGGACCTGTTTATGGCAAGCAATGGAGGAAGTGGGAAGCAAAAGACGGCCGGATTATCGACCAAGTCGAACAGGCCATTGACATGATCAAAAACAACCCAAACAGTCGACGAATTATCGTATCTGCATGGAACGTCGGCGAGCTTGATGAAATGGCCTTGATGCCGTGCCATGCTTTTTTCCAGTTCCATGTTGCAAACGGCAAATTGAACTGCCAACTTTACCAAAGAAGCGCTGATGTGTTTCTCGGCGTTCCGTTCAACATCGCTTCGTATGCGTTGCTTACCGAAATGATGGCTCAAATATGTGGCTTGAAGGCAGGTACATTTGTCCATACGCTTGGTGATGCTCACCTGTACACCAACCATCTTGAGCAAGCCAATCTGCAAGTTACCCGTGAGCCAATGAAGTTACCAACCCTGAAACTCAACCCTGAATGTACGACCATCGATTCGTTCACCTTCGAAGACATCGGGGTCGAGGGTTATGAACATCATCCGCACATATCAGCACCGATTGCAATATGAGGGATTTCTATGTTTACAATGATTTTTGCATGTGATTTGAATGGAGCAATCGGCAAAGATGGCGACTTGCCTTGGCGTCAATCTTCGGACTTGCAGCACTTCAAACGCATTACGATGTCGAAAACCATGGTCATGGGGCGGAAAACATGGGAGAGCCTTCCTGGTAAACTTCCCGGCCGCAGACACATCGTTCTGTCCCGAACACCAAGAGATGACGTCGAAATCATGTCCTTTGAATCGGTGTTGGAACTCGGTGAATCAGAAGAATTAATGATTATCGGAGGAGGAGAGATTTACCAACTGTTCATGGAGCATACGAAGGAAATTCACAAGACGATTATTGACACGAACGTCGAAGAAGCGGATGCATTCGCCCCTTCGATGGAGGGAGAAGGATTCCACATGATTGGTGAGCGATTTGTCGATGCCGGTCCCCGAGACGAGCACAACATGATTTTCCAACACTGGATTCGCTGATTACTCTTCGGGCTGGTACTCAGTCACTCGTAAGCCGAGTCTTCCTTGACGCGAAGGACGCTGCATGATTTTGGCGTATTTCTCTTCAAATGCTGCCTTCAAGTCAATTTCCATGGCGAGGGAGTGGCCCATTAAGAGGAGCAAAATGTCCGCCATTTCCTCGGCGCATTCAGAGAGAGGTTTGCCCTTGGTCACTGCAGCAGCCAATTCACCCAACTCTTCGACGGTTAGAGCAATTCGGTAGCCCATGTCATGACCGTTGTTTTCTTCGAAATTGTGTTTGTCATGAAAAACTGCGATTTTCTTCATCATAGCTTCCCATTCGTTCGTTGCTTCATGAGCCATCCAATCAGACACTGACATTCCATCCATATTGACGCCTATCATCGCCGGACTTTGAACTTGTATGAATCTCGATAACTACCGTCAGAGAGATTTAAGAACAGTCGACTGCTACGTATTGCCATGACAGTACCAACCACAATACCTGCAACTGAACGAGATTTGTTCGTCGAGAACGACACCCATGGATTTGAAGCAAAAGACGCCAATGTAGAACCAACAATGCACAAGGTTCTGGTCGATGGATGGCCAGCAAATGCCGGTGTTGGTTCATTCGGCAACTACAGCACAAGGCTTGTTATCAAATTCGATTCACCGCATCCAGAGTTAGGGCTCGAGTTGTCAACGAAATACTTCATGTTCGATGATTCTCGCCCGGGGCATCTTACTTGGGGCCACAATGGCGCATCATTATCCATTCAAAAAATCATTGAGTGAAGAGCCCAAACCGAGATGATGCGTCGGGCGCACATCTATATGTCGCATCCATGAGTCGGAAGTGTTGAACATGTCTGCTTCACAGGAACACGATGTTAACGGGCCAGTGACCTATGACCAGAAAGTCAAATTCCAAACGTTTGGATATCAAGGCTTACCGATTGTGTTCATTTTGGGCTGGTTCTTTTCCGTAGGTGTATTAGTCGATGAAAAAGTTATTCACGCCCCACCTTTTTTCTTCGTACTCCTCATCGTAACGACCCTACTCTTGATCGAATGGTGGTTTCGAAGGCGTTTCATTGGCCGTAACGAAGGCGAAGATTGGGTCACTGTTGGGCAACAACTTACGGATAAATACGTCTGGGCGGAGAAATATGAGATTTCCAAATTAAATTTCAGAACGGTCAAGCGTAATGCAGGAGAAAACGGTTCAATCAATTATGTCCAGTTGTTCTACGAGGGTGAAAAAATTCTCGATTGTCCGGGTTCTAAACATGATATGAACCAAATACTTCCGGAATTGAGAGATACACGAGTAATAGCCTTGGATACAAATCATTTCGTGACAGAGAAAAATCGAACCGAAAATCAAGTTAAACCACAAGACCAAGAACAAATCCCCCCGGAAAAAGAGAACTTCTGGTCAAATATTCAAACGGAATGATTGCAAAGTTATTCATTAAGCAACTCGACCATGCACGCCCATACAGGCATCAATCGACGGTTCGCCTGCGATGAGACCGAATGATGGTCAAGGTCTGCCCCTGAATCGCCAGGTTCACGGCCTGCAGCCCAGTTGGATGAAATGCAAACGGCCACATATGGGAGCTTGAGTTCTCGGGCAAGCTTTGCTTCCCGTGGCATGGTCATGCCGACCATGTGACCTCCAAGCGTATCGATCGCATCGATTTCGGCTTTGGTTTCAAAGTGAGGTCCCTGAGCGAGCCAATAGGTGTAGAACATTCGCTCGGCATCGGAAAACGTTTGAACCGAGCGCAACACTTCACTCAGTCGTTGATTGATGGCAGCATCAAACGGTTCGGTCACCGATGTGAATACGGCCTCATCATCGTGAAATGTTGAAGCCTTGCCAGTGAAATCGATGTACTGTTCCGCTAATGCTACTTTCCCAGGTGGGAAGTCTTCTGGAATCGCCCCGACTGAGCAAACCGCCATGACCGCTTCACATCCAGCATCAGCGAGTGCACGCATGTTGGCTCTGTGTTCAATCATGTGAGGCGGTTTGCTGGCTTCACCGTCGTTGTGATGGCGTTGTAGGAAGAACAGTTCTTTCTCTTCACTTCCGTTTGAAAGGCGCATGCAAGTCAGTGGGACATCTCCCCATGGCGTCTCAACATTGACGTCGTCCCTTCTCAACAACTCGATGCCAGATTGTTTCATTTCCTCACCAACAGCCATGTTGATGAGACCTGTTCCGCCAATCACTCCGAGTCGTTGCATGCCAGCCCCTCACACTATGTGTTTGTCAAACCTACGGCTCTTGAGCCGGTTGAACCTTGCTTTCGCTGATGACGTTGTTACGTCGTCGGACGTTCACTCGTTGAGACGAGCAATCAAGTCTGCTTTCTTGCCAGAGACTGGCTTTCCAGCTGCCTTGAGAAGTTCCTTGAGTTCTGCAACCTTCATTGAGTCGTAATCTGCACTTGGTGCAGCCTCTTCGGCAGGTGCTTCTTCAGCAGGTGCTTCTTTGGCAGGTGCTTCTTTGGCAGGTGCTTCTTCGGCAGGGGCCTTTTCAGATGCAGGTTCCATTGCTTCCGCAGCATCGATAATCGATGGAGTGGAATCTTCTTCTTCATCTTCATCTTCCATTGCAGATGCAAGTGCTGCTGCTTTCTTTGCTTTGATTTCAGCATCGCTGCGTGCTTCTTCAGCATGGATTTCGTCAAGAGTTTTACCGTTGTCAGCAACTACACCAGCTTGGAGCAGTTGGCTCTTACGGATAGCGACGGACTTCACTGGGTAGATTGGCTTGACTGCCTTTCGGATTTCTTCTTCTAGGGTTCCGTCAAGAATCTGAGTTTGGATTTTTGAGTAGGTTGCCTTTGAAGCAAAAGCGATAATCATGTCTCGAGCCTTCGCACGCATAGCTTGCTTAATCGAAGTCTGAACACGCTTTTGGGTAATGATAAGCGGCTTGAGTCGAATCAAGTAACCGTCGGTCGAAACGACATCGACGACGTCATCGACCTTACCGCGGTAACGACGGATTTGTCGGCGGATATGGTCGGTTTGGTGGTGGTGACCGATGAAAGTGGTTAGAGCATCTTGTCCAACGCACTCGTGAACACGGAATCGGAGGATAACGTGCATCTTGGTAAAGTCGCCATTGAATTCTTGTTGTGTCATTTCGTACACACGGTCGATGATGTGTTCATCGGACTCCCCGAGAGTCTCTCCTATTTTCTTAAAATCCCATGGTGATCGTGGGGCACGAATGGTGTACCAAATCTTGTTCTTCCACTTGTCACGTTGCTTACGTGCTGCTGCACGTGCCTTTACACTAATCTTTTTTGCCATGGTATCATCTCGGGGTGTGTGTTTGCGGGGGCTACCCCACTTGCAGGCTTGCGACTTCCCTCCCCTATTTGAAGAAGTCTCTCCAGCCCCTTAAACCGATGAGGTACAATTCGGTTCATCTCGTCCCCTATGGTTCGGTAAACTCTTGAGCATGAAGGAACACGGAAGGGTGTGAGCCTACACCACATCACCTGGCGCGCTACCGTTGGCGCTGTTGAAGATGAGACCGTTGTCGCCGAAGCCATTGCATGGTTGGTTGGCGATGCAGAGCTGGTTGAAATCGAGCGAACAAATTCGTATCACGGCTCAGAGATTCACCTGATCACTGGAATCTGCAAAAAAAAGAAGCAATCACTCTCTTCCCTCGCCCGGATCGGTCACGAAAATTTGCAAACGCTGTCCCAAGAACTAGAGCAACGCTTCGATGAAAACAACACGCTTCATTTCCGATTAGATTTCCATTCGTTCATCAACGGTGAGGCTGTTCTCGCAATGCCTGGGAACGATGCCACGATAAAATGCCATACGAAAGTGGAAGTCTATCCCGGACAAGAACCGAAACAAGAATGCTTGAAGGTCATTGCTCAAGCGCTTGAACAAAGCACCAAGTTGTCAGAATGATACAATGAGATTTCAACGCTAAGTTGAAGTTCAGTCCGAGTAACCGAGGTTCATGAGTCTAAGGTTGAGAGCGATGCTGCTCACAACACTCATGCTCGTCAGTCTTACGTTTTCTATTTCGGCGGAACATCAACCTGCAATCAACGAACCTCCAGTGTGCAACGCTGACCGCAATTCCACATGGACCGTTGGACTCATGTCTTGCAACGATTCCATCGATGCGGGCTACACCTTATTTTCTCCAATCCCCTCAACGACCAGTTACCTCATCGACAGTGAAGGAAGAGAAGTGCATTCATGGGACTCACCCGGCAGCCACCGCCCAGCACTCTCTTCGTATCTGCTTCCAGACGGCGCATTGCTGCGCACTGCTAACATTGCTCAACAAGCCGTGGGAGATTTCAGTGGCGGCGGTACTGCTGGTAAGATTGAGCGAATAGGATGGGATGGTGTTGCTGAGTGGTCTTGGGAATTTTCCTCCACGGCCTACATCACTCACCACGACATCGAACCGATGCCAAATGGAAACATTCTCGCCATTGCATGGGAAGACAAGTCCGAGGAAG
>ERZ767114.81-NODE-81-length-77453-cov-4.050507_pt1 | contig 77453 bp, 78 predicted proteins | sample MGYA00374952_ERZ767114 | MGnify/ENA primary metagenome ERZ767114 (study PRJEB28939, sample SAMN06267156) | marine metagenome | isolation source: Columbia River Estuary | place: USA:Columbia River Estuary, USA | collected 2012-05-05 ... | reverse complement strand
TAGTGAGTTAAACATAATCTATAAATTTCTAACAGCTTTTTTAAATTGATTGCCACGATCTTCATAATCTTCAAACAAATCAAAACTAGCACATGCTGGAGATAATAGAACAGTATCTTTTGGAGCTGCTATTTTGTGTGCAATTTTCACAGCTTCGTTCATAGATAATGTTTCCATAAAAATGTCAGTGGTACCATCAAAGGTTTCTTTAAGTTTTTCATTGTCAACCCCAATACAAATAATTGCCTTTGATTTTAATCTAATCATTGGAAGTAAAGATTCATATTCATTTCCTTTGTCAATACCTCCAACAATCCAAATTAATGGAGTATCAATACTATCCAGAGCAAAAAAGGTAGCATTTACGTTTGTGGCTTTAGAATCGTTCACATAACTAACCCTTTGAATTGTTAATACTTTCTCCATTCGATGTGGTGCCCCTTTAAAATGAGCAAGACTTTCTCTAATACTTTCTTTGCTAATATCTAGTAAACTTCCGATAGTAGCTGCTGCCATTGCATTTAAAAGATTATGTCTTCCCGATAATGAAAATTGTGCCGATTGAATCATTGTATTTTTATTTTGTTGTTTAATTATAATTTGATCATTTTTGTGTGTAGTTCCTTCAGTTATGTTGTTAAACCCAAAAGGAATTTTTTTAGCCACTATTTGTTGATTTTGAATTGCCTCTTTCAAAATTGAATCATCTGCATTAAAAAGAAAAAAATCTCTAGCTGTTTGGTTTTTAGTAATCCTTAGCTTAGCGTCTTTATATTTATTTAAACTATAATTATAACGATCTAAATGATCTGGTGTAATATTTGTTATTAAAGTAATGTGAGGTGCAAAATCTTGAATATTATCCAATTGAAAGCTGCTGATTTCCAAGACATAATAATCGAAATCAGATTGAGCAACTTGCAAAGCAAAACTTTTCCCTATATTACCTGCAATACCAACATTTAAACCAGCTTTTTTAAGAATCTCATAAGTCAATAAAGTTGTGGTTGTTTTACCGTTGGTTCCTGTAATACCAATTAACGTTGCAGAAGTAAATTGAGAGGCAAATTCAATTTCTGAGATAATTGTACTACCACTTTTTATTAATGCTTGGATTACTTTACTTCCTAATGGAATTCCTGGACTTTTCACCACCAAACGTATACCTTTCATTTTTTCAATAGAATGGTGCCCCCCTTCCCAATTTATAGATTCATTATTCAATAAAAATTGTAAATCTTTATTGATTTCATTACAGTCTGAGAGAAAAACATCAAAACCTTGTTTTTTAGCAAGTATTGCTGCTCCTACTCCACTTTCACCAGAACCTAAAACAATCAACTTTTCCTGGTTCATTATCTTAGTTTAAGGGTTACTACTGTTAATACTGCCAATACAATTCCTGTAATCCAAAAACGAGCTACTATTTTACTTTCATGAAAGCCTTGTTTTTGAAAATGATGATGTAAAGGGGACATCAAAAATATTCGTTGACCTATTCCAGTTTTATTTCTTGTATACTTAAAATAACTAACCTGAATAATTACTGAAAGTGTCTCAATAAAAAAAACACCACATAATAAAGGAACCAGTAATTCTTTTCGAACAATTATAGCTATAACTGAAATTACAGCTCCAATAGCAAGACTACCTGTATCGCCCATAAAAACCTGAGCTGGAAAAGTATTATACCATAAAAACCCAATTAATGCACCAAGAAATGCTGCGATAAAAATAGAAATTTCTCCAACATTGGGTATGTACATGATATTTAAATAAGATGCGAAATTTACATTACCAGAAACCCAGGCAAAAATACCCAGGGCAAAAACTATAATCGCTGACGTACCCGCTGCTAAACCATCTATTCCATCTGTTAAATTAGCACCATTTGAAACAGCTGTAATTATGAAAATAACAATTGGAATAAAAATTAGCCAAGTATAACTTTTTGATTCAAATCCCATCCAACCAATTAAAGAATGATAATCAAACTCATTGTTTTTTAATAAAGGGATTGTAGTTAACGTGGCACTTATATCTTGATTACGTGTTTCGTGTTCAATTCCATTTGGAGGGGAAATATTTATTCTTACAGTAACACGCTCATTCAAGTATAATACACTACCAACAAAAATTCCTAACAAAACCTGACCTATAACTTTAAATTTTCCTTTTAAACCGGCTTTATTTTTTTTAAATATTTTAATATAGTCATCTATCCAACCGATGATACCCATCCAAACCATAGTTATCACCAATAGTAGGATATAAATATTATCTAGACGTGCAAGTAAAAAAACAGGAATAAGTGTACTAAGCATAATAATAATACCTCCCATAGTAGGGGTTCCTTCTTTATTTTTTTGTCCCTCTAAGCCCAAATCACGTATGGATTCCCCTATTTGCTGATTTCTTAAGAAGTTTATTATTTTTTTTCCAAAAACCAAAGAAAACCCCATTGATAAAATAATCGCGATTGATGCTCGAAATGATATATATTGAAAGACACTAGCTCCAGGAAACTGATATTGATTTTCTAATAATTCAAATATATAATAGAGCATAATTAATCCGTATTTAAAAAAGTTTTTTTAGCTATTTCTAGATCACTAAAATGATTTCGCTTCCCTTTAATTTCCTGATACTTTTCATGACCTTTACCAGCAATTAAAACAATGTCTCCAGGCTTTGCCAATTGTCCAGCCCTTAAAATAGCCTCTTCACGAAGAGTAACCTTGATTGCTTTTTTATAATGTTCTGGTGGCACCCCTTTAAACATGTCTGAAATAATAATTACTGGGTCTTCATCTCGAGGATTATCAGAAGTGAAAATCACTTTATCACTTAATAGAACTGCCTTTTCTCCCATTATAGGTCGTTTTTCTTGATCACGATTTCCTCCACATCCAACGACAGTTATTAAATTTTCATTTCGTGTCCTTATCATGTTTATAGTACTTAAAACATTATACAATGCATCAGGTGTGTGGGCATAATCAATCACAACTGTTATATTGTCCGCTGATTGAAAAACATGAAATCTACCCTCAACACTCTTCAATTCACTTATACCTCTCAGAATAGATAAACTAGACAATCCTAATAAATCTGCTGTAGAATAAACTGATAATAAATTTTGAGCATTAAAATTACCAACTAAAGTTGTCCAGACCTCAAAAGATTGGATCTTTAAGAGCATACCTGTAAACTCATATTCTAATGTTTTTGCTCTGAAATCAGCATCATGTTTTGTTGCATATGTATATTTTTTAGCGACTGTATTCTGAAGCATGTATTTACCATTTTTATCATCTAAATTGATTAGAGCAAAAGCTGTCTTTGGCAAAGAATCAAAAAATAATTTTTTTACATCACGGTAAGTTTTGAAATCCCGGTGGTAGTCTAAATGATCATGTGTGAGGTTTGAAAAAATACCTCCAGAAAAAACAAGCCCTTCAATTCTATTCTGATTGATTCCGTGAGATGATACTTCCATAAAACAATGAGAAACTCCCGCACTCAACATTTTATTTAAATATTTATTTAAGGTAACAGCATCTGGGGTTGTATGACGATTTTCAAACTTTTTACGACCATAAGCTATTTTTACAGTTGACAATAATCCTGTCGAAAAACCTTCTTTCGTAAATAATTCATAAAGTAAGGTTGCAATTGTTGTTTTTCCATTAGTACCCGTCACCCCCACTAAAATCATATTTTCTGAAGGATTGTCATAAAAATTCGCTGCAATTATGCCCAAAGCTTTAGATGAGTTTAAAACTAAAACATATACAATCCCTTTTATTAAAACATCTGGAAATTCTTCGCAAACAATTGTTTTTGCACCATTATTTATTGCTTGAGAAATAAAATCATGACCATCCAATAGCTTTCCTTTTTGAGCAACATATAAAGAATCCATTCTAACATCTCTACTATCAAAATAAACACCGCTAACAACATTAGAAGTTTTTCCCAAAACACCCTCTACAGAAACCTTATATAATATATTCTGGACTGTCTTCATGATAATTCTAAAATTATCATTTGTGAAGTACCTACTTTAATTCCAGGATCTATTGATTGGCTTTTCACATTCCCTTCTCCCTTTAAAACTATCTTTATTCCAATTGTATCTAATGACAGTTTTGCATCTTCTTTTGACATTCCAACTACATTTGGAACAATATTTTTTTTCCAACTATTTCCTAAATTCTTTAAATCCGAATGGTTAATGATGACTTTCATTGGAATATCATTAAATATTTTTTTTGCTATTTTTTTAAAAACTGGTGCAGCTACAGTTGATCCATAATATCCTTTTGACTTATTAGGTCTATGAATAACAACGATACATGAATATTTAGGTTTTTCCGCAGGAAAATATCCTACAAAACTTGATATATATTGTATGTTGCCGGTAGTATAGTCTAACTGACAAGTTCCTGTTTTACCTGCCATACTTAACATAGAGTCTTTAATTCGGTGAGCAGTACCCCACTTCTTATCAACTACATTAAACATCATATTTTTAACTTTATTTAAAGTCTCTGAAGAACAAATCGAGGGATTCAGAATTTGCTTTGAAAATACTTTTGTAGGGATATTTCCAAAATTACTTATCTCATTTATAAATCTTGGTTTAACCATTTCCCCCCCATTTGCAACGGCATTATAAAATGTTAACGTCTGTAAAGGTGTCAAGCTAATTCCATAACCATATGCCATCCACGGCAAATCCAAACCATCCCAATCAGCATCAGATGGATATGGTATTTTTGGCAAACCTTCTCCAGTAATTGGGAGTCCTAATGGCTTATTTAAACCCATATTATATAAACGATCTACAAATTGTTTTGGTGCTGATTTATAATGATCATAAACAATCTTAACTAGCCCTACATTTGAAGAAACCTCAAATGCCCTTGCAGCACTAATAGTACCATAACCTCCTCGTTTAGAATCTGTGACTTTATACTTTCCGAAAAAGATCATTTTACCGTTACCTGTCTCAATAGGCGTATCTACATCAATAACCTTGTCCTCTAATGCTGCAATCATCCCCATTAGCTTAAATGTGGATCCTGGCTCATGTGATTCTCCAACTGCATAATTTAATTTCTCAAAATACTTTCCCCCTTGAGTTCTTCCAAGATTTACAATCGCCTTTATAGCTCCTGTTTCCACTTCCATTACCACAACCGTTCCATGTTCAGCTTCAAATTGCTCGAGCTGTGTTAACAGGGCATTGTGAGAAATATCTTGCATGTTTACATCTATGGTAGTATGTAAATCATAGCCTTCTGTAGGTTCTTTTTCATTAGAATCACTAATAGGCTTCCACTGGCCATTAGCAATTTTTTGCTTCAAACGTAAACCAGAATTACCCCTTAAATATTGTGAGAAAGCACCTTCTAAACCAACTGTTATAAACCTTCCGCTTTTATCTTTTTTCTCATAACCAATAGTACGTTCTGCTATTTTCCCTAATGGATGTTCTCTAATAATTTGTTGTTCAGCAATGAGTCCACCACGGTAAGAACTTTTATTGAAAATAGGAAAACTTTTGTAGCGAATATACTCTGAATAAGATAGGTTTTTGGCAACCAGCCAGTATCTGTTTTTACTAGATCTAACCTCTTCAATAGTTTTTAGAATTTCATCAGAACTCTTGTCTATAAATAGCTTCAAAGAATCCGCTAATCCTTTTTTATTGATATTAAAAAGACTTTCCGATGGCACAACAGCATCCCAATGCAACTCATATCTAGGAATTGAAGTTGCCAAAATGTTACCATCTGCTGAATAAATATTTCCTCTACTTGGTTCTAAAACAACATTCTTTATAATAGTTCCAGACCCAACATTCACTCCTTCTTCACCTATATAGAACTGAATATATATCAGTTTTCCAATAAGCACAAAAGCAAATAGTGTTAATCCAACTACCATTAGGTAAAATCTTGACAGAATAAATGAATTTGAAGTCGCTTTACTCATCTTTAAATGTTATTTTAATAGGAGGAGTATTTGCTGGTCCTATTCCCTTAGTGGATAAAATTCGTATTATATAAGTTTCTTTTCTTAAAGCTAAAAGTGCTTTTTTACCTTCAATAAAATCACTCTTAAGTAATCTAATATTAGAATTAAGAGCTGCTATTTTGAAAATTTTACGGTCAGCACTGTGTCCACTTGAAATCATAATAATTGCTAAAACGAAAACAAACAAAATCATCCTCCAATTCCTAAAGGCATCTTCTTTAATAAGGAATTCTATATTTAATATGGAACGGAGTCTATTCATAACTTCTCTGCAATTCTTAATTTCGCACTTCTTGACCTTCCATTTACTTTAATCTCTTCTTTTTTTGGTACTATTAACTTTCCAATTTTAATTAATGGCTTTATTGGATTTCCATAAAAATCTTTTTCTAACTTCCCTTCAAAACTTCCTGTTTGAAAAAATCTTTTTACTAATCGATCTTCAAGAGAATGATATGAAATGCACACCAATCGTCCTCCTTTAGCCAAAGCTGTCGTGGCTTGTAATAAAAAAGATTTTAATACTTCAAGTTCATCATTTACTTCAATTCTTAATGCCTGAAAAATTTGTGCAAAAATTTTATTTTTTATTCGAATAGGCACTAAAGGACTTAATAGATCAATTAAATCCATGGAAGTTTCAATTGTCTTTTTATTTCTTCTGTCGATAATTTTAGCGGCTATAGCTTTTGAATTTTTTAATTCACCATATACATAAAACAAGACTTTTAAGTCTTCTTCAGAATAATTGTTTATGATTTCAAATGCATCTAAAGGTTGTGATTGATTCATTCGCATATCTAAACGAGCATTTAGTCGAGTTGAAAAACCTCGTTCACGAGTATTAAATTGATGAGAAGAAACCCCAAAATCTGCTAAAATACCCTCAACAGGAATTGCTTTATGATATTTCAAATATTGTGAGAGATTACTGAAATTAGAATGAATAAAATCAAAACGAGAATCTACCAGTACATTTTTAAAAGCATCAGTATCTTGGTCAAAACCAAGAAGTCTTCCGTCTACATCCAAACAATTGAGTATTGCTTTAGAGTGACCTCCACCGCCAAAAGTTACGTCAACATAGGTTCCGTTTGGAATAATATTTAGCCCCTCAATAGATGCCTCGAGGAGTACAGGGTTATGATATTGAGTCACCATCTTTATCTCCCATAACTTCTTCAGCCAAGGCTCCAAAATCAAGAGCTGCCTCATCTATCGCTTTTTCATAGAGCGACTTATCCCATATTTCAAGGATATTAACCGTGGAAGAAACCACCACATTTTTTAATATTTTAGAATGAAGAATAAGATCTTTTGGTATCAAAAGACGTCCAGACACATCCATCTCAATAGTCTTTACACCAGCTGTAAATCGCCTGATAAAGTCATTGTTTTTTTTGTTGAATTTATTTAGACTATTTACCTTTTCCATTAATCCCAACCATTCTTTAATAGGGTACAATTCAAGACAGGGATTAAATACAGCTCGTTTTAAAACAAAACCACCAGAAGAAACTGCTGCCAGTTGTTTTTTAATTGCAATGGGCAGCATGATGCGCCCTTTGGCATCTGCTTTACATTCGTACGTTCCAATTAAGTGCTGCAAGTGTGATATTATTATATATATTCAAATATAAAATATAATTACCACTAATTACCACTAATTACCACATTGTTAATAAGTTTTGATGACTTGTAAAAGCAATCATTAAAATTAGTGCATAAATAAAAGTTTATCCCTAATGTTGAAATGTCTATATTTACCAACTTAATATTACTCATTTTAACTATGGATAATAAGATTATTGAAGAAAAAGAATTTAGCTTTATAGAGTCTGGAGTGGGACAACCGATTATCATTCTTCATGGCTTAATGGGTGGATTAAGTAATTTTAAGGGAGTTTTAGAATATTTTCCTCCAAAAGGATATAAAGTAATTATTCCTGAATTGCCTGTCTACAGTATGGCTATTAAAAATACTTCTGTAAAAGCATTATCTGAATTTCTTTATAAGTTCATTAAATACAAAGGACTGAAAGATGTTATTCTTTTAGGTAACTCTTTGGGAGGTCATGTTGGCTTATTGTTTGCCAGAGATTATCCTGAATTAGTGAAAGGATTAGCTCTCACCGGAAGTTCCGGACTTTACGAAAATAATATGGGAGACGGATATCCAAAGAGAGGTAATTATGACTATATTAAGGAGAAAAGTGAAGCAGTTTTTTATGATCCAAAAGTTGCAACAAAAGAAATTGTAGATGAAGTTTTTGAAGCAGTTAATGATCGGAACAAACTTATACGCACCCTAGCATTAGCCAAAAGTGCCATTCGCCACAATATGGCAAGTGAATTACCTAGTATGCAAACCCCTACTGCAATAATATGGGGGGCTCAGGACAGTGTCACACCTCCAAATGTAGCAACAGAATTTGATAAACTACTCCCAAATTCAACCTTGTATTGGATTGATCATTGTGGACACGCTCCAATGATGGAACATCCTATTCAATTCAATAAAGTATTAGAGAAATGGTTAGTTAATGCAAATCTCTGAAAAAGATAATGCAGGTTCATTCCGCAACTTTTATAATAAGTAATACAGATGTTTCAAAATGTCCTAACACTGCTGTTCCAGAATACGCATTTATTGGGAGATCTAATGTTGGTAAATCTTCATTAATAAATGCTATTTGTAACAAAAAAAATCTAGCAAAAACATCTTCTAGACCCGGAAAGACTCAACTCATTAATCACTTTCTGATCAACAAAAGTTGGTATTTGGTTGATTTGCCAGGTTTTGGATATGCTAGAGTATCGAAAACACACAAAAAAAAATTTCAAAAATTTATAACTAATTATTTTAAACAAAGAAAACAATTAGTTAGTGCCTTTTTACTTATTGACATTCGTCATGAACCACAGTCCATTGATTTAAATTTTATGCAATGGCTTGGGGAGAATTATATTCCGTTTTCTATTATTTTTACCAAAGCGGACAAACTAAAGCCCGCTGCTAGAGAACGAAATATTAATAATTATACCAATAAAATACTAGAAACTAAGTGGGAAGAATTACCTCCCATATTTATTACCTCGTCTTTACACAAAACAGGGAGTGAAAAAATTCTAAAATATATAAATTCGCTAAATAAAGATTTAACTGAAATCAATCCTCTTTAGTCTTTTTTCAATTTTAACTTTTCAGCGAAATAATCACAAAAATCTTTCATTGTAGCGGTCATTTTTTCATCTTTTGTCGCCTCGTAAAAAGTATCACTTAAAGAAACTAATGTTTGATGAAAAAAAAGCTGCATTTGATCCATAGGCATGTCTTTTACCCAAAGATCCATCTTAAGTGTCTCTTGTGCTTCTGAATTCCATAAAGACAAAAGCATAGCCTTAGTCTCTTGGCGTGAAATTCCACCGTCTTCAGCAGTCCAATTCATGTTTTCTGGAATATTATTTTCATCTAAACTAACTGCAATTTTAATTTCAGTATTCTTTGTTATAGCCATTATCGCTTTGGTTTATATTTTGAGAGATTAAATAATTTTTGTGAAGAAATTTTCAATAAATCATCAAGGGGTGTCTCTGGAAATTGAGTCATGTAACTATTTACAATTTGCCATCCCAACCAAGAACCAATTCTACCGGGTGTTTCATTATCAAGCTGTAAATAAAATTTGGAGAAAGGTGCGGGCTCAATAAATCTTTGCACCCATTCTAATTGTGTTTGATATAAAACCTGTTTTTCAATAAAATATTGCCAAACATACTTTTCATTCTCTAAAGCCCAATTGAATTCTTCTTTTGTGTATACTATTCTATTTTCTATAGGCACATGAGGAAGCAGAAGGTCTTGTAAATACAACTTTTTACCCTCATAAATCATACGAGCTAAAAAAGTACGATTCTCTACAGGAGGAATAATAAAAGTTCCAAATTTATCTGCAATTTGAACTGTAATATATTTTGGGTCTAATTCTTTCCTTATATAATTGGGTATACCATCATACAAATAGTTTTCTGATCCTAAAAAAGTATCTAAGGAAATTAATAATAAACTATCAGAATAAACTGTTTTAACCTGATAATCAACATTATTAGTGAGGGTAATTACTCGTGGGATTTTGGCAAGAGGAAAAAGGTATTTAATATGTTTAAAAAGATGATTTACATTTCTTTCAAAAAGTTCAATGTTCTTAAAAGTTTTATTTACCTCACTCTGTAAAAGCAACTGAAGACTATCTTTTTGACGACTAATCCAAACACTGTCCGAAAACTGTTTTGGAAATAAAAAAGGATATTTTTTTTTGAGCTCTGGAATAACCTCAGAGGGCTTATCATAGAATTCTAAATCAAAACGATCAAAAGAGATGGAAACAGATATTGACTCTACATCGGATTCCTTAGTGAATTCGTCTTTGCATGCAGTAAAAAATAAGAAGATTACTAAAATAAGATATGTTCTTTGAGAAATTTCAAAAAAGCAAACAAGTCTGTGCTTAAGATTTTTATTCATACCAACAAATACTTTATTTTTATGCAAATTTAATTCCTATAAATGATTTAATGATGAAATCTCCTGAAAAAGTAGCTCAACATATTATCAAGTGGCTTTCAACCTATGCTGAAAATGCAGGTATAAATGGATTTGTAATAGGAATATCAGGCGGAATAGACTCAGCTGTAACTTCTACTCTTTGTGCAAAAACAAAAAAAAAGGTTCTTTGCATAGAAATGCCGATTAAACAGGAGTCTGGACAAGCTTCAAGAGCTCGAAATCATATCAATTGGTTAGAAACAAATTTTGAAAACGTCTCCTCTATTACCCTCTGTTTGGATTCAGTTTTTGATTCCTTCAAACAATTGACTCCTGAAACTAATAATAAAAATCAATTTTTAAGTTTAGCAAACACTAGGGCTCGTTTTCGAATGGCAAGTCTCTACTATTTTGCTTCATTAAATGGCTACTTAGTAGCTGGAACTGGAAACAAAGTAGAAGACTTTGGTGTAGGGTTTTATACTAAATATGGGGATGGTGGAGTAGACATAAGTCCAATTGCTGACTTAATGAAAACAGAAGTTTTTCAAATTGCCAGTCATTTAAAAATTATTAAGTCTATTCAAAAAGCAGCACCTACTGACGGACTTTGGGAAGATGGTAGAACAGATGAAGACCAGCTTGGAGCAACATATCCCGAATTAGAATGGGCAATGAATGCAGTTAAAGGTGGGGTTTCTTTAAATGATTTTACAGAAAGACAAAAAATTGTTTTTAAAACCTACCTTAGTCACCATTCACAAAATCAACATAAGATGAATCCTATACCTGTTTGCAGAATACCTGAGGAATTTTTGTGAAAAAATTACTTGTCAAAATAAATCTTGATCGAATATTATCCAAAATTTCTATATTAGTTCTACTTGCTTTTAAATATTTCGTGTTTTTTTTTTTTTATTAAAATTTCCTGAAAATAATTTTTATCAAAAGAGCACTGGAGAAACAAACTCCATTGACTAATTAGATATGGCATATAGAGCTTTAAAGTACTCGATTGAGCTTTCTGGAAAGCACTTTTTTAAGATTCTGATATTGTATTACCTCTTCTAAAAATGACAAATCTTCTTCAGTGACTTCTTCCTTTTTAGCATCATCCATTAAACTTTGTATTTTCTGATCAATCAGATGCCTCCTAAAAGTTAGTATGGTTTCGCTAACTAATTGTCCTACTTTACTTTTTCTGTCTTTAACAAAGATATTTTTCTTTTCCCAATCATGCAATTGATGGACTTCATCCTCAAATAAAATATCACTGAGAATTTTACCCAAATCTGGATTTTCTTGTTGTATTATTTTCTCTGGATTGACATCTCTCTCTAATTGAAAATGCTCAATCAGCTGTTTGTATAAAATTTGAAATTCTGGCTGAATTAATTCCACCTCATCTTGTTGCAAATCAAGAAATATCTTTTCATGTACTTTAGAATGAACTATTTTAGGCTCTTCAATTATATTACCCTCCTCATCATAACTCACATAGATATCATCAAAATCTGCTTCTTGATTTCCATATTGCAATAGTATACCAATAATTTTTCTTTCTAAAACAAGTAAGGGATTTGCCTGCTTACCCTGAAAAGGTGTTTTTTGAATTAAGCCTTCATTCAATCTCTTATTTTGAGTATTAATGACAGTGGTAGACTTTTTCTTGTTACGCTCTTGTGCAAAAGCGTTAAACAATACGGTTTCTGAAACCTCCATTGAACTTGCACATTGTTTCAAATAAATTTCCTGTTGAATTGCATCTGGTATTTTTGAAATACTTTTCACAATATCTCTTACAGTATTTGCTTTTTTAACAGGATCATTACCTGATTCTTGGAGAAGTAGATCAGTTTTAAATTGAATAAAATCTTTTGCTGATTCTTTCAAGTATTTAATTATTTCTTCTTTAGTATGACTTTTAGCAAAACTATCGGGATCTTCTCCTTCTGGAAAAGAACACACCCTTACATTCATTCCTTGTTCCAATATCAAATCAATACCTCTTATTGTAGCACGAAGTCCTGCCGAATCACCATCAAATAAAACAACAATATTAGGAGTTAGTCGTCTGACTAGTCTAATTTGCTCAGGTGTTAAAGCTGTTCCAGAAGAAGAAACAATATTTTCAATTCCTAGCTGAAACATCTGAATTACATCTGTATAACCCTCAACTAGATAACAAATATCTTCCTTAGCAATTGCTTTTTTTGCCTCAAACATACCATACAAAACCTTACTTTTATGATATACTTCACTTTCTGGAGAATTAATATATTTTGCAGTTTTTAGGGTGGCAGACAAAATTCGGCCTCCAAAACCTTGAACTCTTCCAGCCATACTCCGAATCGGAAATATTACTCTTCCTCTAAAACGATCAACAGCACCTCTTTCATTTTTTATTATTAAACCTGTCTCTAAAGTATAATTTTCTGCATAACCTGCCTTAGTTACTTTTTTATAAAAGCGATCTCTTTGTTGCGCGGCGTACCCCAGACCAAACAAACGGATTGTTTCATCGGTAAATCCACGCTCTCTAAAGTAACTGAGGCCTATCGCCTTTCCTTCCGGAAACTCCCACAAATCTTGGGTAAAGCTTTCTTGCGCGAATTGGTTAACTAAATAAAGGCTTTCTCTTGCATTTGCTTTTTCTTTTTCCTGATGAGACTGTTCAGTTTCTTCAATCTCAATATTGTATTTATTAGCTAAAAAACGAATTGCTTCAGGGTAAGTGAACTGCTCATGCTCCATCAGAAAGGCAACTACATTACCACCCTTTCCACTACTGAAATCTTTCCAAATTTGCTTTACGGGAGAGACCATAAAACTTGGTGTTCTTTCTTGGGAAAAAGGGCTTAATCCTTTAAAATTTGATCCTGATTTTTTTAAAACAACAAAATCTCCAATTACCTCCTCAACTCGGGCGGTTTCATAAACTTGGTCAATTGTGGTTCTAGTAATCAAAGTTCAGTATTTTGATGAATTTATAATTTTCTGTGTAAATGAAAAATATGAACAGATTTTTCTTTAAATTTTTCTTTCGATAACGTAGTTTAACATTAATTCAAGAGCATCACGGTATTGATTTTTAGGAAATTCAAATAACAATTCTAATGCTTCTTTTTTGTAGGCTTCCATTTTACTAATTGCAAAATCAAAACCTCCTTTTTCTTTAACAAGAACTATAAGTTCTAGAATCTTTCTTTTGTCTTTGTTGTGGTTTTTTATAATATTGATTATTACCCTCTTTTCGGCTTTCGATACCACATTTAGGGTATGAATCAAAGGAAGTGTCATCTTCTGATCTTTTATGTCAATACCAGTAGGTTTTCCTATTTTATGCTCACCATAATCGAAAAGATCATCCTTAATTTGAAAAGCCATTCCTAAAATTTCTCCAAATCTATACATTTTTTCAACCTTTTTTGGAGTCGCATCAACGGCTTGAGCACCTAGAGCACAACATGCTGCTAATAAGGTTGCTGTTTTTTGACGAATAATTTCATAGTAGACCTCTTCGGTAATATCAAGGTTTCGCGCTTTTTCTATTTGAAGCAACTCCCCTTGACTCATTTCACGAACAGCTATTGAAATGATTTTTAATAAATCAAAATCCTCATTTTCAATTGATAACAATAATCCTTTAGAAAGTAAGTAATCTCCTACTAAAACTGCAATTTTATTTTTCCAGAGTGCATTAATTGAAAAAAAACCTCTACGCTTATTGCTGTCGTCAACTACATCGTCATGAACAAGGGTTGCTGTATGTATAAGTTCGATTACAGCAGCACCCCTGTAAGCCCTTTCATTAACCTTTCCTTCACCCAAAAGCTTGGCTACCAAAAAAACAAACATTGGCCGCATTTGTTTTCCTTTTCTATTTACTATGAAGTGAGTAATTCTATTGAGTAATGCAACCTTTGAATACATTGATTGAGTGAACTTTTCTTCGAAAAGCTCCATTTCCTGATAAATAGGTTCTTTAATTCGTTCAACTACTTTCATATAGATAGTAAAGATACCAAATAAGCGGTAATTTTTACGCCTGGGTAAGAGTTCCTTTTATATCTAATTTATTGGCTAATTGACCACATGCTGCATCAATATCTAAACCTCTTGAACGGCGATAGGTTACTTTAACTCTAGCCCTTGTCAAAGTAGCTATATAATCATCAATGACTGATTGTTGAGCTTGTTTCATTGATGAGCCATCAATTGCATTATATTGAATAATATTAACCTTTGAAGGGACACGTTTACATAGAGCTACCAGAGCTTGAATATCCTCTTTTTGATCATTAATTCCTTCCCAAACTATGTATTCAAAAGTTATTTGCTTTTTACTGTATTCGTTCCAATAAACTAATGAGTCGACCAAATCTTTTAAATCAAACTTTTTTGCAAAAGGCATGATTTTTTCGCGCACTTCCTGTCGAGCACTATGTAATGAAACTGCCAACCGAAACCTAACATTATCATCTGCCATTTTCCTTATCATCTTTGGAATTCCCGAGGTAGAGAGCGTGATTCTTTTTGGAGACATTGCCAGACCTTCTGGATGTGTTATTTTATCTATTGCAGTAATTACATTCTTATAATTCATTAGAGGCTCTCCCATTCCCATAAATACAATATTAGAAAGTGGTCGGTTGTGGTATAATTTACTTTGCAGATCTATTGCAATAACTTGATCATAAATCTCATCTGCATTTAAATTTCGCATTCTCTTAAGGGCAGCTGTAGCGCAAAAAACACAGTCTAAACTACATCCTACTTGAGATGAAACACAGGCTGTTGTTCTCGAAGCAGTTGGTATTAATACAGATTCAACAACTAATTGATCGTGAAGTTTTACAGCATTTTTAATAGTTCCATCTGAACTGCGTTGCTCAGCATCAATATTAATGTGTTTAATTTCAAAATATGATTTTAAAATATTTCTGTGTTCAAAAGACAAATTTGTCATTATATCAAAATCATGCGCCCCTTTTTGCCATAACCACTGATAAACTTGTCCTCCCTTAAAAGAAGGAGCTCCATGGCTTACAAAAAAGTCTTGTAAGGCCTCTTTAGTTTGTAGTCTAATATCTTTTTTATTGATTTTTTCCAAAATTTATTTATAAAAAAACCACAATATTGCAGTTTTAATTTTTATTAAATAACCAACATTGCATCACCATAGGAGTAAAAATTATATTTCTCCTTTATAGCAACCTTGTATGCATGTTTAATAAAATCAGGATCTGCAAAAGCAGAAACCATCATTAGTAATGTTGATTTTGGAGTATGAAAATTAGTAATCATACAGTTTGCAATAGAAAAATCATAGGGAGGGAAAATAAATTTGTGAGTCCATCCATCATATTCATTTAATAATCCCGCAGAAGACACTGAACTTTCTAAACCCCTCATTACGGTAGTTCCAACCGCACATATTTTTCTGCGTTCTGTAATCGCTTTATTTACTTTTGCTGCAGCTATAGAGTCAATAATCAATTCTTCAGAATCCATTTTATGCTTTGATAAATCTTCAACCTCAACAGGACTAAAAGTTCCTAATCCAATATGTAATGTTAGCTCTGCAATATTAACACCTTTTATCTCTAATCGTTTTAAAAGGTGTTTTGAAAAATGAAGCCCTGCTGTTGGTGCAGCTACCGCACCTTCATGTTTAGCATAAATAGTTTGATACCGGTCACGATCTTCATCCTCTATTGGTCTTTTAATATATTTAGGAAGTGGGGTTTGTCCAAGTTCCTTAAGCTTTGTTCTAAATTCAACATATTCTCCATCATATAGAAAACGAAGGGTTCTACCTCTAGATGTGGTATTATCGATAACTTCAGCTACTAAACTTTCATCTTCACCAAAATATAATTTGTTCCCAATTCGGATTTTACGAGCTGGATCAACCAAGACATCCCAAAGGCGTTGTTCCTGATTTAACTCACGCAATAAAAAAACTTCTATTCGAGCGCCTGTTTTTTCTTTGTTTCCAAAAAGACGGGCAGGGAAAACTTTTGTGTTATTTAAAGCCATTACATCACCTTCATCAAAATAGTTAATAACATCTTTAAAAGCATGATGCTCTATTGTTTCCTCCTTACGATTTAGTATCATTAATTTAGATTCATCCCGGTCTTGGGCCGGTCGTTGAGCTAGTAATTCACCAGGAAGTTCAAATTGAAAATTAGAGAGTTTCACAGATTAAAATTTTATAATTAATATAAATTAATTTATAAACATGAAGATTAAATTATCAATTCATGTTTTGAGGAAAATTAAATTAGACTAAAACCTACTTAAATTAATTTAATTCCTTCGGTCTGCAAATATAACATCTCAACATAGGCGATGTCAAGTAAAAACGTATTTATCTCTGTTTAATTTCAAAATTAAGCTTTCTTAAATCATTCCAGAAGTCAGGATAAGATTTTGAAACCACCGAGGAATCTTCTATTTTCAAAGGAATTTTTAATGCTAAAGGAGCAAAAGCCATCGCCATTCTATGATCATTATAGGTTGAAATGGAGCGATTATTTATAAAATTTGTGTCAGGTGAGAGATGTAAGCTATCATTCGTAATTTTAATTTTTGCCCCTAGCTTAGTAAGCTCTTCATGAAGTGCTTTTAGTCGGTCAGTTTCTTTAATTTTAAGTGTGTGCAAACCAACTATGTCACATCCAACACCAAGTCCATAACAACTCACGGCGATAGTTTGAGCAATATCAGGTGCTTTTGAAAGATCTAATTGTATTGAATCAGGAAGCGGCTTACTCTCTTTTGTTAGGTGTAAGATGTCTTCTTCAAAACGAGCAGAAACACCTAACTGTTCATAAATGTCTACTAGAACGACATCCCCCTGTAAACTAGATTTCTTAAAACTTTTTAAACTTATTTTAGCCTTTTTGGCAAGTGCTACAATACTAAAAAAATATGAAGCAGAACTCCAATCCGACTCAACTACTTGATTTATTCTTTTAATTTTATTAACTGAACTAACACAAATCAGCTGATCTTTAAAACTGGTGGTAATTCCTAAATTATTTAATAATGCTAAGGTCATCTTTATGTAGGGTATCGAAGTTATTTTTCCAACCAAATTTAATTTGAGTCCTTTCTCAAAAACAGTTCCCAATAGAAGTAAGGCAGATATATACTGACTACTTATATCAGCAGCTAATGATATGGTCCCCCCTAAAAGTTTTTTACCTTTGATTCTAATGGGAGGAAACCCTTCCAATTTTTCATAGACTATTGAAGCACCAATCGAGCGAAGGGCTTCTACCAATATTTTAATAGGTCTTTCTTGCATTCTAGTTGAACCGGTAAGCACAACTTCACGACCTTCTAGATGAGAGAAATATGCTATTAAAAAACGCATTGCTGTTCCTGCATGATGAACATCTACCACTTCTGAGGTAGACTCAAGTGCCTCTTGCATTAACTTGCTATCATCAGAATTAGACATATTTTCTAATTCAAAGCCTTTAAATAAAGCTTGCAACAATAGTAATCGGTTTGTCTCACTTTTGGAACCAGTTATGCGCAAAGAGCCTTCACAACGTCCCGAAAGATGATCTATTTTAATATTCATTAAGTGTTATGGTTTTAATTTAGGATTGCTGTGATGGCGCTCATGATCTCTTGAAGCTTTTTTAACTAACTTTTTTTCAAAAGAAGCTTGTAAATCAACACCTGTTTGATTTGCCAAGCAAACAGCCACAAATATAACATCAGCTAATTCTTCGCCCAAATCTTTATTTTTATCACTTTCTTTTTCAGATTGATCACCATAGCGTCTTGCTATAATTCGGGCAACTTCCCCAACTTCTTCAGACAACTGAGCCATATTAGTCAATTCATCAAAATAACGAACACCATGCTCATTAATCCAATTATCAACTGATTGCTGTACTATTTTTAAATCCATATTCAAAAATAACTATTAATGTTGATTATAGCCTTATTGATTAATTCTAGCGTTTGTTAAAATAATGCTTTTAACTCAGCAAGAGAATAAACAATTGGACATTTCGTATGCACCTCTTCATTATGAGAATTAAAGTGAATTGCTTGCATACCCTGATTTAAAGCACCTAAAATATCGGCCTCAAAACTGTCTCCAATCATTATAGAGGCTTCTGCAGTTGTATTAACAGTTTTTAATGATTGAATAAATATTTCTGGATGAGGCTTTTTGAAACCAACTTTTTCTGCTGTAAAAACAAATTCAAAAAAAGATTCAATCCCAGAATTCTCAATTTTAAACTGCTGAATTTTATCAAAGCCATTAGTAATAATATGTAATCTGAATCTATTTTTTAATGCTTCTAAAAGCTCTAATGTCCCTTCAAACAAATGAGGAAAAGTAGATAAATATGTAATATATTTCTCTGAAATGTTATTTATAAGACCGATGGAAGCAGAATAATTCAGTTTTTCAAAAGTCTTATTTAGTCTATTAAAACGTAGGTCCTCCTGAGTTATTTTATTTTCTCGATATAATTTCCATTGAGCATGATTAATAGGGTTGTAAAATTTCAAGAAAACATCTAATGAAAAAGGAAAGTTTAATTCTAAAAATATTTTATTAAAGGTAAGTCCTGAGTTCTTTTCAAAATCCCAAAGTGTATGGTCTAGATCAAAAAAAACATCTGTTACCGAATTAGTATTTATCATTTAATATAATTTTCAAATTCCTTAAGCCAACTTATATTTTTATCAATCGGACTGAAAAATCCATTTGATATTACAATTGTAAGAGAGCTGGAAGATAAGGGTAAGTTCTCATGAATATCCTTCAATAATTTAAAAGCTTTTTCAGGAGACATTTTTTTCAATCCCTTTTCAGTAGTTATTATTGGATTAATTTTCAAGGGTAATTGAAATTCACTAGACAAGCTATAAAAATAAAATGGAGTAGCTGTACCAGCTCTAAAACCAAATGTTTTTTGATACCCCATACTATAATCTGAATTAAACTCTTGAACTACTAAACTTTCATACACATTATTCAAATTTTGGATTTCGCTACTCATTCTTACATCCAAAATTGGTTTATGCGTCAGTGATTCAAAATTATTTTTTTCAAGTCCTAAAAACTCACTAGCTTTTGATTGAGATTTAACCGAAACTAAAAGTCCAAGAGAAAACAAATCACTCATTATTTTAATTATTCTTTGATAGCTTAAATTAAAAATTGAAACCGTGGATTGAAAGGATGAACTTTCCGAAAATAAAAAAAATATTTTTGGTGAAACTGTACTAGATTTAAAAAAAGATTTCCAAGTTTCAAAAGTATTAAAAGGATCTTCTTTTATTCGAAATAAAACTGCTAATTGTTCAAAAAGGTGAAGTAAATTGAATGCCCACAAGGATTTGAAAAAATCACTTAAAAAAACTAGTAATGATCTATGCTTATATCGAAAAGGTACCAAAACCTCAATAAGTACATTTTTAATAGATTTTTTTTTCTCATCATTTGTATTGAAAAATTCTGGAAATGCAGCGGTAAGATTTTTTTGGAAATGATCAACCCAAAGATCTACTACAGGAAGTTCTAAAAAATCATATTGCCCAGCTATACTTTGCGTCGGATCAAAAAATCCTTGAGGTGTTTTGATATGTGGTAATGCTTCTTCATAGCGCGTTAAAAGAAAAAAGGTTGCTGCAAAAATGTCAAAGGAAAAAAAACTTTCTTCTTGTGTTTTAAAAAAGATTGGAAATCCATCTAATCTCTCAACATCGAGTGTTTGAAGTTTTACGCCTTGTTCATAAAGCAAAGTATGTGCAGAAATAAAATACTCATCTCCCAACTGTTTTTTAGTGTAACTAAATTTAGGTCCAGAATGTGCAACAAATGTCTCAATAGTTTTGGTGAACCCAACTGAAACTCCTAACATATTTTCAAAAATATGTTTAAAAACATAAGTTAGTCTGGGTGTTATTTTATGAGTATATACCAGAACCATTAACAAGATATATTTATGAGATAAGCTAAAGTAATCTTTTTCTAAAACAATTAAACAATCTAAATTTTAAACAGGAATAATCAAAACACCAAGCTTGAATTCTTTTATATTTTGTCTATTAATTCAACAATGGAAACAAAGGTTGGGACAAGGTTAATATTTTAAAATAATAGCTTTTAATTCATTCCAATCTAACCCTCCAAAATTACCTGAACTCATCATTACCAAAATCTTGTTATCATACTTTTGACTAAATAGATATTCTTCTAAAGAAGAGGTCTTAGTTATGACTTTTAAAAAATTATGATCAAAAGCAGCCTGAATAATTTCAGTTGAAATAGGGGGTCTGTTTTTTATTTTCAATACTTCAGGATCATAAAAAACAATTACCTTGTCTGCAAAAGACAAAGTTTTTTTGTATTGATTAATGAAAGAGATGTCTAAACTACTATAAGTATGAAGTTCCAGACAAATCTGGATTTCAAAACCTTTGAATTGATCTTTTACTGCTTTAGCAGTAGCCATTACTTTACTTGGTGCATGGGCAAAGTCTTTATACAAAACAGCAGTTTTACCTTGTGAGATTTTTTCTAAACGTTTTGCAGCACCTGTAAAACTTGGAATTGCTTCATAAAACTCAACAGCTCCTAAGCCCATTAATTGTGAAATCCATTGAGCACCAGATAGGTTCATCAGATTATGCTCTCCAAATACTGAAAGAGGTAAACTTCCTTCTAAGGTATCTAAAAAGGTAATACCATTTTCAATATAATGGGAAGGAACTCCATATGGTATTTTTTTTATTGGGTGCGGAGTATTCTCCACCAGATCCTTTAACACTAAATCTTCCTGATTATAAAGCAAAACACCTCCCTCACGTATTGAAAAAATAAATTTTTCAAATTGAAAAACATATTTCTCAAACGTTGGAAAAACATTTATATGATCCCATGAAATTCCACTAATAAGCGCAATTTCGGGTTGATACCACAAAAATTTAGGTTGTAAATCGATGGCTGATGACAGATATTCATCACCTTCTAACAATATAAAATCATTTTCTTTTGAAACAAATAAAGTTTCAGTAAGAGCAGAAACGTGAGCTCCCAACATGAAGTCAGTAGACCTGCCATGATAATTTAACACATGTAAAATCATAGCAGTAATAGTAGTTTTTCCATGACTTCCTGCGATAACAACTCTGGTTTTTTCTTGACTTATTTCGGCCAAAAATTCCGGATATGATTGAATTTTAAGTTCTAAAGATTGGGCTTTTAAAAGTTCTGGATTATTAATTTTAGCATGCATTCCCAAAATCACAACATCTATTTTATTTGTTATTTTTTCAGGAAACCAACCCAAGGTTTCAGGTAAGATTTCAGCAGCTTTAAGCTTGGCTTTTGACGGATTAAAAATAGCATCATCACTCCCTGTGATTTCATTACCCATACGTTTCATTTCCAGGGCTAAACTGTGCATGGCACTTCCTCCAATTGCAATAAAATGCAGACGCTTCATAACTTATTTAAATTTTAAGTGTTTAAAAGTTTCCATAGTTCGTCTTTCAATTCAGTTAACTGAAATTGAATGGCACTTGATATCATAAGATAAGGTACTGCATTAAAATGTGTTTTTAACTCTTTTGAATATTCCACTCTGAGCTCATCATCTAACAAATCTGCTTTAGAGAGAACTACCATATATTGTTTATCCAGAAGCTCTGGATTGTACTTGATTAATTCTTTTTTAAGAATATCAAATTCTTTTTTTAAATTTTTAGTATCAGCTGGAATCAAGAATAATAAAATTGAATTTCGTTCTATATGTCTCAAAAAATAATGCCCTAAACCTTTTCCTTCAGAAGCACCTTTAATAATCCCGGGAATATCTGCCATAACAAAGGATTGGTAATTCCTATACTCGACAATACCTAGATTGGGCTTTAAAGTAGTAAACTCATAATCCGCTATTTTAGGTTTTGCTGATGTCAAAACAGATAATAAGGTTGATTTTCCTGCATTTGGAAAGCCAACTAATCCAACATCAGCTAATACTTTTAACTCTAAAGTAATCTGTAGAGTTGCTCCTTCAATTCCAGGCTGAGCATATCTCGGAGTTTGTCGTGTAGATGATTTGAAGTGCCAATTTCCTCGACCTCCAAGACCTCCTTTCATCACTATAACCTCTTGTTTATCTTCAGTTACTTCATGTAAAATTTCATCAGTGTTAGTATCCCTAATAATTGTTCCTGTTGGAACATCAATATAGATATCTTCACCTTGAGCACCACTACTTCTATTCTTTCTTCCATCACCGCCATGTCCAGCAGAAAAATGTTTTTTAAACTTAAAGGTATAGAGGGTCCATAGTTGGCTATTTCCACGAATGACAACATGGCCTCCTCGGCCTCCATCTCCCCCGTCAGGTCCACCTTTTGTTATGAATTTTTCTCTGTGTAAGTGAATAGATCCCTTACCCCCTTTTCCTGAACTGACAGACAATTTAACATAGTCAACAAAATTTCCTTCAGTCATAAACTAGTTTAAACTAACTATTAAGTTTGTTAAACGTTCTGTTATCTCATTTATAGAACCAATCCCATTAATACTATAAAATTTATGCTGACCTTCATAATAATCTTTTAGGGGTGCTGTTTTTAGCTTGTATTCATCAAAACGATTTCTAATTTTTGATTCATCTTGATCATCTGAACGTCCACTTGTTTCTCCTCTCTCTAATAATCTTTTTACTAAAATATCATCACTTGCCTCTAAAGCTATGGTAGCATTAATTTTCATACTCTTAGATTCTATAAAAACATCTAGTGCTTGGGCTTGGGCCTTTGTTCTGGGAAAGCCATCAAATATAAACCCTTTTGCTTCTGGATTTCTATCAACTTCAGCCTCTAACATCTCAATAGTAACTCTGTCAGGAACTAAATCACCATTATCCATAAAAGACTGAGCCTGTTGTCCTAAAACAGTTTGGTTTTTAATATTATATCGAAATAAATCACCTGTAGAAATATGGACTAAATTAAAGGTGGCTTTTAAAAATGCCGCTTGAGTACCTTTCCCTGCACCTGGCTTTCCAAATAAAACTAGATTGATCATTGAATTAAAAATTTTTGATAAAGATATCCATTTTATGTTGCTTTTTTCGATTCCAAAAAACTTATGCGTATTTTTGTAAAAACAAATGAATGGGATATTTTTCCGGTACACAAACAATTGGAATCTTAGGTGGAGGGCAACTTGGTAAAATGTTGCTAACAACAACTCGTCAGTGGGATCTTAATACCAAGGTAATGGATCCAAGTCCAGCCGCACCCTCAAGAATTGCTTGTAATACTTTTGTGAATGGTGATTTAATGGATTATGATAGTGTGGTTGCCTTTGGAGAAGATCTTGATGTTTTAACCATTGAAATTGAAAATATAAATGCAGATGCTCTAGTAACTTTAGAAAAAAAAGGTGTTAAAGTATATCCACAAGCTAGTGTTTTAAAAATAATACAGAATAAATGTCGCCAAAAAAAATTTTACAAAACACATCTTATCCCAACAGCTCCCTTTCAATTATTTGATAATAGAAATTCTCTAAAAGATGCAGTTGTTAGGGGCCTAGTTTCATTTCCTTTTGTATGGAAATCTGAGTCAATGGGTTACGACGGATATGGGGTTAAAATTATACGCTCAAACCAAGATCTAGAAAACGTTAATGATGGTCCATGTATGTCAGAAGACTTTATTGCTATTGACAAAGAGCTTGGAATTATTATTTGCAGAAGTCCAAAAGGAGAATCTGTCTGTTACCCTTGTGTAGAAATGGAGTTTAACACCAGTACCAATCAAGTAGAGTATGTATTAAGTCCCGCAAGAATTTCTGAATCTTTAGCTGAAAAAGCAGAAATATTAGCACTAAAAGTATCTAAAGCATTTGAACACGTTGGCTTACTAGCTGTAGAATTATTTTTAACAAAAGAAGGAGAATTAATTGTAAATGAAGTAGCGCCTAGACCACATAATAGTGGTCACTATAGCATTGAAACTTCATACACATCACAATTTGAACAACACATAAGGGCTATTCTTAACCTTCCGCTAGGAAACACTCAAAACAAAGTAGCTGGAGTAATGGTGAATCTTGTAGGAAAAGAAGGTCATAATGGCCCAGTTCATTATCAAAACTTAGATCAAATTTTAGCCATTGAAGGAGTTAATCCTCATATTTATGGTAAAAAAGAAACGCGTCCCTTTCGCAAAATGGGACATATAACCATCGTAAATAAAAATCTTGAAACTGCTCGTGAGATTGCAGAACATGTAAAAGAAACTATTGAAGTAATTACAAAATAATATGAAAAAAGTAGGGATAATAATGGGCAGCCAATCAGATCTTCCGGTAATGGAAGAAGCTATTGATTTCTTAAAAAAATTAAACATTACTGTTGAAGTAGATATCGTATCTGCACACAGGACACCCGAAAAAATGATGGACTATGGAACTCAAGCCCATAAAAGAGGACTCAAGGTTATAATTGCTGGGGCGGGAGGAGCTGCACACCTTCCAGGTATGATAGCCTCTCTTACACCTCTTCCAGTTATTGGAGTACCCATAAAATCCAGTAATTCAATTGACGGATGGGATAGTATTTTTTCAATTCTTCAAATGCCTGGAGGTGTTCCAGTTGCGACAGTAGCGCTAAATGGAGCCAAAAATGCTGGAATATTAGCTGCTCAAATTATTGGAAGTAGTGATGAAAAAGTACTCAATAAAATAGTTTTATATAAAGAAAGTCTAAAGAATAAAGTACTGAAAAACAGTGAACAATTAAAAGAATAACTCCTTGAATAATCCATTATTAACTTCCTTTAAAACTCCTTTTGAAGCAACACCATTTCATCAAATTAAAGCTCATCACTTTATTCCAGCTTTAGAATCAACTATTGCAATAGCATTAAAAGAAATAGATGAGATTACTAAACAAATAGAAACGCCCACTTTTAGAAATACTCTTGAAACTTTACAGGAAATTGGTACTCTAGTTGATAGAAATAGTAATTTACTTTTTAATCTAAATAGTGCAGAAACCAATAAAGAACTTCAAAAAGTTGCACAGGATGCTGCACCTTTGTTAACACGTTTTCAAAATGATATAATATTAAATGAAATGCTATTTAAACGCATTAGTTATTTATATAAGAATGAAGTTAAAGACTCTCTAACTCCTGAACAATTTACATTACTTGAAAAAGAATATAAAACTTTTGTTCGAAATGGTGCGCATTTAAATGATGATGCAAAAAACAAACTGCGGATTTTAGATACCGAACTAGCCCAGCTAAGTCTCTGTTTTGGTGAAAATGTGTTAGCAGATACCCAAGAATATTCTTTACATATTAAAAATGAATCAGAACTTAAAGGATTACCTGATAATGTCGTTGAAACAGCTAAAGATATTGCGCAAGAGAAAGGTAAAAAGGGCTGGCTCTTCACCCTAGATTATCCAAGTTACATTCCTTTTATAACCTACTCAGAAAACAGGGGATTAAGAAAAAAATTAAATAGTGCTTTTGGAAAAAGAGGATTTCAGGAAAATAAACATAATAATTCAACTATAATTCTTCAAATCATAAAACTAAGACAAACACGTGCAAGACTTCTTGGATATCAATCTCATGCTGCATTTGTTCTTGAAGAGCGCATGGCACAATCTGAAAAAAATGTTAAATCTTTTTTAGATAATTTAAATCAAAAAGCACAAACGGCTGCAAAAAATGAATGGAATACTATGGTCAACTTTGCGAAGGAAAGACTTGGTATAAAAACAGTTGAAAAATGGGATATTGCTTACGTTGCCGAAAAACTAAAAAAAGAAACCTTAGACCTAGATGAACAACTGCTAAAATCATATTTCTCCTTAGACAATGTTTTAGACGGTTTATTTACAATCGTAGAAAAATTATACGGCTTAAGTTTTATAATAACTAAAGAAATAGATACATATCATAATGAGGTAAAGGTATATGAAGTATATAAAGAGGAAAAATTTTATGCTCTTTTATATACAGATTTTTTTCCTCGCAAAGGAAAGAGAAATGGTGCTTGGATGACCAGTTATAAATCCCAAAATATTTCACAAAGACCTCATGTTTCGATTGTCTGCAATTTTCCTATACCTACAAAAACGAAACCTTCGTTACTCACTTTTCAAGAAGTAACTACTTTGTTTCATGAATTTGGACATGCGCTACATGGCATCCTCGCCAATACAACTTATAGTTCATTAAGTGGCACAAGTGTTTATTGGGATTTTGTTGAATTACCAAGTCAAATAATGGAAAATTGGTGCTACCAGTCAGAGGCATTAGACTTGTTTGCAAAACATCATGAAACTAATGAAGTAATTCCAAGGAAATTCATAGATAAAATTAAGAAAGCTGCTTACTTTCAACAAGGACTCCAAACCTTAAGACAACTTAGCTTTGCCTACTTAGATCTATCATTTCATGATAAAAATGCACACTTAATTAAAGTTATAAAAAATCATGAAAAAAGACAAATTGAATCTTTAAAATTCATAGAAGATCCCGCTGATAGCTGTATGAGCACTGCTTTTTCACATATTTTTCAAGGTGGATATGCTGCAGGTTATTACAGTTATAAATGGGCCGAAGTTTTAGATGCTGATGCTTTTGAATTATTTCTTGAAAAAGGGGTTTTTGATAAAAACACAGCCAAATCTTTCTTAGAAAATATCTTATCAAAAGGAGGCACAGAACACCCTATGACTTTATACAAAAGTTTTAGAGGAAAAAAACCCAACCCCGAAGCCTTGTTTAGAAGAGCTGGACTCGCTTAGTGTATTAATTAAAATAGTTATTGAAAATTTTTATAGCATCAAAAAAAGTTAGTCTACCAATTCATGTATCCCCCTTTAAGGTCATATATTTTTTTGAAGCCTAAGGAATCCATAATTATAGAAGCTTTACCGCTCCGATTCCCTGATCTGCAATAAATTAAGTAAGTAACATTTCTATTTAATGCAGAAATACTCGCATGAAAATCTGCAGCCTTATAATCAATTAGAATTGCGCCTTTAATATAACCCAATGCATATTCTTCTGGGGTTCTAACATCTATAACTTGTGATTCTTGCTGCATCAAGACTTGAAAATTATCTTTTTCTAGTACTTTGACAGAAGATGTTTGTGAGGTTAACCCGATATATAAAGAGAAAAGAAAAATTTTCATTTTATGTTTTTACTAAAAATAAAGAAATAAAAAATAACTACCCAACCAAACCACCGGAATTCCTTCAACCCAAAAGGCAGTATAATAAAAAGAATTTGAGGGGTCTGAATAATACAAAAGGATCCCTAGGAGCACAAAAATCATAAAAGTCGAAAATAACATTTCATGGTTGGTACCAAAAAATAATAATAAACACGAGGCACCCAATACTAATAATATAATGCCTAATATTTTAGTCTTAAAAATACCTAGCTGCTGAGGAAGGGTTTTTAGGTGAGAGCTGTCGATAGTAATATCTCTAATTTCAAAAGATAATGTGGCAACCCAAACATAAACAAATTGTATAAGGCTCAATTTTAAAAATAAACTTATTGAAAAACAACTGTCTGAAGCTAATGGTATTCCAACTGTTAATAAAATCCAACTTAAAGCTACTAAATATATTTTCAATCCTTTTTTATTCCTCCAATTAGAGAATCCATTAAAAGAAATACTATATAAAAACACCAAAATACTCCCAATTAAAGCGAAACCTATCATTATAAAGGAAAACGTAAAAAGCATTCCTAAAGAAACTATAAAACTTACAATAGAAATAAACAAAATACTTTTTGGAATTTTGCCTTTTTGAGAATTATAAAATAAAGTCGAAAATTTTATAAAATTATAACTAAAAAGAGCGCTAGAAAAAATAAATATTAACACATTTTCAGAAACTTTATATTGTGATATAATAAGTGATAATCCACCAAGGCAAGTGACTGAAAAAGCTAAGTGAATACTAGACTTAACATAAAATTCAAAACCTTTAATTAACCAAATTTTCACATGTAAATATCGAAACTTTAATGTAGTTGTTATTGATTATTGAAAAATATTTTTGTTTCTCAAAAAATAGCTTAGAGAATATGCCTTTAATATCCTATTTTTGATGAAATTATTAAAGCAATGAGAACGGACGCTTTTGTTGAAAGACACATAGGACCAAACGAAGAAGAAATTAAAAAAATGTTGGCTACCATAGGCGTAACTTCAATAAAAAAATTACTTGAAGAAACAATTCCAGAAACTATCCGCCTCAAAAAATCTTTAGCGTTACCAGAAGGAATTAGTGAGCATAAATTTTCTCAAATTATAAATCGTTTAGGAAGAGAAAACAAGGCCTATGATACCTACATCGGCTTAGGATATCATCCTGCAATTATCCCAGCCGTTATTCAGCGTAATATTTTAGAAAATCCAGGGTGGTATACAACTTACACCCCATATCAAGCTGAAATTGCTCAAGGAAGACTAGAAGCCCTCTTTAATTTCCAAACCATGATTTGTGATCTAACTGGAATGGAACTCGCAAATGCCTCACTATTAGATGAAAGTACTGCGGCTGCAGAAGCTATGACAATGTTATTTGGTGCACGTACTCAGGATCAAAAAAAAAATAATTCTTTACAATTTTTTGTGGATGAAAATGTATTACCACAAACATTATCATTACTTAGAACTCGCGCTACTCCTCTTGGTATTAAATTAATTGTTGGACTAACTGAAAATCAACTTTTTACTGAAGCTTTTTTTGGGGCTATTTTTCAATATCCCGGAAAACATGGCTCTATTCCAAATTTAAAAAAATGGATTGAAATCGTCAAATCTCATCAAATTTCAACAGTGGTGTCAGCAGACATAATGAGTTTAGTTTTACTCGAAGCTCCCGGAGAATTTGGTGCAGACGTTGTAGTAGGTACTTCCCAGCGCTTTGGAATTCCTCTCGGTTATGGAGGGCCACATGCTGCATTTTTCGCGACAAAAGAACATTTTAAAAGAAATATTCCAGGTCGAATTATTGGACAAACTCGTGATTTAGATGAAAATCCTGCTCTAAGAATGGCGCTGCAAACAAGAGAACAACATATTAAAAGAGATCGTGCTACCTCAAATATATGTACCGCACAAGTTCTCTTAGCGGTCATGGCTGGAATGTATGCAGTCTATCATGGTCCAAAAGGACTTAAATACATTGCTAGCAGAATTCATAAGAAAACAACACAATTAAATAACGCATTAATTGCTTTAGGAATTAGCCAAATAAATAAATATTTTTTTGATACCCTTCAGATAAAACTAGATTCTAACATAATCAAAAAAATAGCAGAAGAAAAAGAAATTAATTTTTACTACCCAAATGAGGAAACTGTCTGCATATCAATAAACGAGACTACAACAACAGAAAATATTAATGCAATAATTGAACTATTTGCTCAATTTTTAGAAAAAAAAATTCCCTCAAATATTAAAGAATTAAATGTTAAATTTTTGTCTAATCTATTTACTAGAAAGACAAAGTTCTTAACACATCCTGTATTTAATTCATATCATTCTGAAACTGCCTTGATGCGATATATTAAATCATTAGAACGAAAAGATCTTGCATTAAATCATTCCATGATTTCATTGGGCTCTTGTACGATGAAGTTAAATGCAGCTTCAGAGATGCTTCCGTTAAGTGATACAAATTGGGGGGGAATTCATCCTTTTGTCCCAATTAATCAAGCAGAGGGGTATCAAAAAATGCTTTCACAACTTACCCAACAGCTTAATATTATAACTGGATTCGAAGCCACTTCATTACAACCTAATTCTGGAGCACAAGGAGAATACTCTGGTCTTATGGTTATTAGAGCTTACCATGAATCTAGAAAAGATTTTCATAGAAATATTTGTTTAATTCCTGCTTCTGCTCACGGCACGAATCCAGCTTCAGCTGTTATGGCTGGAATGAAAGTTATTGTTACAGATACAGATACAAATGGAAACATTGACTGGGATGATTTACATCAGAAAGCACTTTTTTATAAAGACAATCTTTCTGCATTAATGATTACATACCCTAGTACACACGGAGTATTTGAAGTAAAAATTAAAGATATTACTGCGCATATCCACGCTTGTGGCGGACAAGTATATATGGATGGTGCAAATATGAACGCACAAGTAGGCCTTACCAGTCCGGCAACGATTGGTGCAGATGTATGTCACTTAAATTTACATAAAACCTTTGCTATTCCTCATGGAGGTGGTGGACCCGGTGTGGGTCCAATCTGCGTGGCTAAGCATTTAGCGTCTTTTTTGCCTGGTAATCCAGTAATTCCCACCGGTGGAGAGCAAGCAATTACTGCTATTTCTGGAGCACCATTTGGTTCTGCTTTAGCATGTTTAATTTCTTATGGCTACATAAAAATGTTAGGGAATAAAGGATTGAAAATATCTACTGAGATTGCAATTTTAAATGCAAATTATATACAAAAGCGTCTCGAGGGTGCTTACGATGTTTTATATACTGGCATCAACGGCCGTGCTGCTCATGAGCTTATAATTGATTGTCGCCCCTTTAAAGAAAAAGGTATAGAGGTAGTTGATATTGCTAAGAGATTAATTGATTATGGCTTTCATTCCCCTACTGTTTCTTTTCCAGTTCCAGGGACTATGATGATAGAGCCAACTGAAAGTGAAAATATGGGTGAAATGGATCGCTTCTGTAATGCTATGATATCTATAAGAATGGAAATTGATGCTGGGGAAAAAGAGCGTACTTTATTGAAAAACGCTCCGCATACAATGGCAATGATTTCTGCAAATGAATGGGATTATCCATACACTAGACAAAAAGCAGCATTTCCTCTTGAATTTGTAAAGGAAAATAAATTTTGGCCAACAGTAAGAAGAGTTGACGAAGCCTATGGGGATCGTAATTTAGTTTGCAGCTGTATTCCTATTGAATCATATTCAAATAATTAATAATAAATACTTTATACTCTTCGATATTTTAAAAATGAATATAATTAGTACTAATGAACATCGTAGGGTTTTTATCATTTTTAGCTTAAAAAAAAAATCAAAAGAATATCTTTAACTTATAATGTTAAATATTAAAATTACAGGTACAGGAAGTGTCATTCCACAAAAGGTTAAACCTAACGATGGATTTTCAAAACACTCATTTTTTGATTCATCTGGATTGCCAATTGATAATTCGAATACAGAAATCATTGAAAAATTCAACGCAATTACTGGTATTAATCAAAGACGATATATCAAAGACCATCAAACAGTTGTTGATATTGCCATCGAAGCTGCAGAAATAGCAATCGCTGATTCAAATATTGATTCAGAAACAATTGATTATATTATTTTCGCTCACAATGTAGGTGATATAGCCTTAAACTCGAATCAAGTAGACACACTACCCAGCTTAGCTTCTAAACTAAAGGCTGGATTAAAAATAAAAAATCCTGAATGCGTTGCATATGACATTCTATTTGGATGTCCCGGTTGGTTAGAAGGAGTAATCCAAGCTAAAGCATTTATCAAAGCTGGAATGGCAAAAAAATGCATGGTTATTGGTGCTGACACACTTTCACGTGTCCTTGACCATAGCGACAGAGATTCTATGATATACGCGGATGGCGCCGGAGTTACTATGATTGAAGAAACTAATGATCAAGGAGGAATTCTCTCTCACAAAACTGTAACATATACTTCAGAGGGAGAGGCAGAATTCATTTTTTATGGCCCCTCAAACAATTTAGGAAAGGGTAAAAAATACATTAAAATGTATGGTAGGAAAGTGTATGAATTTGCTTTAAATAAAGTTCCACTAGCAATTCAGTCATGCCTGGAAGCATCAGGAGAATCGATTGATAGTGTGTCAAAAATATTCATTCACCAAGCTAATTTAAAAATGGATGAAGCAATTATTAAACGCCTTTACCGTCTATACAAAAAACCAACCCCAGAAGGTATTCTTCCTATGAATATTCAAGAATTTGGCAATAGTTCAGTGGCTACAATCCCGACGTTATTTGATTTAGTTTCTAAAAAAAATTATGCTGGTCACTCCATAAAAAAAGGTGATTTAATTATTTTTGCTTCTGTTGGTGCAGGAATGAATATTAATGCAATTACCTACAGAGTTTAACCTTTATTAAACTGATTAAAAATTCAAGCTTACATCAAAGTTTGTTTTTAGTTAAAAACATTACCTTTGAAAAGGCATGAAGATCCTTACACATATTGGAAAATACTTTATTATGCTGCGCAATACTTTCGGTAAATTTACCAAGTGGAGGATACTAAAGCAGCTGATTTTAAAGGATATTGATACCTTGATAATAGGTTCTATTGGAATCGTTTCCTTTATTTCATTTTTTGTTGGAGGTGTTGTTGCTATTCAAACTGCCCTTAACCTTGAAAATCCTTTACTTCCAAAAAACCTGATTGGCTTTGCAACAAGACAATCGGTAATTCTTGAATTTGCACCAACTTTTATTTCTGTTATAATGGCCGGAAAAGTAGGGTCTTATATTACTTCAAGCCTCGGAACCATGAGAGTTACTGAACAAATAGATGCTTTAGAAGTTATGGGCATCAACACTTATAATTATTTAATTTTTCCTAAGATAATATCACTTTCACTTTACCCACTTATTATCTGTGTTTCTATGTTTCTTGGGATTTTTGGAGGATATATTGCTTGTGTTTATGGAGGGTTCTCTTCTAGCGCTGACTTTATAGAAGGCATTCAAATGGACTTCATACCTTTTCATGTTGGCTATGCATTTATTAAAACATTATTTTTCTCTTTCATATTAGCCACCATACCTTCTTACCACGGATACTTTATGACTGGAGGGGCGTTAGAAGTTGGGAAAGCAAGTACAGTTTCTTTTGTTTGGACTAGTGTTATCATTATTTTGGTAAACTATTTAATAACACAATTATTACTCACTTAAATGATTCACGTTGAGAACATTACGAAATCATTTGATGAAACAGAAGTGTTAAGAGGTATTTCTGCCATATTTAAAAAAGGAAAAACTAATCTCATTATTGGACAAAGTGGATCTGGAAAGACTGTCTTTTTAAAATCATTGTTGGGACTTTTTGATACAGATACTGGAAGTATTAAGTTTGAAAAAAAAGTTCTTAATGATATGACCGATAAAGAACGTGCAATTCTAAGGCAAGAAATGGGAATGGTTTTTCAAGGTAGCGCATTGTTTGACTCAATGTCAGTTGAAGAAAATATAATGTTTCCGATGCAAATGTTCACTAAAGAAATAGACTCAGTAATCAAAGATAAAGCAAATATTGCTATCAAAAGGGTAAACCTCATTAATGCAAATCATAAACTAACAGATGAAATTTCTGGAGGAATGAAAAAAAGAGTTGCTATTGCTCGAGCCATTATTATGAATCCAAAATATCTTTTTTGTGATGAACCAAACTCTGGACTAGACCCTAAAACGTCAATCTTAATTGACAATTTAATTCAAGAAATTACAAATGAATATAATATCACCACTGTAATTAATACACACGATATGAATTCAGTAATGGAAATTGGTGAAAACATTATTTTTATCCAAAATGGTCAAAAAGAATGGGAAGGTAGTAATCAAGAAATCTTCAAAACGGACAATAAAGCAGTAACTGATTTTGTGTATTCTTCCAACTTATTTAAAAAAGTACGTAAGCTATATCTCTAAAAACTCAATTAAAGACTGATTACTTCCGCGTGAGGACTAAATACATAAATTTTTCCTGTGAGAACTTCTTTACATTCAAAACGTGTTCTTCTCTTTTTGATTTTTATGTATTTTTTACCATTATAAATTTTAAACATTGCTCCATTTTCAATTTGATGAATAAACGTTTGGAATTTATTTTCATCGAAGGTTTTCAAGGCCATTACTAAATCGAAGTCTCTATCAGTACTTGCTTTTGGATTTTTCATGTGGCGAGCAAGAATACTACAAATAGGATCAGGAAATACATTGGGGCACAAAAAAGGAAAAAGTGTTTCTTGAAAAGCTTTTTTCCACTCTTTACCATGAGGTTTAACTCTATTACCAAATTGTTTGACCACTTTATAATGCGCTAACTCGTGAAGTAAGGTAATTAAAAAGCGATAAGGATTTAGTGAGTTATTAACCGTAATTAATGAAATGCCATTTTTTTTTAAACTGAAATCACCATGCTTAGTTAAACGCTTCCGGGTTACTTTAATCTTTATAGGATTTTTTTGTAGATATTCCTTTAGCTGAACTTTAGATGCTTCTGGAACATATTGTAATAACTTTTCCATGTCATCATTTTTATGGAGTTGAGGAAGAAATAGGTAAAACTTTACCATTATAAAATTGCTGTCCAGTTAATGCAAATTGTGCAATGTAAGGAGCTATTTCTCCTGGACTTAAAGAAGCCTTAAATTCAGGGAAAGCTTTTGCAAGCATTTCTGTTTGAACTGCACCTAAAGCAAGCCCATTAAAAAAAGGTCCCGTTTCTTTATATTCTTCTGCTAGTAGCTCTGTAAGAATATTTACAGCACCTTTACTGCTGCTGTAAGCCGACAAGCCTGAAAACTTTGCACTTCCACCAATACCGCCCATACTACTAATATTAACTACATGTCCCTTGGAAGAAATCAGAGGTAATAGTAATCGTGTAATAGAGGCAAGTCCAAAAACATTAACGCGGTATATAGCTTCAAAATCATTTTTTGTAGTCGTCGAAAAAGATTGATTAATAAGTGAACCAGCATTATTAATTAAGGCATCAATACTTATTTGGTCTGAGTTTAGTTGCTCTGAGAATTTAATAAGTGATTCTTCATCTGAAAGGTCAACACTTATTGGATGTAATTTTTCAGAAGCTCGCAAAGCTCTAATATCTCTTGAAAGCGCATATACAATGTGACCTTGGGCCACTAGAAAACGTACAAGTTCAAAACCAATTCCTTTACTAGCTCCTGTAACAACGATTGTTTTTTTCATTTACTAAAAATATAGATAAAATTAACCAGTTTTATGAATAGAACTTTAAAGTAACATAGTTAATGGGTTTTCTACATAACCTCTTAAAGTTAGCAAAAACTGTGCTCCAGTTGCACCATCTACAACACGATGATCACATGCCAAAGTTAACTTCATAGTGTTTCCAATAACAATTTTATCTTCTTTAACTACTGGCTTTTTATCTATAGCTCCTACAGATAAAATTGCTCCATTTGGTTGGTTAATTATAGAAGTAAATTCCTGAATACCAAACATTCCTAGATTAGAAATCGTAAAAGTACTACCATCCATTTCACTAGGAGTAAGTTTTTTGTCACGAGCTCTTATAGCATAGTCTTTAACAGATGCGCCAATTTGGGATAGACTTTGCTCATCTGTAAACTTGACAACGGGAACTACCAAACCATCTTCTACAGCAACAGCAACACCAATATGAACATGATGGTGCTGAGTTATTTGTGAATCTTCCCATTTTGCATTTACTTGTGGGTGAAGTTTTAATGCTAAAGCAGAAGCCTTCAATACAATATCATTAAATGATATTTTAGTATCTGGTAAACTATTGTATTGTGATCTAAATGATATGGCGTTATCCATATCAAATTCAACACCAAGATAATAATGAGGGGCTGTAAATTTTGAATTAGATAAATGCTTTGCAATTGTTTTTCGCATTTGAGAATTTGCAATAACAGTTACAGACTCAGTTCCAGTTGAAGTGAAAGACTGAACTATTCCAAGCTGTTTAGGCTGATAGTTGTCAATATCTCTTTTTATAATTCTTCCATTTTCACCAGATCCTTTGATTTGATTCAAATTTAGGCCCTTTTCATTTGCCATTTTTTTGGCCAAAGGGGAAGCTGCTATACGCTCCGAAACAGAGGATACTGGAGGGACAATGGTTGCTTTAATATTTTCAGTCTCTTCTACTGATACTATTTCTGTTTCTATAACTGATTCATTTATTGGAGCTGGTGTAGCAACTTCTTTACTTTCATGTGCCGCTAAAACAAGATCAACATCAGTACCTTTTTTTCCAATAACAGCTAACACACTATCTACAGCTGCTGTTTCACCTTCATTCAAACCAACATATAATAGTGTTCCTTGATAAAAGGATTCAAATTCCATGGTTGCTTTATCTGTTTCAATTTCAGCAAGAATATCACCTTCGTTTACCGTGTCACCAACTTTTTTAAGCCAAGAAGCTACGGTTCCTTCTTCCATAGTATCGCTCAACCTTGGCATTGTGATTAATTCAGCGCCTTCTGGCATAAGAGCTACTTCTGTTGATATTGAGACTCCGGAAGCTAATTCATTAACAGGAGCTTCTTGGCTTTGTTCTTCTCCTTCTTTTAAAAAGGCTGAAATATCTTCTCCTTTATCTCCAATAATAGCCAGAAGAGTATCAACTGGTGCGGTCCCACCTTCTTGAATTCCAATATAAAGAAGTACTCCTTCATTAAAAGATTCAAATTCCATAGTAGCTTTATCTGTTTCAATTTCAGCTAGAATATCACCCTCATTAACTTTTTCACCCACTTTTTTAAACCATTTTGCAACAGTCCCCTCTTCCATGGTATCACTTAATCTTGGCATATTAATTATTTCTGCCATACTCTATAATTTATGTTTTATAAAAGGATAATCTTCTTGCTCGTATACTGCATCATACATTAAGCTTGGATCAGGGTAAGGAGAAGATTCTGCAAATTTTTCACATTCTAAAACACGAGCTTTAATATCTTTGTCTACTTTATCTAATTCTTCTAGAGTAGCATACTTTTTTGATAAAATCATCTCTTTAACTTGGGTAATAGGATCAATTTTACGGTACTCCTCCACTTCTGATTTTGTTCTATAATGTTGTGCATCTGACATAGAGTGTCCTCTGTATCTATAAGTTTTCATTTCTATGAAGGATGGACCACCGCCAGAACGAGCTAAACTTATTGCCTTGCTCATTGTTTTTGCAACTTGCACTGGATCCATTCCATCACATGGCTCACATGGCATATCATAACCCAAACCAAGCTTCCATATTTCCTCATGGTTAGAAGTTCTGGCTACTGAGGTTCCCATTGCATATCCATTATTTTCAACAACAAAAACTACAGGAAGCTGCCATAACATTGCTAGATTTAATGTTTCATGGAGTGATCCTTGTCTTGATGCACCATCTCCCAAATAACAAAGTGTCACATTATCACGCTCAAAGTACTTGTCCCCAAAAGCCATACCTGCTCCTAAGGGAATTTGTCCACCTACAATTCCATGACCTCCATGAAATTTGAATTCTTTAGAAAAAATATGCATGGAACCTCCTAAACCTTGAGAAGTTCCTGTTGACTTTCCGTATAATTCTGCCATTACTTTTTTAGGATCCACGCCTAATCCAATTGGTTGTACATGATTTCTATAAGCAGTAATCATTCTGTCTTTTCCTATTTCCATTGCATGAAGAGATCCTGCAAGAACAGCTTCTTGACCATTATAGAGATGTAAAAAACCCCTTACTTTTTGTTGAATATAAACGGCGGCTAATTTATCTTCAAACTTTCTCCAGAATAACATATTCTCGTACCAATCTAAATAAGTTTGTTTTGTAATTTTCTTCATAAAATCATGATAAACTTTTCCAATAATAAAGATCAAAATTACTCATTTCTGTTCTATGATTAAAATTATAGTGCCTAATAATTTTTTTGAAATTCGAATGATTACTCTTCTGGAATATCAGTTTTAGAAATTGAACTTGAATTTCCTATATCTAATGCTAACGAAAAACGAATTGTGTTTTCTAAAGGGTTACGAACATTTGAAATTGAAAAAAGATATGAAATATCAATATCTACACTTTTTAAATCAAAACCAGCACCCATTGTTAAGTAGCGTCGAGAGCCTTTATCTTGATTTTCCCCAAAAAAACCAGAGCGAATTGAAAATGAATCTTGAAAACGGTATTCCAAACCTAGCGCAAAAGTGATTTCTTTTAGTTCTTCAGAAACTCCACCTGGAGCATCGTTAAATGAAGTGTAAATACCCGTTAAAAAATCTACATCAGGCTGGCTATATCTTAAAAATGAATTGTTTTGATCATAAACAGCAACAGGTGTTGGTACCAAAAGTTTATTGAATTCAGAATAAATACCTAAAGTGTTATTAGAATCAAAGAGTAAGTCTAAACCGAATCCTGTTTTAAAATTAGTAGGAATAAAGTTTTTTTGATCACCAATGTCGTACACTAATCTTGGACCAATATTAGAAATATTAAAACCTGATCTAAAAATAGCATTATTAGTACCCAATTCAAACACATTACTTTGATAAAATCCTGAAATATCAACTCCTAAAGAGTTTGCCGAAGAGGTGTCTGCATCAGTTACAATTTTTAAATCTGAACGAATATATCGCCCTGCTACTGCCATTGAAAAAGTTTTACTGAGTTTTAGTGCGTATGATAAATCTAATGTTAATTCTGTGGGACGTTCTAAACCCTGATCTATAATTGAGCCGCCAATAAATTCATTAAATTGAATATCACCTAAACTAAAATATTTAAGACTAGTAGCCCAAGAACTTCTTTCATTTAAACGAGTGAAATAAGTAATGTTTCCTAGAAAAATATCATCTACTAGTTTGCTTAAATAAGGAGTATAACTAAAACCAAGTACTTTTTCAGAAGAAATAAAGGCGTATTTAGCTGGATTCCATTGTTGCGAGTATGGATCTGCTGGAGTTGCTACTCCCAAATCACCCATTCCAGCAGCCCTTGCATCTGGTGCAATTAACAAGAAAGGCACACCTGTTGTAATGACACGATTTAAATCTTGGGCTGAGCAAATAAATTGACTTACGAAAAAGATCGTGAAAATTTGAGTAATATTTTTTTTTAAATTTAACACATAATTTAAACGCTGGAACCTTAAAAATGTTATTCTAAATATCAAAAAAATAAATTCCTTTATTAATATATAATAAACAGCACTTTAATGCGTTTAATTAATAGATTTAGAAGGTATTTAAATTTTATTAAAGCATTCAAAAATCTCCAATTGATTATTTGTATATTGCAATAGGTTATAGTAACAATGATGAATCACATGAAATTGAGTAATTTAAAACAATTCTTAGCGGCTTTTTTCACAGCACTTTTGATCGTTAGCTGTGGAGGGAATAATGCTTCTCGTGGAACGGGATGGGACATTAATTCAAAAAAAGGAGGATTTCAATATAATACTGAGTTCGATGAACAAGAAACTGGACCAGGTCTTGTTTTTATTGAAGGAGGAACTTTTACTAAAGGACAAGTTCAAGATGATGTAATGCATGATTGGAATAATTCTCCCAACAAGCAACATGTCATGTCTTTCTATATTGATGAAACAGAAGTAACCAATGTAATGTATTTGGAATACTTAGATTGGTTAGAGATTGTGTTTCCAACTCAAGAGGAACAATATAGACAAATCTATGAAGGAGCTTTACCCGATACTTTAGTATGGAGAGAAAGATTAGGTTATGTTGAAGAATTAACAACTAATTATTTACGTCACCCTGCGTATGCTGAATATCCAGTTGTAGGTGTAAACTGGTTACAAGCTGTTCAATATGCTGAATGGAGAACAGATCGGGTAAATGAACGTATTTTAGAGCGTGAAGCATACGTCCAAAAGGATGTTCGCTATAATGATATTAACGCTAACAGTACCTTTACAACTGCTGCTTACCTTAAGCGTCCAGAAACTGTATACGGTGGCAAAATGGATAGTTTAGCTGGTAAAAGTGCTAATTCAAAACTAAGTGATACTATAAAAGTTTATGCAGGTGTTGAAAAAGGAATAATGTTACCTTCTTATAGACTTCCTACGGAAACAGAATGGGAATATGCGGCATTAGCACTTGTGGGTGACAGAGAATACAATACTTATAGGGGTAAGAAAAAATATCCTTGGTCTGGTGAATACACTCGTTCCGAAGACAGAAGAACAGAAGGAGATCAGTTAGCGAATTTTAAACTTGGTAAAGGTGATTATGGTGGAATTTCAGGATGGTCTGATGATGGGGCTGATATCACAATTCAAGTAAAACAATACCCTCCAAATGATTTTGGTATTTATGACATGGCAGGGAATGTTTCTGAATGGGTATCTGATGTTTATCGTCCAATAGTAGATGATGAGGCTAGTGATTTTAACTATTATCGTGGGAATGTTTATTTAAAAAATGTAATTGGTGATGATGGAAAAGCTTCTACGATTTCACCAGATGAATTAGTATTTGAAACTCTTCCAAATGGAAAAGTACTTTTGAAAAAACTTCCGGGTCAGTTGGATCAAATGCCAATTGATGAAGAAGAAACATTTTTACGTCAAAATTTTACAGAAAGTGATAATAGAAATTATAGAGATGGTGATGTAGAATCGTCTAGAAGCTTTTCAAATGGAAAATCAGAAGACGATGGTTCCAAACCTGAAACTAATTTAATGTATAACGCTCCTGTTAATGCAAAAGTTTCCATTGATGAAGATGGAAATATTTCAAGAACAATTGATAGTAAGTCAAATAGAACTACACTAATTACTGACGAAGTGAGAGTTTTCAAGGGGGGATCATGGAAAGACAGAGCATATTGGCTTGATCCTGCTCAAAGAAGATACCTACCTCAATACATAGCTACTGATCACATTGGATTTAGATGTGCAATGTCACGTGTTGGCTCTAAGAGCTCTCAAAAAAAGAGTGCCAAACACAAAAGGAAGGGATAACGATTAAAAAAATAGCATCTTATTTCATAAGATGCTTTTTTGTTTTATGCAGCTACCGAGAATCTACCAAAACTACTTAAGTTCATCTGGGATATCTACTGATACTCGATCGCTAAAAAAAGGAGATCTTTTTTTTGCACTTCATGGTGAAAAATTTAATGGAAATCAATTTGCTGAAAAAGCAATTTTACTCGGAGCTATTAAAGTAATTGTAGATGACCAAAAGCTTGCCTCATTAAGTCCTTTAGTAATTGTTGTTAAAGATACTCTCAAAACACTTCAGGAACTAGCCACTTTCCATAGAACAAAACTTAAAACACCCATTATAGCAATAACAGGAAGTAATGGAAAAACAACAACAAAGGAACTTGTACGAGAAGTATTATCTCAAAAATATTCTGTTTTGGCAACAGAGGGTAATTTAAATAACCACATTGGAGTTCCTTTGACTTTATTGAAATTAAAAGAACACCACGAACTTGCCATTATAGAGATGGGAGCAAATCATATAAAAGAGATTGAATTGCTTTGTAATATTACTCAGCCTAATTGGGGTTATATTACAAACTTTGGGAAAGCACACCTTGAGGGGTTTGGCAGCATTCAAGAGGTTGTAAAAGGAAAATCAGAGCTCTATGAGTATTTAATTGATCGAAAACAAAAGATTCTTGTTAATGGGGATGATCACAAGCAGATCATCCAAACAAACAACTACCCTATTATCAGCTTTGGAATAGGAGATAAAAATAATTTTCAAATTCTTCCCCAAGAAAATAAGAATAAAACCCTACAGTTAAATTTTAAAGAAACTACTTTTATAAGTCCACTCTACGGAACTTATAACTTAAACAATATTGCGGCTGCCATTTCATTTGGTTATTTATTTGAGGTATCACTTGAAAAAATCAAAAAAGCAATTAATACCTATCAATCTACAAACTTTCGTTCACAACAAATTAAAATAAAAGATTCACTTGTTATATTGGATGCATACAATGCAAATCCTTCTAGCATGGAACAAGCATTAAAAGCATTTCAAGCGGTTGCAACCTCAAGTAGTTGTATTATTTTAGGGGATATGTTAGAATTGGGTAACACATCTAAAAAGGAACACGAAGCAATTATCCTTCAATGTCTTGATAATAAAATACAAAACATACATTTAATTGGTCCACATTTTTTAGATACGACTAGTTTAGATTCAACAATCACAAAACATAATGACCTCAAAACTTTTTTGAAATTTATTGAATCAAGTCCGTTGAAATTTGACAAAATTCTAATTAAAGGATCCAGATCAATTAAGCTTGAGGGCATCATACCATACCTAGAAAATAGCTTATAGCAAACATTTATGAGAAAATTAATTTTATTTGGAATAATTCTAATCTTATATAGCTGCCAGAATGACGATGAGAAATGCGGCCAAATTATTCAAAAAGCTATTAACAACTCCATTTATTATTTTATTATTCAAACTGATAATGATTCTAATAATAATTATTATGATGAAAACTCACCGGGAATTCCAGATGATGGTATTCGACAGGGATCAGTTTCAGAAGAAATTTATAATTCATTTGAAATAGGAGATGAATATTGTTCTGAAATATAAATGCTAATCTGATGTTGCACCATCAATTATTTCTGCAACCACTTCAGGGTTCAATAATGTAGAAGTGTCTCCAAGGTTAGAGATATCTTTACTAGCAACTTTCCTTAAAATTCTTCGCATTATTTTACCTGACCTAGTTTTGGGTAATCCGTTTACAATTTGAACTTCATCTGGTTTTGCAATAGGTCCAATAATTTTTCTAACAGTACCTTTAATTTCTTCAATTAAAACTTCATCTGAAATACCTTTTCTATCACAAATTGCATAGGCATATATTCCTTGGCCTTTGATAGCATGGGGATACCCGACTACAGCAGATTCTATGACCCTAGGATGCTCATTAATTGCATTTTCTACTTCTGCAGTACCCATTCTGTGTCCAGAAACATTAATAACATCATCTACACGGCCAAGAATTCTCAAGTAACCATCATGATCACGTTTGGCACCATCTCCTGTAAAGTACATTCCAGGGTAGGTTGAAAAATAGGTTTCTTTGCATCGTTTATGATCTCCATAAGTAGTTCTTAAAATTGAAGGCCAAGGAAATTTAATACACAAATTACCTTCTACATTATTACCTTTCAATTCATTCCCTTCTGCATCAACAATAATAGGTTGAATTCCTGGTAATGGTAACGAAGCATGTGCAGGCTTATTCGGAGTGATTCCAGCAAGTGGTGAAATCATAATACCCCCAGTTTCTGTTTGCCACCATGTGTCTACTAGAGGGCAGTTCCCTTTTCCAATATGATCATGGTACCAATGCCATGCTTCTTCGTTAATAGGTTCGCCTACTGAACCTATTACTTTTAAAGATTCTAAAGAATAAGGAGCTATTGGTTCTAATCCTTTGGCTTGAAGAGCTCTAATGGCAGTTGGAGCAGTATAAAATTGATTAACTTTATATTTGTCTATTATTTCCCAAAACCTTCCTGCATGAGGATAAGTTGGTACCCCCTCAAACATTAAAGTGGTTGCACCTGCCAATAAAGGCCCATAAACTATATAGGAATGACCTGTAATCCATCCAATGTCTGCTGTACACCAATAAACATCATCTTGTTCATATTGAAAAACATTTAAAAAGGAATATTGGGTATATACCATGTAACCTCCAGTGGTATGAACCACGCCCTTAGGTTTTCCTGTAGATCCAGAAGTATAAAGTATAAAAAGTAAATCTTCAGTATCTAATGTCACTGCTTTGTGATAAATAGAATGTCCTTTTATAGCATCATGCCACCAAACATCACGTTTTGATTTCATAGTGACCTCACTATTAGTTCTTTTACAAACAATCACCTTTTCAACTGTTGAGGTTTTTTCTAGTGCCTGATCAACTACCTCTTTAACAGGAATATTTTTAGATCCTCTAAAATTACCATCAGAAGTAAGAACCATTTTTGCTTCACAGTCATTAATTCTATCAGCAAGTGCCGAAGATGAAAATCCAGCAAAAACGACTGAATGAACAGCGCCAATTCGAGCACAAGCCAACATAGCAACCGCAGCCTCTGGAATCATTGGCATATATATGATGACACGATCTCCCTTTTCAACACCTTGAGCTTCAAGAGCATTTGAAAACTGACAGGTCATTTCAAAAAGCTCGCGATAGCTAATTATTCTATGAGCTTCTTTTGGATCATTAGGTTCCCATATAATCGCCGCTTTTTCGCCATGAGTAAAAAGATGCCGCTCAAATATATTTTCTGTTAAGTTTAGTTTTGCATTTTCAAACCATTTAATATCTGGTCCTTTAAAATCCCATGATAAAACATTATCCCAAGGTTTTTGCCAATGAAATGATTGAGCAATTCGCTCCCAAAACTTTTCAGGCTGATTCACACTTCGCTGATATTCATTAATATATCCTGACAAGGTTTGTATTTTTTGACTCATAACTAAACTGAAATTTTTACTATTCTAATGTGAATTATTTTTAGGACTTACTGAGCCTCTTGGTGTTCTAATACTTTCTGTTAATTCTTGTACTTCTTTTGGAGGAGCAGTGGTGAAGCGAGAAACTATTAGTGCAATTATAAAATTCAAAATCATGCCAAGGGTACCTATACCTTCTGGAGAAATACCCCACCAAAAATTTTCAGGCAGACCCGGACCACCTAATTGTGGTTTGAAATAAATAATATATGATGCTGTAAAAACTATCCCTACTATCATCCCCGTAATGGCACCTTCCTTATTCATCCGTTTATCAAAAATACCTAATATAATAGCTGGGAAAAAAGAGGACGCTGCAAGCCCAAAAGCAAGGGCAACTACTTGTGCAACAAAACCAGGAGGATTTAAACCTGCTAAACCAGCAGCAACTACAGCTACCGCTATTGCAACTCGAGCAGCATAAAGTTCATTTTTTTCACTAATATCCGGCCGTAGATAATTTTTTAATAAGTCATGGGAAATAGAAGTCGAAATGACTAATAATAATCCTGCCGCAGTAGAAAGTGCTGCTGCCAAACCACCAGCAACAACAAGTCCAATAACCCAAGGTGGAAGATTTGCAATTTCCGGATTTGCTAAAACAATAATATCTTGATCTACTGTAAGTTCATTAATTTGAGTATCAGCAACATATTGAATTATACCATCCTTATTTTTATCGTCAAAAGTTAATAAGCCGGTTTTTTCCCAATTCGTAAACCACTGTGGAACCTCTGAATACGATTTTTCAGAAAGAGTATTTATAATATTTGTTCTAGCAAAAACAGCTACTGCAGGTGCTGTTGTATATAAAATAGCAATAAACAATAGGGCCCAACCTGCAGAAATACGTGCATCTTTAACTCTAGGAACTGTAAAAAAGCGAACAATAACATGAGGTAAACCAGCCGTTCCAAACATTAAAGCCCCTGTTATAAAAAACATATTGACAAGATTTCCTTTGTCAATACTCGTATAGGCATCAAATCCTAAATCTTGTGAGAGTAAATTTAATTTTTCAAGAAGATACACCCCATCTATTCCTTTGGATCCAAAACCAACTTGTGGAATTGGATTACCGGTCATTTGAAGTGATATGTAAATAGCAGGAACTGTAAAAGCAAAAATCAAAACACAAAACTGGGCTACTTGGGTATAAGTAATACCTTTCATGCCACCTAATACAGCATAAAAAAAAACAATTCCGATACCAATTAATACTCCTGTATCAAAAGGAACATTCAAGAAACGAGCAAAAGCAACTCCTACACCTTTCATTTGTCCCACAACATAGGTAAAAGAGATAAAAAGAGCACAGATAAGTGCAACTAAGCGTGCATTTTTAGAATAATAACGTTCGCCAATAAAATCAGGTACTGTAAATTTACCAAATTTTCTAAGATATGGTGCAAGTAATAAGGCCAGAAGAACATATCCACCTGTCCAACCCATAAGATATTGCCCTCCAGAGAAACCCATGAAAGCTATTAGTCCTGCCATTGACAAAAAAGAAGCTGCAGACATCCAATCCGCGGCAGTTGCCATTCCATTTACTATAGGATGAACTCCGCCCCCAGCCACATAAAATTCTTTTGTTGATCCAGCTCGGGCAACAATTGCAATAATTATATAAATAAAAAAGGTAACGCCTACCAAAAGGTAAGTCCATATTTGTGCACTCATAAAATTTTATTCAAAAAAGATTAGACTTCATCAACATCATATTTTTTATCTAGCTTATTCATTAAATAGACATAAATAAAAATTAATATGACAAATACATAGATGGCGCCTTGATGCGCAAACCAAAAACCAAGAGGAAAGCCACCAAGTTTAAAATGATTTAAGTATTCTGCAAAAACGATTCCAAAAAGAAATGATACGGTAAACCAAATGATAAGAAGTAATGCTAAATATTTAAGATTGGTTTTCCAATAAGTGGATTTTTTTTTTGTCATCTTCTTTATAAATGTAATTATATATTTTTAAAATTTATATTTTTAATTTGTTTGTAGTAATGATGTCGTGTGAATTTAACCAAAACTTCACATCATAAAATCTAAATTAATTAAAAAAAAAATCATACCTAATCTTTGTAGGGTAAATTTGAACGAAAGCTTCTGTTAATCCAGTCATAAGATTCTTTCTTAAAAACTTCTTTATAAGAAACAACATTCAAGATCCTCTTGATTTTTTTAACAGGAACTAAATAATTTATTAAAAGTTCTGCACCATTGCTACTCTTGAAAGTAATTAAAAAAAGGAAATCTTTAGTCTTACCTTGATCTTTTGTAATTATCGAAATCATATCGTTCGAAATAGAACGAATTAAAATACTAGATTCTAAATGGTAATATTTTGAATCGTTTGATGTCCTAAAAGGTAACTCAGAATTATAATTTAAAATAAGGGAAGAGGTTTGTGAAAAAGCTTGAACGGATAATAAACTAATCAAAAGTAGTACAGTTAACTGATTCATGGTTTAGTTTTTAATTTTAAAAATACAGAAATAAAAATAATTCTTCAATCCTGTTTAAGTAATTTAAGGGGGTATAAAAAAGTGATCCTATTTTTTTCTAATCCAATTTTGGGTTCGTCCTAAAATAGAAAAACCTAAAAACCCTCTAACCTTTAAATTATTGTTGTCCTCGAATGTAATATAACAATCATAAAGCTTTCCGGATTTTGGATCAAGAATAGTTCCATCTTCCCAACTCTCACCATCCCAACTAAGATTATTTACAATTACTAAACCTGCAATTGGCTTTCCTTTATCTTTTCCTTTACAATTAACGCATATCTTACCTTGATCTTCTGGAAGTAACAGACGTACAATTTTACCATATAATTTTCCGTTTTCTTTATAGATGAGTACTTCCGATTTTTGCTTTCCAGACTCATCATCTTGTGTGATCCATAAACCTTCAATAGACATGGGTTGAAGTAGGGTTAAAGAAAAATAGATTAGCAGGTGTATTAGCTGAGTCATGATTAATTTATTTTTAATTCCTAAATTTATAAAATCTACTTATATTAAAAGTTAAATAATACATGTAATATGAAAAAAAAAGTGAGGGATTTAAGATTTATGTTAATACTAATTCCTTTGGCACTCATAATAACGATTATGGACAAGACCATAATAAATGGATTTTTGTCAACCAATAAAATTTTAGATCACTATATATTTCTTACAGCTTTAGTTATTGTTGTTATTATACTTCTAGTAATTATATTTAGATATGATAAGAATATAAATAAATAAATTGTTCTCTTCGTTCTTGTGTATCTTTGAAAAAAAAATGAAACACTTTAATCTTGAAGACATTGAAAATATGTCAAATTTATACCGCCTAAATTTGATAAATAGCGTGACAGGTTACAAATCTGCGCATTTAATAGGGACCGTTTCTTCAGAGGGATATGAAAATTTAGCAGTTTTCAGCTCTGTTGTTCATTTAGGAAGTAATCCTGCACTTATTGGAATAATACTCCGTCCAACTTCGGTTCCAAGGCACACTCATTCTAATATGAAATCAACTGGCTTTTTTACATTAAATGCTATTCACAAAAATCAAATAGAACAAGCCCATCATACCTCTGCAAAATATCCTGAAACTATTTCAGAATTTAATAAAACTACATTAGAGGTGGAAAAAAGAAAAAATTTTAATGCTCCCTTTGTCAAAAATGCTCCTATTCAATTAGCATGTAAGTATCTCACAGAATATCATATCAAAGAAAATGACACGCGATTACTAGTTGGAAGTATTCAAGATTTTTATATTGCTGATCCTATGCTTCTTGAAGATGGATGGGTTCAACTAGATAAAGGAGGAGTGGTAACAATTAATGGGCTAGATGGCTATGCTGTTCCCAAATTAAAAGAGCGTTTTCCATATGCCCGTCCAAAGCAATAAAAAAAAACCATTTATAGGATCACTTAGCGAGCGATGGTTAAACTATTCTCAATCTATGAGTGAATGCATTCCTAATATTCTCTTAGAGTTAGAGCGAGAAACCCATCAAAAAGTATTAAAACCCAGGATGATTAGTGGACCGCTTCAAGGAAGGCTATTAAGCTTACTTTCAAGCCTAGTCAATCCAAAAATCATTATAGAAATAGGAACCTATACAGGCTATTCAACACTTTGTTTAGCTGAAGGTCTTTCTGAAACTGGGGTTATTCATACTATTGATTGCAATGAAGAATTAATTTCGATACAAGAAAAATTTTTTAATAAGTGCGTTTACAAGAAAAAAATTAAACGATATCTGGGAGAAGCTTTAACCATTTTACCCAAACTAGATGGACCTTATGATTTAGTTTTTATTGATGCAGATAAAATAAATTATGATTCCTACTTTGAGGAAGTATTACCAAAAATGAAGGTTGGAGGATTAATTATTTCAGATAATGTTTTGTGGAGTGGAAAAGTACTTGAAAAGGTAAATTCAAAAGACCTAAGTACAATGGCACTCCAAAAATATAATGAAAAATTGAAAAATGATCCAAGAGTAAAAACCGTACTACTTCCATTAAGAGATGGGATAACACTCAGCTGGGTACGCTAAAGATCTCGACGAATAGAATCTTCAAGATCATTAAAATCACTCTTGACTTTATCTACTTCCTCTTTTATGTTGTTTGTGATACTTTTTGAAGGATTTTCAATATCAACATCTACAGTTTTCTGGATTTCACTTTTAATATCATTAGTAGCTCGGCGAACCTGAGTCATTCCTTTAGCAAGTGTTCTAGCAATAGATGGTATTTTGTCTGCTCCAAACACTAATAGAATAATAAAAAAAACAAAGACGATTTCAGCCCCACTAATAAATAAAAGCATGTACTAGATTTTAAGCAAATATAAGAGGAAAATAAAAATAACTGCCGAATATGAAGAAGATTCAATGGTTATTTTTTAAAGTATTCAACCCTTAATTCTTGCCTTAAATTTATCAAATTCAGATGGTTTTTCTTTTTTAGGCCAGCTGTTATTGTTCGTATTTATATCTGCGGTTACCTTATCTGGATCAACAGTAACACCTACTAAAACTTTATTAGATGAAATTACTTTTCGGACACTCTTCTCATTTTTACGCCATAATTGTACAGGATATGTCATACGTTCAGTAGAACCATCTGCATAACTATATTCAACTATTAAAGGCATAACCAAACCACCTGGTTTATCAAACTCTACTTCATAAAAGAATTTTGGCAGAGTATTATTTACTTCCAAACCTTCTTTAGTCAAATAATTTTTTAAAATTTCAGAATCTTGAATAGCGTTAGATTTTGCAATTTTTGGATCAAAAGATTCACTTTCATCGTCTATTTTAAAAACCATTTCAGGTAGATTATCTAAATCATAGCCGTAGGCTTTCAATCTTTTTTTAGTTTCTAAGTCTGGTGTATCAGAAAAATAATACTGTGTAACATTTTTAACTCCAATATCCACTACTTCTGTAGTATAAAACCAACCCCTCCAAAACCAATCTAAATCAATGGCAGAAGCATCTTCCATTGTTCTGAAAAAATCTTCAGGGGTAGGATGCTTAAACATCCATCGCTGAGAATAAGTCTTAAAAGCATGGTCAAATGTTTCACGGCCCATAATAGTTTCTCTAAGAATATTTAAAGCTGTGGCAGGCTTTGCATAAGCATTAGCACCTAATTGATATACATTTTCAGGATTAGACATAATGGGAGAAATAAAATCTTGATTTCCTGACATATAGGGTACAATTTTTTGTGGATCTCCTCTTCTTGATGGATATAAATCTAAGGAGCCAATAGAATTTGGATAAGTCTCTCCAAACTCTTGCTCCGTAAGGTATTGCATGAATGTATCCAATCCTTCATCCATCCAACCCCATTGGCGTTCATCTGAATTCACAATCATTGGAAAATAATTATGCCCTACTTCATGAATAATTACACTTATCATACCGAATTTGGTTCTATCGGAATAAGTACCGTCTTCATCGGGTCGCCCATAATTCCAACAAATCATTGGATATTCCATTCCTTGACTTTTGGCATGAACAGAAACCGCCTTTGGATAAGGATAATCAAATGTAAATTTAGAATAGCTCTTTAAAGTTTGAACCACAGCCTTAGTGGAATATTCTTCCCATAAAGGATTTCCTTCTTTAGGGTAGAGAGAAACGGCCATAACCTTTTGTGGACCTACCTGCACTGCTTGTTGATCCCAGATAAATTTTCTTGAAGTAGCAAATCCAAAATCCCTAACATTCTTGGCGTCAAACTTCCATGTACTTTTCTTTTTTGAAAAAAAAGATTCTTTAGCTTTTGCCTCTTCTTCAGTCACAATAAGAACAGGTTTATCAAAACTATATTCTGAAGCCTGAAAGCGCCTGTACTCTTGGCGAGTTAAAACTTCTTTAGGATTTTGAAGTCTCCCTGTTGCTTCCATAATGTGATCAGATGGAACTGTAATATTTACTTGGTAGTCTCCAAACTCAAGAGCAAATTCTCCATTTCCCCAGAATTGATAATTCTGCCATCCTTCCACATCATTGTAAACGCAGAGTCTAGGAAAAAATTGAGCGATTACATAGGCTTTATTTCCATCCTCAGGAAAAAATTCATAACCCGATCTACCTCCATCATCAACATGATTATTGATATTATACCACCATTTTATTTTAAAAATAAATATTTCGCCAGGATCAATTGCATTTGGTAAGTCCACCCGCATCATGGTTTGATTTATCTTGTAAGGTAATGAATTGCCATTTTCGTCTTTAACCCATTCAATGTTAAAACCTCCATCAAAAGAGTCTTCAGCAAAATTAGATATAAAACTACTTGGACGAACAGTTACAGAATTATCAGCACCATTTTTCTCTAAGGAAGGAGCATCCTTTTTACGAATATTTTGGTCTAATTGTAGCCATAAATAAGGCAATTGATCAGGTGAATTATTTGTATATGTAATTATCTCTTCCCCATAAAGTTTACTAGAAGCATCATCCAATTCTAGGTCCATTTTGTAATCCACTTTTTGTTGGTAATAATCAACCCCAGGAGCACCGGAAGCATTATGATATCTATTTGGATTTGCAAATTGATCGTATAGTTGTTTAAATTTGTTACTGTTGGTATGACCCTGTTGAATTTGTGCATTTGTATTTGCAATAAAAAGAAAAACTATGAGGATGTAAAAATTTGTTTTAAGATATTTCATATTAACCTTATTAAATAATTCTGAATTATAAATATACTATTTTATTGGTTGTTTAATAGAGAAACGAAAAGTGTCATTAATTTGATAAGTTTATGGCTAAAGTTGGTGATTTTGAATGAAGTAAAAAACTATTCCTACTTGCTTCGTTTTTATAATGAATGATATTTTGCTGTGAATCAAAAAGATCAAAAAACATGCTATTTTTTATTTCAATGGTACTTGGAATTTCATCTAAATATAATTCTAGGTAACACACTACAATATCATTTTTATATTCTTTACCTAAATAAGAAATTTCTTGTGGTTCCCCATTTATAATTAATTGAAATTCTTTTTTTAGATGAAATTTAAGAAGACTATCACTATGTTTAGTGTTTGAATCTGGAAATAAACGAAGAGATTTTTCTTGTTGTTGAAGAAGTAATTCAAGATCATCAATAAATAACTGAGTTATTATTTGAAATGTTTTAAGCTCTTTTTTATATTCAATTTCTGTAGTGCTCAAATAAAATTTATGTTCCTCCAAATCAGCAAAATACAATTGAAATATATTCAATAAAACGTAAAAAAAAAGCATAGATATATTTATTCTAAAGTGATGTCTTTGTAGTCTTTGCTTTTATTGATTAAGAAATCAATTAATTGAAATTGTTTGCTTTGTTTTAATAAGTTACTTGACTTCATTTGAGTATCTAAATATTCTAAAAAACCAATCACTTGATCTTTGGGGAGTTCCAGATCTTTCTCAAAGAAATTCGTGTCAAAAACATATGGCAAAACTTCACTGGGCTTTAATTTCATTTGCTCTTCCTTAGTCTTATTTGCAAAAGCTTTTCCAATTAATTTAGCAATATTAACAAAATCAATGCCATTAGTCATTAATCGATCATCACTAAGTCTGTTAACTATTTGCGAAGATTTATCTCGCTCATAATCAAAGCCCTTAAACTGCTCCTCTATTAAATCAAGATACTTTTCAACATCTTCAGAAGTGACAACTACTTCCTTAAGTTCGTTGATATTTTCGTTTACTGAAACTACCAAACGATTTTTGGCGAGAATTTCTTCTGAAATTATCACACTTCTAATTTTATACTGAACGGACGAAAAAATAACCTCGTCACCTTGGGCAACCTCAATTTCGAATTCCCCATTTTCATCAGTAATAGTATTTGATTGATTTGTATTGTTAATTACATTAGCAGCAACTACACTAGTGTTTTTATAAAGAAGTCTTCCTTTTATAGGTTTTCGCTGTTGACCAAAAACTAAAACAGTGATTAGTAACGAAAAACATAAAAAAACTGTATTTTTCATCTTATAAAGATAGTTTTACCTTTTGGAAATAAACCCTTAGTAGATTATATTTTTTTAACTATGAATGTGAAAATTAAAAAAATAACGGCGAAACAAACCTACGAATTAAGACATCCTTTACTTAGGCAAGGACAACCTTTAAACACATGTCATTTACCGTTAGACAACGACAGTAAAACAATACATCTTGGGGCCTATTTTGAAACACAACTAGTAGGAGTATTAAGTGCCTTCAAGAAATCTTGCCCTGGCTACAAATCAAAAAATGGAATTCAATTGAGAGCTATGGCAGTACTACCTTCATATCAAGGAAAAGGAATTGCCACTCAACTAATTCAAAAAGCGTTTTTAAGTATTCGGAAAACATTAACAATTCATCATGTCTGGCTAAATGCAAGAATTGTCGCCAAAAATCTTTATTTAAAAAATAATTTTAAGCCTATTGGTAGTGTCTTTAAAATAGATTCTATTGGATTACATCAACGTTTTATAAAAAAATACAATGAATCGTAAAACTTTCATAACAACAAGCTTGGGATTACTGAGCGCAACTACCTGGTCAAAAACTAAACTTAAAGAAAAGTATACATCTGATCAATTAATAGGTAAAGAATCACTTAAACTTTACAGTCAAAAAACACCTCTTCTCACTATCGCCGGTATTGCTTTTGAAAAAATGCAGAAAGCTGCACTAAAAGACGGTGTTAAACTTAAAATCATCTCAGCTTATAGATCTTACTACCAACAAAAAGACATTTGGAATCGTAAGTTTTTAAAAAATAAAAAGGCAGGATTAGATTCAGAGGATAACATTAAAAAAATTATTGAATATTCAACTCTTCCTGGTACCTCAAGACATCATTGGGGAACTGATATTGATTTAATTGATGGTTCTAAACCACAAGAAGGTGATGTGCTCATTTCTGAAAAATTTCATCAAAATGGACCGTACGTTGTCTTGAGGAAATGGATGGATCAACATGCTGTTAACTATGGATTTATTCGACCATACACTAAAAATATTGAACGTAAAGGATTCTATTACGAGCCATGGCATTATAGTTATGCACCCATTGCCATTCCAATGTTAAAGGCATATTCAAAATTGGACTTAAAAAAAACATTAGCTACAACCAATCTAGAAGGAAGTGCTTCAATGTCAAAACAATTTTTGAGAAAATATTTTACTGAAAATATCCTTGGTATAGCAAACGAACTAAAAGACTTTTAAATAATGGAAAATAGTTCAAAATTAGTTTATAAAATAGCCTTATCGAGTGAAAACAGGTTTTAAGGGGTCTGCTGTTTCATCTGCACTGTATGAATATCCATCTGAGTTAAAAGCTTTAATATCTTCTATAGTTTTAGCATCTATATCAACTAAATGACGCACCATCATACCTCTTGCTTTTTTAGCAAAAAAGGAAATTATTTTTAACTTTCCATTTTTAAAGTCTTTAAATTGGGGAGTAACAATTTTAGCTTTTAATCTTTTAATATCTATCACATTAAAATATTCATTACTAGCAAGATTAACGAAAAGCTCTCCTTCCTCTATCTCTAAATTAAGTTGTTGGGTCATTTTATCTTTCCAAAAGTCATAGAGATTTTTATGCTTGCCTATTGAAAAATTAGTTCCCATTTCAAGCCTGTAGGGCTGGATTAAATCAAGTGGCTTTAAAATTCCGTAGAGACCAGATAATATTCTTAATTGATTTTGCATTTGATCAATCTTTTCTGTAGATAAGGTATGGGCATCTAACCCTTGAAAAACATCACCATTAAAGGTGAAAATAGCTGGTCTTTTATTAGTAGACTCTTGTGAATTAAATGATTGATTTCGCTCCCAGTTTAATTGAGCTAACTTGTCAGAAATATGCATTAGATCTGATAATTCTTTGGAGGTTTTCTTTTTCAACAATCCATTAATTAAGTTTGCCTCTTCAATGAAATTTGGTGTTGTAAACTTAATTGAAGGAAGCTGCGAATCAAATTGTAATGACTTTGCAGGAGAAATGACCATTTTCATACGATTCTATTTTTATCAAAAATACAAGGATTTATTTCGAATTACAAGAAAGTAGAATCAATGCTTAAAATACTTGTGTTATAAATTCTTATGCTGTGCATATTGTCTCCACTTATTAATAGCTGAGTTAAAATCGTCTGGAATAGGTGAATCATATTGCATTTTCTCACCCGTTTTAGGATGAATAAACCCTAATGTTTTAGCATGTAATGCCTGACGAGGTAAAAGCTTAAAACAATTATCGACAAACTGACGATATTTCGTAAAACTAGTTCCTTTGAGGATTTTTTCACCTCCATAGCGTGCATCATTAAAAAGGGTGTGTCCAATAAATTTCAAATGTGCTCGTATTTGATGCGTTCTTCCTGTTTCAAGTTGGCACTCAATTAAGGTTACATATCCAAACCGTTCTAATACCTTAAAATGAGTTATTGCTTCTTTTCCTTCGGAGTTATCTACAAAAACAGTCATTTGAAGACGATTTTTGGGATGTCTTCCAATTGCCCCTTCTATAGTCCCTTTATCCTCTTTTATATCCCCCCATACCAATGCAAGGTATTTTCGCTCTGACGTTTTATCGAAAAATTGTTTTGACAAATGTGTCATTGCTTGCTCAGTTTTTGCAACCACCAAAAGGCCACTGGTATCTTTATCAATACGATGAACTAATCCTGGGCGATTATTTAAATTTTTGGGAAGTTTTTCAAAATGATGGAGCAGCCCATTTAATAGGGTTCCAGAATAATTTCCATGACCAGGATGGACTACTAGTCCTGGAGGCTTATTAATAACAACTAAAATATCATCTTCGTAGACTATATCTATGGCTATATCTTCTGCCACAAGTAAATTTTCATATGGTGGATGTGCAAAAAGAACTTTTACCCTATCGCGTCCTTTTACTTTATAGTTTGACTTCACAATCAAATCATTTACATAAATACTCCCTTCTTTGGCAGACTGTTGTATCTTACTTCGAGTCACATTTTCAATCCGTGACATCAAAAACTTATCTATCCTCAAAGGAGACTGACCTGGATCTGCGATAAAAGCATGGTGCTCATAAAGTGAATCCATATTTTGAATTTCTTGCCCTAAAGGATTTTTATTTTCTTCCATTTCCTAAAACTAAATCAATTTTTGTGGTTTTAGGGAGTGAAATTCCTGGATTAATTTTTTTCCCTTTATATCGAATTTCCAGAACCATATCTTTACCAATATTATTTTCATATGTAATTTCTCCAACTTCAAAACCAACCGATTTTATTACAGATTCTGCATTTCTTCGTGTAATTTGGATTAAATTAGGAACAGTTATTTTTCGATAATTATAAGGATTTACTGTTATGTATATTTTTCTATTTTTCTTAACCTCACTCTCAGCTATAGGTAAATGACTAATAATTGATAGAGGAGCTAATTCAGGGATAAATTTTGATGAATCTATAACTTCAAAACGAAGGTTTTGCTCTTCCATTATACTTGGAAGTAAAGAAATAGATACTCCCCTTAGGTCAGGTACTTTTTGATAATCATTATGATTCGTGATTAATTGTAAACCAAACGATAGCGTCAAAAATATACTGATTGATGCAAGCCCTAGATAAAGCATTTGCCAAAGAAATGATTTACTTAAGAAAAAACGTAAAAAATTCATGGGTTAGATTTATTGGCTAAGATAATAAAATACAAGCTTTTGGTTTGCTTTGAAATGATATACATTTGTAAGAAAATCAAAGTATAATGCAGAAAAAAAAAGTGGGTATTGTTTCTGGGGGATTTACTTCTGAATACAATATTTCTATTCTTAGTGGTAAAACTGTTTTTGAAGAGCTTGACCGCAAACTTTGGGAAGTATATTTAATTAATATAACTGAAACAGAGTGGAAAGCTGAAGATGATCAAAACAATATCTATGAGGTCAATAAAGGAGATTTTACTCTTCAAAACGATGAGACCCTTATCAATTTAGATGTTATATTTAATGCAGTTCACGGAGCCCCCGGAGAAAATGGTCAACTTGCGGCATTGTGGGAACTTTTAAAAATTCCGTTTTCAAGCTGTGATAGTTATACTGCGGGACTTACTTATAACAAAAGAGACTGCCTCTCAGTACTAAGGGAATTAAAAGTTCCCACTGCTAAATATTTCTCAATTAATAAAGGAACATCAATCAATGAAAACTTAATTCTTGCAACTGTTGAGCTTCCTTGTTTCGTAAAAGCTAATAGGGCTGGCAGTAGCCATGGAGTATTCAAGGTAATCACAAAAAATGAACTTATACCCTCAATTGAAAAGGCGTTCGAAGAAGATTCTCAAGTAATAATAGAGAGTGCTTTAGAGGGAAGGGAAGTTTCAGTTGGAGTGGCTTCTTTTCAGGGAAGTGTTCATGTGCTACCCATAACAGAGATTGTCACAGATAATGGTTTTTTTGATTATGCCGCAAAATACGAAGGTAAGTCTCAAGAAATAACTCCTGCACAAATTCCCAATAAATGGAAAAAATTAATAGAGCAATGGGCAAAATCAATTTATGTTGCATTAGATTTAAAAGGTGTAGTTCGCAGTGAATTTATTTTTGTGAACGGCATACCTCATTTATTAGAAGTAAATACAGTCCCAGGAATTACTAGAAAAAGTATCATTCCAAAACAAGTAGAAGCTATGGGGTTTAAACTTTCTGAATTTTTTAGTTACCTTTTACTTCAAACATTAGCTGAAAATTAACAATTTATTATGAAACAATTTGTTTTCCCAGGCTCATTCGATCCCATAACACTTGGACATCAAGACATTATTGAACGAGCCCTTCCTTTTTGTGATAAATTGGTAATTGCCGTGGGAGATAATATCAATAAAAAGTATATGTTTTCGCTTGCTAAAAGAATAGAATTTATTGAAAGAACCTTTCGGGGAGAACCCAAAATAATTACTGCAACCTACCAAGGACTAACCATTGATTTTTGTAAAAAAATTAAGGCCTCTGGAATTCTAAGAGGGCTTAGAAATCCTGCAGATTTTGAATTTGAAAAAAGTATAGCCCAAATTAATCAAAGACTTTCTGGAATTGAAACTTTGTTCTTACTAACAGCAGCAGATCTGTCCTACATTAGCAGTAGCATAGTGAGGGAAATAATAAGCCATGAAGGTGATTTTAGTTCTCTTGTTCCTTCAGCAGTTAAAAAATAATCACTTTATTTCTTCTAAAAGAATTTTAATGTTTTCATATGCATTTTCCATTAATAAAGGAAAATCTATTTTGGACCTCCAAACTGCTGCCTGAATATTCTCTTCTTCCTGAGGAACTAATGGGGCATTATAGTTAGATTTCATTAAAAACCAATATGTCTTTTTTAGTTTAAATATTCCTTTCGAATTAAACACATGATAGGTAGTATTCAGTGGTTTTGTTACCCTTAAACCTCCAACACCCGTTTCCTCTGTCACTTCTCTTATAGCTGCATCAATAATCACCTCGTTTTTTTCAATTTTTCCCTTAGGAAGATCCCACTTACCATTTCTATAAATAAAAAGGTAACGCCCATCAGTATGCTCAACCAATCCCCCCGCAGCTTCAACAACTAGAAAATATTTTAGGAAATGTTTTTCTAACTTTTCTTCTTTTGGATGATATAAATAAACAGCCTTAGTGTTTTTATTACGTATAGCTTTAATGATGACTAAAGCACTGGTATACTTTATGAAAAGTAATGGGGTTTCATCTGAATTATTAGATAAATTTGTTGTGAATAAAAGTGGTTTCTGATTGTAAAAAACTTTATACATTTGTCTATGATCTTAAATAAAACTTTAGCTCAGCAAACAGCTGAATACCTCCTACAAATTAATGCAATTAAATTGAATCCAGAAAATCCTTTTACATGGGCAAGTGGATGGAAATCTCCGATTTATTGTGATAATAGAATTGCACTTTCATATCCAGAGGTTCGAACTTTTTTAAGCAAAAGCATTGCACATGAAATTAAAGTTCAATTTGAAGCTGACATTGTTATTGCAGCCGTAGCAACTGGAGCTATTGGAATCGGAATGCTAGTAGCACAACAATTAAATTTGCCTTTTATTTATGTTCGTCCAGAGCCAAAAAAACATGGGAGACAAAACCAAATTGAGGGATCACTTGATCATGGAAAAAAAGTAATTGTTATTGAAGATCTCATAAGTACAGGGAAAAGTAGTTTAGATGCAGTTGTTGCTCTTAAAAAAGCAAAAGCAAATGTTATAGGAATGCTTGCTCTTTTCACTTATGGTTTCACAGTTGCAGATCAGGCTTTTAAAACAGCAAATATTAGCATACAAACACTTTGTGATTATGAAAATCTACTTCTAGTTGCAATTGCTCAAAATAAAATATCTTCAGAACAATCTAAAAATTTGAAAAAATGGCGTGAGAATCCCTCTCAGTGGAATCCTAGCCAGGGATAGATTCATATAACATTCTTGATTGGTTAGAATTTAAAGTTATTGATTCTCCTTTCATATTTTCTATAATCAAAAAACCTTCAGGACTTAAACCCCTTGAAATTGCTTTAAAAGATTTACCATTACTTTTAAATAATGCTACTTTATCTTTTTTCCACAAAAGATTAGAATATTCATCTATCCAGTGTTCTTTAGACACAGTATTAATTGAAAAAAGTGTAAGTTCTAAAGCTTCCTTAAGTGAATTAAAAACTTTTTCCAATATCCATTCTTTTCCCGTGACTGAAGCTAAAGATCCAGCATAAGGCAAGTCCAAGAATTTTAACTGATTTACATTCAAACCCACACCAATAATTGAAGATTTTAGTTGTGATTTTTTAACTATATTTTCAATTAATATTCCGGCGACTTTTTTATTACATGACAAAATGTCGTTTGGCCATTTAATCTTTAAATCAGGAATACCAATTACCTTTAAAGCGTTTATTATTCCAATAGCAACACCAGCACTAACCATAAAAGTATTTCTTGAATGAAAATTTGTGAAAGATCTATAAACACTGAATGTTAAGCTATTCTCAGCTGAAGAAATCCAATTTCGTTCGCGTTGTCCCCTACCCTTTGTTTGTTCTTTAGCCCAGACCAACTCTCCATCAACACAATCACCTTTTTGATATCTTTCTTTCAGAAAATTATTAGTTGAAGGAATGGCATTAAGTTTGATTAATTTAAAATAGCTCATATAAGTAGATGTAACCGACTTAAAATGTAATAAATTTACCAAAAAAGAGCAATATTTAATGACACAAAAAACAGATACTAACCAATCCTTATTAGATGAAATCATCTTAGGTATTGAAAACGTTAAAGGAGAAGAAATTTTAATCCTAGATTTAAGAGAGATTGACAATACTCCTTGTGAATATTTTGTGGTTTGTAGTGCTAATTCAAATACGCAAGTATCAGCGATTGTAAGTTCAGTACAAAAAAATGTTAGTAAAGCTCTTCATGAAAAACCCTTACATACTGAAGGTTCGGAAGTAGCTGAATGGGTTTTGATAGACTATGTGAACATAGTTGTTCATGTCTTTCAAAAACAAATACGAGAATACTACAATATCGAAGAACTTTGGGGAGATGCTAAAAGTACCCAAATAGTTCAGAATTATTAAAAAACTATGAAAGAAGAAAAAAAACCAACGACTCCTAAATTTAATATTTATTGGCTATACGGTGCTATTATATTTGCACTTCTTAGTATGAGTATTTTTGGAGGAAGTGATTCCTGGCAAACATTAAGCAAGACAAACATTTCAAACTTTGAAAAATACCTTAATGCAGGTGACGTCATTGAAGTTATTGTAATTCGAAATAAAAATAGTGTCCGTGTAACTCTTTCGCCAGAAGCACTCAAAAAAAGTAATCATCAAAACGTTATTTCAAAAAATATTTTGGGCCAAGAAAATACTAAGGGCCCGCATTATCAATTTGAAGTTGGAAGTTTAGAACTTTTTGAAGAAAAATTAGAAAAAGCTAGAAGTAATGGTGTTCTTTTCCGTTTAGAATTTATCACCGTTGAAAATCGCTGGGCAGATACCTTAATAGGATTTTTACCTTTCATTATTATTATTGGGGTATGGATTTTCCTAATGCGACGAATGTCCGGAGGTGCAGGCGGAGGAGCTGGAGGTCAAATTTTTAATATTGGAAAATCAAAAGCTAAATTATTTGATAAAAACACGGATGTTAAGACAACATTTAAAGATGTTGCGGGTTTAGAAGGGGCAAAAGAAGAAATTCAAGAAATTGTAGACTTCCTTAAAAACCCAACTAAGTATACAATTTTAGGTGGTAAGATACCCAAGGGAGCCTTGTTAGTAGGATTACCTGGGACAGGAAAAACCTTACTAGCAAAAGCAGTTGCAGGTGAAGCCAAAGTACCATTCTTTTCATTGTCAGGATCTGATTTTGTTGAAATGTTTGTAGGAGTGGGGGCTTCCAGAGTACGTGATTTGTTTAAACAAGCAAAGGACAAATCCCCTGCCATTATTTTTATTGATGAAATTGATGCTATTGGTCGTGCTAGAGGTAAAAGTAATATGAATGGATCAAATGATGAACGAGAAAATACGCTTAATCAGTTATTGACAGAAATGGATGGTTTTGGTACAAACACCAATGTGATTGTTATTGCTGCAACTAACCGAGCAGATGTTCTTGACAAAGCCCTTATGAGAGCGGGACGATTTGATCGACAAATTTATGTAGACCTTCCAGATTTAAACGAACGTCACGAAATTTTCAAAGTTCATTTAAAACCTTTAAAAGTTATTAAGACACTAGATATTGAGTTTTTGGCAAAGCAAACTCCAGGTTTTTCTGGAGCAGATATTGCAAATGTTTGTAATGAAGCTGCATTAATTGCAGCAAGAAAAAATAAAAAATCTGTTGGAAAACAAGATTTTTTAAATGCTGTTGACAGGATTGTAGGTGGTTTAGAAAAGAAAAATAAAATAATTACTCCTGATGAAAAGAAAACTATTGCCTATCATGAAGCAGGACATGCGCTTGTTAGCTGGCTACTAGAACATGCTGCCCCACTTGTAAAAGTTACTATTGTTCCTAGAGGAAAATCATTGGGAGCAGCTTGGTATCTTCCCGAAGAACGTCAAATTGTTCAAACAGAGCAAATGCTTGATGAAATGTGTGCCACTTTAGGTGGACGTGCCGCTGAAAAGGTAATGTTTAATAAAATCTCTACGGGCGCTCTAAGTGATCTTGAAAAGGTAACTCAACAAGCAAGAGCTATGGTTTCAGTCTATGGCTTGAATGATGTAATTGGAAACATTACTTATTATGATTCAACAGGACAATCAGAATATAATTTTTCAAAACCATATTCAGAAAATACTGCACAAAAAATTGATCATGAAATTTCAGAAATTATTGAAAGACAGTACCTAAGAGCAATTGATATTCTAAAAACATCTAAAGGTAAATTAACGCTCCTAGCAGAACGTCTTTTAGAAAAAGAAGTTATTTTTAAGGATGATTTAGAAAACATTTTAGGAGTAAGACCTTTTAAATCCAACTTTGAAAAAATAGAAGAAGCCAAGGCTCTTAAACTAAAATAGAGACAAATTTAATATGGGAATATGGGATAAATTTTTTGGTCAATTCACTGGAAAAAAAACCAAGCAAAGCCCTTATATGCCTATTAAAGAAGATTCTCTTGATATCAGCTTTGCTAAAAATTTTACCTTAAAAGGAGGCCTTTTTCTGTTTTGTGAATCCTCAGATTCTGTCTTTAATAATTATAAAGAAATTTGTATTGAAAACAAGTGGAATCCTTCAGCGATTTTATGTCTAGAAAAAAAACTATCATTAAGTTTGAATATTAAACTCTTTGATCAAAATTCAGAAAATCTAAAGTCTTTTAAGGCTGCTGTTATATTTTGCGAATATATTATAAGTGATTCTGGAAAAATACTACTTAGCGAACATCAGATTCATCATTTCAAAATTCCTAATTTACCAGAAACTATTATAGTATTTGCAAAATCAAATCAATTAGTAAAAGATGTGAGTCAAGGGATGACTTTGTTGAAAAATAAATACAAAAATCAAATCCCTACTAATATTAGTACTTTAAACGTTAAATCGAATTTCATCAAGGAAAAATTCCCTTCAGCTCCTGAGACTAGTGCAAAAAACATATATTTGCTTTTAGAAGAAGATTCGTAATTATGAGAGAAATAATGGTAAGGGGATTTTCAGGAATCCTATATGTAGCCTTAATTGTTTCATCAGCTTTATTGTCAAATTTAGCCTTTATTATTGTTCTTTCACTTTTTTCTGCCTTAGCATTATTTGAGTTTCAAAGATTACTTAAATACAAAAGTCCCATTCCTCTTCTTTTTTTTATTCTTCTGATCTACCAATTTTACATTCAAAAAATAGATAGCAACCTTCATCTAGGTTTACTGTTTTTATGTATTTTTACAAATCTGCTACTAGTATATTTATTACTTACAAAAAAAGCATTTATACTTGCACCATTTCTCAAAAGTAGTTTTGCTTTATTTTATCTTGTAGCTTCAGGATATTTTATTGTAGCAACCTCAAGTATTCAAAACTCTGTCATTCATGGCATTACGCTTTATATGTACCTACTGATATGGATCAATAATAGCTTCGCATACTTAACGGGGAAAAAATGGGGGAAGACTCCACTTTTTCCAAATGTATCACCCAAAAAAACATGGGAAGGATTTTGGGGTGGAGCCTCAGTTTGCTTCCTTATAAGTCTAATTATTGCAATTTTACAAAAAGATTATTCACTCTGGGTTTTACCTGTATTATCTGGAATTGTAATTATAGGAGCAACATTAGGTGATCTTATTCAATCGAAGTTTAAAAGACATGCCAAAGTAAAAGATAGTGGTTCGTTAATTCCCGGACATGGTGGGTTTTATGATAGAATGGATAGTGTCCTTTTTACAGCTCCTTTTGTTAATTTATTTTTAATTTTTGTTCACTATGTTTCATAAAGAAGGATATCAAATAATTATGACAAGTTTTGTTTTAACAGCTGGGATTGCTGTTTTATCAGAATATAGTATTGAAGATCATACCTTTATTAAAAGTGGAGTTCAAATTATTGCATTATTAATGCTTATTTTAATTCTTCAATTTTTCAGAAACCCAAAACGTGAAACTCCCATAAATGATAAACAACTTATTGCTCCAGTAGATGGAAAAGTAGTTATCATTAAAGAAGTATTTGAAAAAGAGTATTTTAAAGACAATCGTCTTCAAGTATCAATATTTATGTCACCATTAAATGTACATGTAACTAGGTATACCATGAGTGGTAAAGTTCAATTTAGTAAATACCACCCAGGAAAATATCTTGTGGCGTGGCATCCAAAATCTTCAGAGTTAAATGAACGTACTACTATTGTCTTAAAGAATGAAATCTTTGGAGAAGTACTCTATCGACAAATTGCGGGTGCTGTAGCTCGTCGAATTGTAAACTATGCAGAAGTTGGGATGGAAGTAATAAAAGGAACCGATGCGGGTTTTATCAAATTTGGCTCTCGAGTTGACTTATTCCTGCCTTTAGGAACTCACCTAGATATAGCTTTAAATGACACTGTTAAAGGTGGGGTTCAGCAAATTGCTCATATAGACTAAAATATACCTAGACTTTTCTCTAGCATACTTATTTTGTCAGTAGCATCTGCTGCTTTCTTTCGTTCAATAGAAATAACTTGTTCTGGTGCATTTTCCACAAAACGTTTGTTTGATAATTTCTTTTTAACTGAATCTAAAAACCCTTTAGTGTATTTTAATTCTGCAATCAGTTTCTCTTTTTCAGCTTCAGGATCTTCTGTAACTTCTGCAGGAATAAAGAACTCTAACTTATCAACCCTAAAACTACCGCCCAAACTTTCATTCGGAGCATTTTCATAATATAAGCCTTCAAGCATTCCTAACTTAATAATACTTGCTTCAAAGGGAAGTTTAACTATTGAATTTGTGATGTAGATATTAACTTTTTCTTTTATAGAAATATTTTTATCTTTTCTGAAATTTCGAATTGCAGCAACAACTTCTTTTGCATACTCAAAAGAATTAATAGTTTCTTGATCAAAAGTATTTGAAGTTGGCCATGAAGAAACAATAAGAGCTTCATTTTCTTTACGTGGTCTAATAAAATGCCATAGCTCTTCCGTTAAAAAAGGCATAAAAGGGTGTAGTAATTTGAGGTTATTTTCAAATAGAACAATTACTTTGTCATGAGTTATTTTATCAATTGGCTTTCCATATTCTGGCTTTACAAGTTCTAATAACCAAGAACAAAAATCGTCCCAAATTAATTTATAAAGACTCATTAATGCGTCTGAAATTCGATACTTATCAAAGTTTTCATCAATCCACGACACTTTTTTTTCAAAATGATTATCATACCATTTTAAAGCTTCTGTAGCTTCATCAGGAGAAGCTATAGTAGTATCTATTTCCCAACTATCAATCAAACGGTAGGCATTCCAAATTTTATTAGAAAAGTTTTTCCCTTGCTGACATAAATTCTCATCAAAAAGTAAATCATTCCCTGCAGCAGAACTTAGCATTAAACCAACACGAACCGCGTCTGCACCATATGTTTCTATCAGCTTCAAGGCATCAGGAGAATTTCCTAATTGTTTTGACATTTTACGTCCTTTTTTATCTCGAACCAAGCCTGTTAAATAAACTTTAGAGAAAGGTTTTTCATCTCTAAACTCATAACCAGAAATAATCATTCTAGCTACCCAAAAAAACAAAATGTCTGGACCAGTTACTAGGTCCTGTGTTGGATAGTAATAGTTTATTTCAGCATTTTCAGGGTTTCTAATTCCATCAAAAACTGAAATAGGCCACAACCATGAAGAAAACCAAGTATCTAGTACATCTTCATCTTGACGTAAATTTTCATGAGTTAAGTGAATATTCCCTGATTTTATTTTCGCTAATTCTAAAGCTTCCTTAGGTGTTAAAGCTACAACAAAATCATTTTTTGATGAGCCATAATAAAAAGCCGGTATTCTTTGACCCCACCATAACTGTCTGGAAATATTCCAATCGCGTATATTTTCCATCCAGTGACGGTAGGTGTTTTTAAATTTTTCAGGAAGTAATTCAATTTCATCTGACTTTAAAACAGCATTAATTGCAGGTTTTGCCAACTGCTCCATCTTAAGAAACCATTGGTCAGATAGACGAGGCTCAATTACTGCTTTGGTTCTCTCTGAAATTCCTACTTTATGAACATGTGATTCTGTTTTAACTAAAACTTCAAGAGCATCTAATGCTTTAACTACTTTTTTTCGAGCTACAAAACGATTTAACCCCTTAAACTCTAGACCTTGTTCATTTAGTGTAGCGTCTAGATTGAAAATATCAATAATATCCAAGCTATGTTTTTCTCCTAGAATTTTATCATTTATATCATGTGCAGGAGTAACTTTTAAACACCCTGTCCCAAAATCCATTGCAACATATTCGTCTAGAATAACAGGAACTTTTCTTTGAGTCAATGGCACCCATACCTCTTTCCCTTTTAGGTGTTTATAGCGTTCATCTTCGGGGTTGATACAAACAGCAGTGTCTCCAAAAAGTGTTTCAGGCCGGGTAGTGGCCACTATTACTTTTTCATCAGAACCTTCAACCTTATAGGATATATAGTATAAATTCCCTGATTTTTCTTTATGTATGACCTCTTCGTCAGACAAGGTTGTCTGGGCTTCAGGATCCCAATTTACCATTCGGTAACCTCTATAAATTAATCCTTTATCATGTAAATCAACAAATACTTTAAGTACCGATTCAGACATATCAGAATCGAGAGTAAATTTTGTTCTGTCCCAATCACAACTGCAACCTAGCTTCTTAAGTTGATCTAAAATAACACCTCCATATTCATGAGTCCATTCCCAAGCATGCTCTATGAATGAATCACGACTTAGGCTGTTTTTCTCGATTCCTTTTTCCTTAAGTTTGGCAACAACTTTTGCTTCTGTAGCAATAGATGCATGATCTGTTCCTGGCACCCAACAAGCGTTATAACCTCGCATTCGAGCTCTACGAATAATAATATCTTGTAAAGAATTATTAAGCATGTGCCCCATGTGTAATATTCCCGTAACATTTGGTGGAGGAATAACTATAGTATAAGGCTCCCTCTTATCTGGAACAGATCTAAAATAACCATTTTGCTGCCAGTAGTTGTACCATTTACTTTCTACTAATTTGGAATTGAACTTGGAAGGAATTTCCATAAAAACTTTAGTCTAATTTTTGAATTACAAAAATAGGAACACTTATGTTATAATAAAAATTAGCATCCCTAATTGAAAGAAAATATATAGATTTACTCTTAAAGATAAATATTATGAAAATATATCATTACGGTAATTTACTTTTCTTATTTGTGATTGCACTTGCTATTTCACAGGAAATTGGGCCTAAAATTAATTTTGACACAACAACTATTGATTATGGAACCATAGAAAATAATAGTGATGGAGCACGGATTTTTATTTTTTCTAATACAGGAAATGCTCCCTTGATTATTAAAAATGTACAATCAAGTTGTGGATGTACAGTTCCTAAAAAGCCGAAAGGTCCAATTGCCCCGGGAGAATCAAGCGAAATTATTGTTCGCTATGACACAAATAGGAAAGGTCCTTTTAGAAAAACTATTACCATTACAACTAACGTTAATGATAATCCTATTTTAACTTTAAAAATTAAAGGAATCGTATTGCCAAAGTCATGAGTTTCAAAAAATGATATTAATTTTATTTTTAACAAAATAATCTCATTTTCTTGATAGGATTCAAAAAAAATGAAGGATCAATAAATATATTTACAAAAGTCATTCTTAGTGATCAAAGAAAATAATATTTTTATCATTTTTACTTTTTATTAATAGTATGCCAAAGTTATCTAGAAAAGGAATTCAACTTCCAACGTCTCCCATCAGGAAACTTGTCAATCACTCAGATGATGCAAAAGTAAGAGGTATAGATGTTCTTCATCTAAATATTGGCCAACCTGATATTGCCGCTCCAAAAGAAGCGATTAATGCCATACAAAAAACACAATTAAAATTACTCCCATATGGTCCATCTCAAGGAACCCATACCTATCGTGAAAAACTATGTGTTTATTACAAAAAAAATGAAATTGAGGTATCTCCTGAAGATATTATAGTTACTACAGGAGCTAGTGAAGCCCTTATATTTACTTTAAACGTTATATGTGATGCAGGCGATGAAATTATTATTCCCGAGCCTTTTTACGCTAATTATAATGGTTTTGCCAGTTCTGCTAGTGTAAATGTTGTTCCTGTTATTTCAGAATTTACTTCACAATTTGAACTTCCGTCTTTAGAGAATATAACTGATAAAATTACTTCAAAAACAAAAGCAATTCTGCTTTGTAATCCTAGTAATCCGACTGGATATGTTTATAATGAAAAAGAAATAAGTACTCTTTGTGAGCTTGCCGTTGAACATGATATTTTTTTAATAGTAGACGAAGTTTACCGTGAATTTATTTACAGCGGCAATAAACATTATTCTGTCTTACAATACCCAGATGGAAGTGAGCATACAGTGATGATTGATTCTGTTTCAAAAAGATACAGTCTATGTGGAGCAAGAGTAGGGTGTATAGTCTCTAAAAATCAGATGTTTATTCAAAATGTTTTGAAATTTGCACACTTAAGACTTTCTCCACCATCAATTGCTTTAATAGCAAGTGAAGCTGCACTTGACGCACCTGACAGTTATTTAAAAGAAGTAGTTGCAGAATATGAAGTTCGAAGAAGTGTATTGATAGAATACTTAGAAAAGATACCAAACGTGAAGGTTTCTCATCCTTTAGGAGCATTTTATTGTATTGTAAAGCTACCCGTTGAGGATGCAGAAGATTTTTCTAAATATTTACTGACGGATTTTAACGATAACAATCAAACCATAATGCTGGCTCCAGCCAATGGATTTTATTCAACACCTGGCGTTGGACTTAACGAAGTTAGAATTGCCTTCATTTTAGATAGTCAAAAGTTAATTCGTGCGGCAAGTATTTTGGAAAAGGCTTTAATGACCTATACTAAATTACTATCTTGATGCATGTTCAAAATTGAAGAAAACGTTTCTTTAAAAAAATACAATACTTTTGGGATTGACATCCAAACAAAAAAATTTTATGCCCTTTCTTCTTCTGAAAAGCTTAAGAAAGTCTTAATAGAAAATGAAGGAATTCCTCTAAGAATTCTAGGTGGAGGGAGTAATTTGCTTTTGACCAAAAATTTTGAGGGACTTACACTTCAAATTGCAACAAAAGGCATTAAAATAATAAATAAAACTAGAGCAAAAGTACTAGTTGAAGTTCAAGCTGGAGAAAATTGGCATGAATTTGTGCTTTGGAGCTTATCTAATAACTTTGGAGGTATCGAAAATTTAGCACTCATCCCGGGAAGCGTTGGCGCGGCCCCAATTCAAAATATTGGAGCCTATGGAGTAGAGCTAAAGTCAGTATTTCATTCTTGTAAGGCATTTGAAATTACTACTAGAAAAATACATACTTTTTCAAATGATGAGTGTGAATTTGGATACAGAGACTCCATATTTAAAAAAAAATTAAAAGGAAAATTTATCATTCTTAGTGCTTGTTTTTCACTCCAGAAATTTCCACATAGTATCGATATTTCCTATGGAGCTATTAATTCTCAACTGGCAGATAAACTTGCCACTATCCAAAATATAGCAGAAGCGGTTATAGCTATTAGGCTTTCTAAACTTCCCAATCCTAAAAAAATTGGTAATAGTGGTAGTTTTTTTAAGAATCCTATAGTTACTCTAAATGACTTCAAAAAAATTCAAAAAATATTTCCTAAACTCCCCCATTACCCTAGTAAAGAGGGTTTTGTTAAAATTTCAGCCGGATGGATCATTGAATCATTAGGTTTTAAAGGAATAAGGGAGGGAGATGCAGGTGTTCATGAAAAACAAGCCCTTGTATTAGTTAATTATGGGACTGCCTCTGGAATTCAAATTTTAGCACTGGCAAAAAAAATACAAAAAGCTGCTCTAGACAAGTTTGGTGTTTCCTTAGAAACGGAAGTAAATATTCTCTAAATACTATTCTTTATTTTTTGAATCTATTTGAATGGTGACTGGACCATCATTAATAAGAGATACCTCCATATTTGCTCCAAAAGTTCCAGAAACCACTTTTTTGCCAAGTTGCATTTTAGCAGTTGTCAGAAACAATTCGTACAAGAGAAAAGCGTGTTCGTGTTTTGCTGCTCTGATATAAGAAGGACGATTCCCCTTTTTTGTAGAAGCCATAATAGTAAACTGACTAATTACCATTAACCCTCCGCCAGAATCTAGAAGCGAACGATTCATTATTTCATTTACATCATTGAAAATACGAAGATTTAAAACTTTATTTACCAACCATTCAACATCTGACGCATAATCTGCTGCTTCAATACCTAAAAAGACAAGTAAGCCACTTTCAACAGTTCTTTCTTCAGACTTATCAATAATAACTTGAGCATTTTTGACCCTTTGAATAATAACTCGCATAATTAATTTCGGTAAAGGGTATCATCCTCCAACATTTGTAAATATGAAGCATAACGAGATGAAGAAATTTTACCAGCTTCAACAGCCCCTATAATTGCACATTTTGGTTCGTTATGGTGTAAACAATTATGAAATTTACATTTATTTTTTCTTTTGTGAAATTCCGGAAAATAATTTCCAATTTCCTCAGGCTTCATATCTACCACTCCAAAACCCTTAATTCCTGGAGTATCTATAATCTTAATCCCTTTAGTTAAAGCAAACATTTCTGCATAGGTGGTGGTATGCATTCCCTGCTGATGTTGCTTTGAAATAGCTGCTGTTTTTATATTTAGATCTGGAGATATCGCATTTACTAAAGTAGACTTACCTACTCCACTATGTCCTGAAAACATACTCACTTTATCTTGCATTATAGATTTAACCGTTTCTATTTCAATGTCGTTAGTAGCTGAAATACTATAGGTAGAATATCCAATATCTTGATAGATTTTTTGAAATTCTTTTACTTCTTTTAATTCAAAATCTTCATAAGAATCTATTTTATTGAAAAGTAAAATAGCTGAAATTTGATAGGCCTCTGCAGTGACTAAAAAGCGATCTACAAAAGCAGGAAACGTAGGGGGGTTGTTTAAGGTTATGATTAAAAAAACCTGATCAATATTAGAGGCAATTATATGGGTTTGCTTAGAAAGATTTACTGATTTTCTTACAATATAATTTTTTCTTTCTTCAATTTGAGTAATATTTCCCTCTGGTTCAGTCGCAAGACGATCAACTTCAAAGAGAACGTGGTCTCCAACAGCGACAGGATTTGTGCTTTTAATTCCTTTTAATCTAAGTTTTCCTTTTATTCTACAATCGTAAAAAATACCTTCAGAATGAACCGTATACCAACTTCCCGTAGACCGATAAACAATACCCTTTTTCAAATGCTTTATTTACAAAGTAACAGCTTTTTTTTCAGCCTTTATGAATGAACGAGGTTTAGAGTAATTTGTATCTTTATAAAAAGTTTATTCATGGCCCAAAAAACACTTTTAATGATTTTAGATGGTTGGGGCAATTCTCCTGATCCAAAAATTTCTGCAGTTGATCAAGCTAAAACACCTTACATAGATTCTTTATACAAAAACTATAGTTACAATACCCTTAGAACCGATGGGCAGCATGTTGGACTTCCAGAAGGTCAAATGGGGAATAGCGAAGTAGGTCATATGAACTTGGGAGCTGGTAGAATAGTCTATCAGGATTTAGCTAAAATTAATTTAGCCATTGAGAATGATACTTTAAGAAATGAAAAGGTTTTAACTAAAAGTTTAGAATATGCTAAAGCCAATAATAAAAAGGTTCATCTATTAGGACTTCTTTCAAATGGTGGTGTGCATTCGCATATAAATCACTTAGAGGGATTATTAGACCTTATTGGAGAATACCATTTAAAGGAGGTTTACCTCCATGCTTTCACTGACGGACGAGATGTGGATCCGAAATCTGGTAAAGGTTTTATTGAACGAATTGAAAAAAAATTATATGAAACAGGTGGACAACTCGCCTCAATCATTGGCAGATACTATGCAATGGATCGAGACCAACGCTGGGAACGAATTAAAAAAGCATACGACTTACTAATAAGTGGAAAAGGGACTGGAACAACTAACTTTTCAGAAGAACTTTTAAAAAATTATGCTGCGGGAGTAACCGATGAATTTATTGAACCTCTTTTTAAGGATAATGGAACAGGAAAGCCTTTAGCCCTTATCACCAAAGATGATGTAATCTTATTCTTTAATTTTAGAACTGATAGAGGTAGGGAATTAACTCAAGTCCTCTCTCAAAAAGCTTTTCCAGAACAAGAAATGAAACCTTTAGATCTTTATTATGTTACACTCACTAATTATGATAATTCATTTAAAAAAGTTAATGTAATTTTTGATAAAGAAAATCTAAAAGATACCCTTGGATATGTCTTAGCTCAAGCATCAAAAACACAGCTTCGAATTGCTGAGACTGAAAAATATCCTCACGTAACTTTTTTCTTTAACGGAGGAAGAGAAATTCCATTTGAAGGAGAGGAACGTATTTTATGTCCTTCACCAAAAGTAGCTACTTATGATTTAAAACCTGAAATGAGTGCTTTTCAAATTAGGAATGCCATTATTAAAAAAATCAATACAACTGCACCTGATTTTATTTGTTTAAATTTTGCTAATCCAGATATGGTTGGACATACCGGTAATATTCAAGCGGCTATTAAGGCCTGTGAATTTGTAGATGAATGTGCGGAAGCTGTTATTGAAACTGCGCTTGAAGCTGGCTATGTAAGTATTGTAATTGCAGATCATGGCAATTGTGAAACGATGATTAATGCAGATGGTAGTCCTAATACTGCCCATACAACAAATCCTGTTCCAATTATATTAGTAGATACTGAAAAGAAAAAAATAAATGCTGGGATTTTAGGGGATATTGCACCTACTGTTTTAGATTTATTAGATGTTTCGCAACCCAAGACAATGACTCAAAAGTCGTTAATTAACAGACAATGAAAACTATAACTTTCCTTACATTTTTATTGTTGGCTCTGATAAGTTGTAAAAATCCCGTACCAAAAAAAATATACCAACAACCATTTAATTTAGAAAGTATTATTAGAGAAACCGTTCTAATTTGCTATGTAAATCGTGCCAATCTGAACTTCCTCAAATTTCAGGCTTGGTTTAAACCTGAATATGTAAATATTAAAATACCTGAAGGATGGTCAGCAAACTATTCACCTCTTACCAAAAATCTTGAATTTAAATTATTTTTAAGTGCTTGGTGTGGTGATACTCAACGTGAATTTGAAGGCATCTTTAAACTGCTTGATCTTTTAGGAATATCAGAAAATCGAATTGAAATGGATTCTATTTCTGAATATAAAGATAGTCCACTGGGTTATGAAAAAGAATTTGATATTCTAAATATCCCTACCCATATTTTTATTGAAGATGGAAATGAACTCAATAGAATTGTCGAATTTCCTTTTGAAAGTCTTGTTGAATATTTTTCGAAAATTTTAAAAAATTTACCTCACGAAGACTCATACGCAGATTTTTAATATGGCGGCAATCGTACTAAAAACACTAGAGGAAATTGAATTAATGCGCGAAAGCGCTTTGATAGTATCTAAAACATTAGGAATGTTGGCCTCGGAAATCAAACCTGGTGTCAGTACTCTTAAGTTAGATGGCCTTGCAGAAACATTTCTTCGAGACCATAAAGCAGAACCAGGATTTTTAGGCCTATATAATTTTCCCAATACTCTTTGTATGAGTCCAAACTCACAAGTAGTCCATGGAATTCCAAGTAAAGAACTCCTTAAAGATGGAGATATTATATCCATTGACTGTGGAGCTTTAAAAAATGGTTTTTATGGTGACCATGCCTATACCTTTGCAGTTGGAGAGATTGATCCAATAGTTGAAAAATTATTAGAAGTCACTAAAGCTTCACTCTATGTAGGGATTGATAAGTTTCGTGAAGGAAACCGTATTGGAGACATGGCCTATGCAATTCAACATTACTGTGAAAAAGAAGGTTATGGTGTAGTCCGAGAATTGGTTGGACATGGTCTAGGAAAAATAATGCATGAAGGCCCGGAAGTTCCTAATTATGGAAAAAGAGGGCAAGGCAAAAAATTTCAAGAAGGAATGGTCGTTGCTATAGAGCCTATGATAAATATGGGAACCCACAAAATTCAACACCACAATGATGGATGGACAATTACTACTCGAGATAAAAAACCTAGTGCACATTTTGAACATAATGTAGCGCTTATTGATGGAAGACCTGAGCTTCTATCGACTTTTGCATATATTTATGAAGCTCTTGGCATAAAAAGTAATGAAGAAATAGGACTAAGAATAGATCCTAAAAATATATAATTAAAGAGTGAAATGAATCACATACAGTCAATTGAGTCAAAACTAGAGCCTCTTAGAAATCAGTTAAAATCGCACCCACTATATAGTACACTATCAAGTATTGATGATGTTGCTACTTTTATGGAGAAGCATGTTTTTGCCGTATGGGATTTCATGTCCTTATTGAAATCACTTCAAAACCATTTGACTAACGTAAACACACCATGGACTCCAAAAGGCAAAGGACCCACAGCGCGTTTTATAAATGAAATTGTAATGGCTGAGGAAAGTGATGTTAATGAATTAGGCTTGGCAATGAGTCATTATGAAATGTATATCGACGCAATGATACAAGTTGGAGCCGATACTAGTGATATTAACTTATTTATAAAAGCTATTGAAAAAGGAGACAATCTTGAAGACGCTTCTAAGAAAATTAAATTGGATGCTCCAATATTAGAGTTTATAAAATTTACTATGGATATAGTAAATTCAGATAAACCACACAGTATAGCGTCTGCTTTTACATTTGGAAGAGAGGATGTTATTCCAGACATGTTTCTGGAAATTATTGGGCAGTCTAAAACTAATGATGATAAAACATATAGTAAGTTGCTATATTACTTAAACCGTCATATTGAGTTAGATGGAGACGAACACGGACCTATTTCATTAAAAATGGTCGAAGAGTTGTGTGGGAATGATAATCTTAAATGGGAGGATGTGTTAGAGACTGCAACCGAAGCTCTAAAAATGCGCCTAAAATTATGGGATCACATAACAGCATGTATATTACTTAACTAGCCAAAAGCTAAAACGAACACAACTGTTTGAAAAATATTTTCAAATTTATATTATCAATTTTTCCAAGAACTGTACTAATTAAGTTAAGTCTTGTAGTACAGCCAATTTTTGTTTATTTCCTAAAAGGAAAAGTGTATGTTGACCCCATAGATGGTGAGAGTTTTAAACGGTTTTTACCCTACGGATATGGAGCACAGCGAGAAAATGTACTTTCTCCTTCTACTCTTTCATTAGAACGACATAGACTTCTTTGGCTTTATTTAAAACATCAAACAGACTTTTTTATAAAACCCAAAAAACTATTACATTTTGCTCCGGAACAAGCATTTTATAAACGGTTTAAAAGAATCAAACATTTTGAGTATGTTACAACAGACTTAAACTCTCCAATAGCTACAGTAAAGGCAGATATCTGTAATCTTCCTTTTGAATCCAATAGCTTTGATGCCATTTTATGCAACCATGTGCTCGAGCATATTTTAGATGATACAAAAGCTATGCAAGAACTTTTTCGAGTTATGAAACCTGGAGGTATGGGGGTCTTTCAGGTACCTCAGGATCTAAGACGAAATATAACATTTGAAGACAATACAATAACCAATCGCAAACAAAGAGCAAAACTCTTTGGACAATACGACCATGTTCGTGTTTACGGAAAAGATTATTTTAAAAAGTTATCAGATTGTGGATTTAGAGTTGAAGCTGTTGACTACACAAGCCAACTAACCTCAGAGGAAATCGAAAAGTACCGGCTAGCAAAAGGAGAAATTATTCCAGTAGTATATAAACCTTAGCTTAATGGAAAACCATTAAAAAATTCTGTCTTGAATTTATTATCTTCTGAAATATAGACAATAAATACTTTTAATTCAGGATGGCTTTGTAAGAACAATCGTATAGCTTCAACACCCATAGCCTGTAAAGCTGTGGCATAAGCGTCGGCTTTTATGCATTTTTTAGCTATTACTGATACACTAAGAATATTAGTACGGCTAGGATATCCAGTTGTTGTATTAATTATGTGTGTATATCTATTTCCTTTGGAATCAATTTTGAACTTTCGGTATGTACCCGATGTAGCCATGGATTCATCTTCAAGCACCAAGGTGTTTACATAAGCTTGGTCACTATCTAAATCTGGATGTTGAACACCAACAGTCCAAATAGAGTTTTTTACAGAGTTTCGTCCAAGAGTACGGATTTCCCCGCCAATTTCAACAAGATAATTCTCAACTCCTTTAGATTCTAAAAACTCACTAATAACATCTACTGCATAGCCTTTAGCAATTGCATTAAAATCTAATTTTAGAGTTAATGGTTTGGAAATTAAACCTTGACTAATTGATACTTTATCCATACCCACTGAACGCATCAATTCAGTAATTTTATCTTTATCTAAGGACTCTATTTTACCTTCTGGACCAAAGTCCCAGGCATTAACAACAGCTCCTATACTAGGGTCAAAATAACCATTAGTGGTTTTATATATCTCCTTAGAGGTTAAAAATACAGATTCAAAATGGTGATCAACTACAATATTTAGATTTGAATTGACTTTAGAAATATCTGAATCCTTTATATAGGTAGACATTG
>ERZ767114.79-NODE-79-length-77586-cov-8.315344_pt1 | contig 77586 bp, 42 predicted proteins | sample MGYA00374952_ERZ767114 | MGnify/ENA primary metagenome ERZ767114 (study PRJEB28939, sample SAMN06267156) | marine metagenome | isolation source: Columbia River Estuary | place: USA:Columbia River Estuary, USA | collected 2012-05-05 ... | reverse complement strand
TTGGACAAAGAATCCGGCATTCTCTACATTTCCGACCCAGGTGCCAACCGTGTGGTGTGGGTGAACACCGAAGATCCGACATATTCCACAAGCAACATCATGAGTTCCACAACAAGGCTCGAACCGCTTGCGGAGTATTCTGAAATCACAGGTATGGAATGGGGCGTGTTAGACACCGGCCTCAACCGTCCTTCAGGCATCGCGCTCGAAGGCGACCAACTCTTTGTATCTCTGAATGGAAACGGTCAGATTGTCGCATACGATTTGAGCTCGAACGGAAAGAGCGCCGTGGAAGCAGGTTCGATTCAAACCACTGCTTCCTCAATCATGGGGCTTGAAATTGGCCCCGATGGCCATCTGTATTACGTGGACAACGTACAAGATGAGGTCGTTCGGATTGATCCTTACACAGATGTCGACGGAGATGGTGTTGTTGATGTTGATGATAATTGCCCACTTGTTGCGAACTTCGCTCAACTCAACCACGATGGTGATGCACTCGGCGATGTCTGCGATCAGGATGACGACAACGATGGTCTCCTTGACGAGGATGATGCATGCGCCCAAGGCGATGTGAACTGGACGCCATCCTCACTCACTGATCATGACATGGATGGTTGTGCGGATTCTACGGAAGACTACGATGACGACAATGATGCCGTCATCGATATTCGTGATGATTGCCCTGTCGGGGAAATGGCGTGGATTTCAACAGTATTGACCGATTACGACGGTGATGGTTGCCAAGATATGAGTGAAGATTACGATGATGACGATGATTCCATTTGCGACGAAGGCTCAAACTCAGCATGGGATTGTGATGCTTCCTCAATGGGTGCTGATTTGTGCGCCGCAAGCTCCCTTTCCTTCACTTCGACACTGACAAGCGACGCAGACAAAGATGGATGTGAAGACCGCAGTGAAGACGAGGACGATGACAATGACGGCTTGATTGACAAACATGATGATTGCCCGTATGAGGCAGGTACGAGCAGCAACGGACGACTGTTCGGTTGCCCCGATTCTGATGGCGATGGATATGCTGATTCCATCGACACCTTCCCCTCCCAATCTTCACAGTGGTCTGACACTGACGAAGACGGCTATGGTGATTCGCCAACCGGTTTGAACGGCGACCAATGCCCGGGTGTGTATGGCACTTCGACAGAAGATCGTCTTGGTTGCTTAGACTCGGATGGCGATGGTTGGTCGAACCCAAGTGGTTCTTGGGATGCGGACTCAGGTGCTGACGCCTTCCCTGCTGAGGCAACTCAACACTCAGATGCTGATGGTGATGGCTATGGTGACAATCCAACCGGCTTCCAAGCTGATATTTGCCCCGAGCAATCAGGTGCGTCAAACGCCGATCGCTTTGGATGTTCGGACGATGACGGAGATGGTTGGTCAAATCAAGGCGACGCATTCCCTGATGAATCCACGCAGCATGCTGACACAGATTCGGATGGCTACGGCGATTCTATTGACGGGTTTGAAGGCGATAGCTGCCCACAAGTACCGGGTGATTCGAACCAACAGACGTTTGGTTGCGCCGATCTTGATGGCGATGGTTGGGACGATGACACTGATGCATTCCCTCAGAACGCTTTGTTCTGGTCTGATGGCGACGGTGATTCTTACCCAGACCAACAAAATACCAACATGAGTGATGATTGTCCAACCATTTCAGGAACATCCACACAAGACCGTCTTGGCTGTTTGGATACTGATGGCGATGGCTGGTCGGATGAAGGCGATGCCTACCCCAGCGATTCAATGAAACATTCAGATTCAGGAACTGCGTCAATGTTGTTTGCGAGCACGGGCTTGCTCCTCTTGGTCGGCGTGGTTGCAACGCTCCTGTTCATTCGCAGAAAACAAACCGCTGACTCCTCACCCTTTGGCGGGGCTGTTCAACAATCGATGCCTGAAGTTTCACCTATAGGACCTCCATTGCCTGCAGAAGGGCTCCCTCATGGCTGGACCATGGACCAATGGGCATGGTATGGCGAAGACTATCTGAAGAACCGATAAGGGGCGCAATCAACCCCGTTTAGGTCGCTGTGCGTGTCGCAATCTCAAACAGAAGTTGATAAGTTCAACAGAATGTTAAGAGTCTATGAAGTACTCACTCTCTGCCCTAACACTTGTCCTCTTACTTCTCATAAGTGCAGCGACAGGGGCGGTGCTCACCAACCTGACCATCGCTTCATCACCGGACGGAAAATCCATGTCGATCGATGCATCGAGCACCTATGGCGAGAATGTCTACACGCTCATCGAAGTCGACGACGGCGACAACGATGAGGAAGAGGTTGTTACACAACGACTTCACGAGTTTGAACTTGAATTGAAGAATGCTGATGGCATTGTGATCTGGGATTTCAATGATGGGACCACCGCCACAGGGGCCATGGTTTCTCACAGCTTCGTGCAGCCCGGACGCTACCTTGTCACAGCCACTTCAACAGTTCAAGAGCGCGCAGAAACTTTCTCGGTTGAACTCACTGTTGGTGTGCTGGGCCAGGTTGAATCTGATAACATGGAATGTGAATGCGCTCCAACTGCAAAAGACACCGTTGTCAACCTCATTCCAACCTCTGGTGTTGTCTCTTTCAGCGGCGTAGTGAACGTAGAGCACGACGGAAGCAGTGAATCATGCACCCTTCGAAATCCACTTCAAGAGTGCCACATTCGTGTGGTGCTTGAACGAACAATGGACGGATCGGTCGTCGAACAATCTGTCCTCTTTGACGATACCTTCCGCACCAATGACATCGATATACCATTCGATTTTGTCAATGAGGAATTCATGCCAGGGGAAGGCCTACAACTCCGTTTGGAAACAGACCAACTAAGGGACTGGCACAAGCCAAACACCCAATGGTCGATGACTGCACCAACAGTCTGAGCGAAGGTTGCGGATGGCCAGGAATGTTCCTAGCCCCAAACATCGCTGGTGGATTCTTCAGATTCAGGGTCATCTTCTTCGACCCCGTCCGCATCGATTTCATCGTCTTCCAAGTATGATTTGTCCTCAGCAGGTTCTGCTTCTTGATTGGCCTTCGACTTTTCGATTGCAGCCTTTGCAGCTTGGTTGCTCACGACCCATGCACCAGCGACCAACACAAGGACGACCAAGGCGAAAATCAACCACGGTTGGCTCTCACCTTCTTCTTCAACTGTCCAGGAAACATCCTGTGATGTAGCCCCGTTGACGTTCGTCACATCATCGAGAATTGGTTTCAATATTGAGGGAATCAATGGTTGGCATTCCAATGACTGGACGCCAACGGTTCCTGTTCGCCATGTGACATAGATGGTTTTTGTTTCCCCAGGTGCGAGGGAGGTCACGAGTTGGGAGGTGTCTTGGTCAACACCATCCACATAGCACCAAAAATCCACACCTGACGCAGCAGCAGAGCCGGTGTTTTCAACGATCACATCACCGCTTAAGCCCATGTTTGTGTAGCCTTTGTTGTCTTCCATGCTGATTGATTTGACATTAATGTACGGCAAGGGAACAGCAGCATCTGCCACAGGAATCCTCGGCGCTACAATGGTGGTGGCGTAATCGCCCCAGCCGGTGGAAAGCGTCAACAGGATCTCTGCGTCTTCTTCATGGTAGACGCCATCTCCATCGACCCATTCTACGATTCGGGCGTGTTCACTGAGTGCGAAGTTGACATGCCCACTTTCATCTGTGAGGTTGTCAAGGGTGCTTCCAAAGTAACCAAGCCCAGTGGCGTGGACTGTGATGTTGCCGGCATTGGTGTGAAGCACTCGTTGTGAGAGCAAACGAATCCAAGCATCTGTAAATCCACCTGTACCACTCGTGTCCGTGTATGTAATCTCGCCCGTGTCATGAACGATGATGTCTTCGTCAGTTCTCGATCCTTCGAACACTGAAGCATCCACAGTTAGGCTGCCAGTGTCCGTGACATGAATTGGCGCACTTCCAGTTGCTGTCGCTTCCGACATTGAGCATGTTCCGGAACAAGCAAGGTCAGCACCGCCGATTGTTGCGTTGTTCACCGTTAAGGTGCCTTGAACGTCGAGGGCGAATGAAGCGGTGTTCCATTTGAGACTTCCACCAATGTGGTCAAGGTCCTCAGCGTCAATAATGGCTGTGCTTCCGGAGCCCGAATGGAGCGCTTGTACGCTGCTGACTTGAGTGGAGAAGAAGTAGTAAATGTCAAACTCGACGACGAGGGGGGTACCGTTGAGGCTTGCTGGGATGTCAACTTGGTCCAGTCCAACTGCGTCACGAGTTTCATTGCCGATTGTGATGTTGAACATGGCCGTGCTCGGAATCACATGGTCGAGGTGAATACGAACTTGCCCCGTTTCGGAGAGATCGCCGAAGTTGAGGTTGATCTCCGTGTCGTCATAGACAAGAAGGCCAGCATCAAGATCCTCACCTAGCACATCGCCATTGATGGCTAATGTGGCATCAGGTTCAACGGTGATGGTGACGCCTTCTGTGACGGTTGTGGCATCATTGATCTCCAAAGTAGCGCCTGGGGAGACCGTCATATCGAGGTCGATTGGATTTGCTGAGTCCCAAGTTTCGTTTCCAGTTATGGTGATTGTTGTTCCGTCATTTGTCATCTCAGCGGCCGAAAATGTTCCCAAAAGCGGGACCATCAGAAGCAAGCAGACCAAGGATACAGCGGTTCGCATGATGAGATGGAGCGAATTGTGCGTTATAGACTTCGCTCCGTCAGTACGGTACATCCTTCCAACCTATGGCGTAACCAATCAGGTTGAAACTCCTGTGGAGGACGGGTGTGATGAGCACAAGAGCAATCATTGGAAGGCGCAATGCTTCGTCTGCAAGCCACGATGGACCAAGGAGAAGTTGGCCTGCAAAGAACACCGATATTGCAAAAGGTAACGTGTCAAGAAGCGGAGCTTTCGAAGAGATGTCTCCTTCACGCTTGAGTCCTCTTCGGCGCTTGAAAAAAGAACCAGTGCTGTCGCCCACGAGGCACATAAATCCCAAAAATGAGCCGAGAATAAAGGCTGTGGGCATTGAACCGCCGATGGAAAACCATGCGTCGCCAGATCCGGCAAGGGGTGAAGCGAAGACACTGCTGCTATCGCTCAATGCTCCAGCATTTGCACCGTCGCTTGTTGCAAGGACCATGAGCATGCACAGCAGACCGGAGGTGAGTGAACCTCCGATCAAACCATTCCATGTTTTGCCATCACCCAACATTCGGTTCCCGTCTTTGAGGGTTCGTCCTCCATCGATTGGCCATGGTCCATAGCCTGTTTTTGGAAGCCATTTCCCCCACATCATGGCGAATGTGTTTGCCAAGAACCCCGGCAGGTAAAGCCACAAACACATTAAACAGAGCATCAGGAAATTCAATTGAAGTCCTCCGTTGGAGTGTTAGGCATGAACAGTGTCGACAAACGAGGGCCTTTGAAGCCTGCCCCGTTTTGCCGGCGCGATGTCAAGGTTGAGGATGGGCACACGATGGGATTATGTGCCGAAGCCACTCGTTGGGATGCATGACGAACAGCAATGTTTTGGTTGTCGGCGGTGGCGGAAGGGAGCACGCCTTGTGCATGGCCCTTGCAACATCCAGTCAAGTCGAATCTGTTCATTGTGCTCCGGGGAATGCTGGCACTTCGGAACTTGCTACAAACCACCCAGTCGCTGCTTCGGACGTTTCAGCACTGGTTGACCTTGCGACCTCTCTTGATGCCTCTCTGGTCGTCGTTGGTCCCGAAGCACCTCTTTGCGATGCATTGGCAGACCGTCTTGCGGCAAGTGGTATTCCTTGTTTTGGTCCGGTTCAAGCCCTTGCGGAGTTGGAAGGCTCCAAACTTCATGCCAAGCAGGTCATGCGAACGGCAGGTGTCCCAACAGCAGCCTTCCATGTGCTTGATTCCACCTCGGACGTGGACGCTGCTTTGGATGAGTTTTCGGGCCAGCCGTGGGTCGTAAAGCGCGATGTGTTGGCCGGGGGCAAAGGTGTGGTCGTCACCAGTGATCGCAGTGAAGCAAAAGCGTTCATTGATGCCTCCATACGTTCGGATGGTAAGGTGCTCCTCGAAGCATTCCTCGAAGGTGAAGAAGCAAGCATGCTCGTTGTGATGGATGGCTCAGGTTATGTTTGCCTGCCTCCAAGCCAAGATCACAAGCGAGCGTTCAATGGCGATGAAGGACCCAACACAGGTGGCATGGGTGCGTATTGCCCTGCTCCGGTTGCCACACCTGCCGTCATCGCTCGGGCAGAGGCTGAAATTGTCAAACCGATGCACACGTATCTCTCAAACCAAGAAACGCCCTATCGAGGGGTTCTCTATGTGGGGCTGATGATCACCGAGGAAGGAGCGCCAAGCGTTGTCGAATTCAACGTGCGCTTTGGTGACCCTGAATGCCAAATCACATTCCCATTGCTGAAGAGCGATGCCTATTCACTGCTCCATGCAGCAGCAACTGACGGCCTCCACGAGCAAGTCGTCACCTTCCACGATGCACATGCATTAACCGTAGTTCTAGCTTCTGAAGGATACCCTGCCTCTCCGGTGAAGGGCCGCCCAATCACGGGATTGCCTGACGCCTCCGAAACGGCCTGGGTCAACCATGCAGGCACAGGTTTTGACGACCAAGGCCGTCTCATTTCGACCGGTGGACGGGTGCTCACCTGTACGGCCGTTGGACCAACACTTGAAGATGCAGCAAAGCAGGCCTATGAGGTACTTGATTGCATCCAACTCGAAGGTGGTCACTTCAGAACTGATATCGGGCATCGAGCCCTGTGATTCAAACCTTTGAGCGGGCCGGCCCAGCACTTCGAAAAAGCACATTCTAATTCCACCCGATTCGTGGTGCTCCGTAACATTCGCAGGGCATCCTCGATGCGTCATTATTAAAAGAGGGCCTCAAGTGGCCAAGATGCTTGCCAGCCTTGCTGCTGTCTTGCAACCACCCTGAGGGAAAAAAATGGAAACGAAAAACCCAGAAATGCGCCCAGCGCCTGCACCTCTGCTTGGTTGGCTTATTGCCCCCCTAGCAGTGCTTCTTGCGCTCGCAGCAATACAGATCGTTGGAATGGACTTCGATCTCAACTTAGACAACATGGCACCAATGCTCGTCGTCCTTGTGGCGGCCTCGCTCGGCCTCGCCCCACGATTGCTCAAAGCATCCGGCACTGTCTCCCTTTCGTCCTCAACCCTCTCTCTTGTTTCCTTGGTTGTGGCTCTGGTCGGAGCACAGTTGGTCTACATGGCCGGCCTTGCTGCCGTTACCGCCCTGCTCTTCTTCATCGTCATGTTCGGGGTTCACCTCCTCGCTACTCGAGGCGCATTTGAATGGGCGAACGTTCTCATGTTCGCCGCTGTCGGTGTCGAACTCGGCTTTGTTGCTGCAGGACATATTGCTGACAAATTGAACTACATCGCTGAAGATGGACTTATGCTCAACGACCAAGCCATTGGTGTGCTCGATGCATACCGTGGTGCAATCGGATACCAGTTCTTCAGCTACTTGATGCTCTTCGTGATTCTTGGAATGCTCGTGTCAGTGTTGGCACGAGGTGTCCTTTCGCCGTCATCTGAAAAAGGCTGGTTCAGCCACATTACTGACGGGAACGGTGCTTGGAACAAGTCCACGCTTCCGTTGCAAATCGGCTTGGCAGTTTGGGCGCTCGCTCACATTGCAAGTCTTTGGCAATTCAACTACCTGATGTCCAACGAGAGCACCATGCTCAACTTGTTTGGCCCATACAGCGATCGAGCCGTGGCTCAATACACTGACCTCGAAAGCTACCATGGCTACTTTGGCTTCTGGAGTGCTTTCTTCACCGGTATGGTCGCATTGCTCGTTGCGGGCATGGCCTCCGAACGCTGGTTCACCCGGTCGATGTTTGTCGGTTCAATGTGGGTTTTGTACCTGGTTTCATCCGCTTACGAAAACGGAATGTGGGACAACGAGAACTTTAACGGCAGCTGGGGCGCATTGATTTGGCTCGCCTTCACCTTCTTCATCAGTGCGATCATCTACGTGATCGGCACTGGCGACAAGTGGGGTGGATGGTCCAACCGCAGCGAATACGAACCATCGGGTGCTCGACGGTTTTGGAACGCACACTGGGCAAGCATCATGGTCGGTATGGCGCTCTTCTTCGGATTCGTTATTCGCGTCCAATGGTACGTCATCCCATCGATGAACTCCCTCGGGACCAACACTTGGGACATGACCGGTGGTTCTGACCCTTGGTACATGAAGCGCGTCGTCGATTACATTCTCGCCAACAATGCACATCTTATCTTCGATGCTGATCGAACCTATCCAATCGGCGGCATCAACCCACGTCCTCCATTGTTTACGTGGTCGATTGCAGTGTTGGCATCGCTCTTGCAACCATTCGTTGGAAGTGAGGATGCTGTATGGTGGTCAATGTTGACTCTTCCAGCAATCTATGGTGCATTCACCATTCTCCCTGTCGCAGCGATTGCTCGTGAGCACATCAACGAGAAAGCGGGTGTTGTGGCAGCTTGGCTCATCGCCTTCATGCCAGCCCACGTATCCCACTCGACGTTTGCTCTTGCAGACCACGATGCATTCATCATGCTCTTCTTGACGATGGGCTTCATGTATTGGCTTAAGGCCCTCAAGTACGCTGGAAGCGACCGATTGCTCCGAACGACCTCCCCTTCACTGGCCACCTTTGTCGAATCATTCACGACCGTTGCGAGCCAACGCACAGCAGCGTTCTCGTACGCTGTTTTGGCCGGTGTTTCCTTTGGTGTCGTTTCCCTTGGTTGGAAAGGATTCGTCGTTGGACCGTCGATTTTGTTCCTTGCATACGCACTTCAAGTTGCATTGAACATGTTCCGTCGCCGTGACTCGACCACGATCAACGTGTTGTTCATCTCAATGTTGGCCGTGAATTTCCTCATGGCAATCCCATTCTATGCTCATCCACAACTCAACTTGGTGACGGATGGAACTGGGTTGCTGCCTTTGTTGTTCATCGCAGCGTTTACCATCACCATTGCGTTTGTGACCACTGGATTCCGAGACAAACCTTGGCTCCTCGTTCTGGGTGTTCTTGCTGGAGGAAGCGCTGTGTTCTTCTCGGTTCTCTACATCTTGAAACTCTCAGATGTGAGCAGCGCATGGGACGTTCTGTTCACCGGTGGTGGATACTTCGCCAAGTCCAAGATTTTCGGGACTATTGCTGAAGCTAACGCAACCGATCGGGGACAACTCTTTGCACAATTCGGCCCCATTACCTTCCTATTGGCGCTGGTGATGGGCATCTTGTGCCTTGTATCCGGACTTCGTGAACGAAAGCAAACCAACCTCGTGTTCGGTGTTTGGATTATCGCCGCATCCTACATGGCTTGGTCTGCCGCTCGGTTCATGTTCAATGCTACGCCCGCTATGGCCATTCTTGGCGCATGGGGTATCATTTCCCTCTGGAAGTGGGCGAATTGGGATGGAATGGTCCGATCTTGGAAGAAGTACGGTATTCGTACCCCTGAAGATCGCATTCGTGGTGCACGCAAAGCAATCTGGCGGACACCAAACTTCTCTGCTATCCTTCTGATTATGATCATGTTGTTTGGACAACAAGCAACCTATGGGCTGGATGCAGCACTTCCTGCAACCGTTACCGCTGAAGATGAGTTGGACGAAACAATTTACAACCTCATCCCTGACATCCTCCGACAGGAAATTGCTGGATTCTCATTGCTTGACGATGAGCCTTACAACGGCGATTGGTACCTCGGCACAATGGGCTCAGGATTCAACGACAACAGTTGGAACAATGCCTATGAGTGGCTTGCCCAACAAGACTCAGATCAAGTCTATTCTGACCGACCTGCATTCGTATCATGGTGGGACTACGGATTCCAAGCTCTGGCATCTGGTGAACACCCGTCGGTTTCTGACAACTTCCAGACAGGTATCCCAGCAACTGGTAACATGCTCCTTGCTCAGTCAGAGTCGGACCTCATCTCGATGTTCATTTGGCAACTTGCTGAGGGCGACATTGCTTACAACACCGCTCGGAGTGGTGACTACGAATTCACCAACGGTTTCTCTAACATTCTGGCAAACCATCTCACCGCTGACCAACATGATATGTTTGAATCAATCAACATGAACTCTGACAGGGACGCACTCAAGACTCTGGTCATCGAGAACAGTTTCAAGGTTCTTCAAACCAACCGTGACATCGTCATGGCTCAAGGCTACCATCAAACAGACGGCCTTGTTGACTCCTCGACCATGGTCTACCGTCTTTACGATGACAAAGTCGTGATTGAGTGCACAGAACAACTTTCTGAATCCTGTCAGGGCACCGACTGGACCAACAAGGACCAAGCACAAACAACCTTCAACAACAATGTACGTTCATCTCAAGACACTGCAGAGGGAACATCCCACTACGTCATCAATGATTACTGGTATACAGCCGACATGATTAACGAATTTAATTCAGTATCGACACACATTCACCGAATGAACGCTCGCCTTGCTGTGACCGTTCAATTGTTGACGAATGTCATGGATGAATCGCAAATCGTTGACTTGTACGAGGATCTTATCACTGACCTCAACGACTATGAAGTCCAAGATTACAACGGCGCCCCGGGTGAAACAATCTTACGAGACCACGAAATTCGCTACTTTGCAATTGACAGCCGTCTCTACCCTCGTGCTGGACGGTACACTGCAGACATGGGCTACAACCAAGGACAACCAATGGGTATCTTTGGTGCACCGACAATTCTCAGCGGACAAGACATTGGCACCTTCATGGATGAAGTCTATGAAACAAGCCGTGGCGAATTCCAAGACGAGATGACTCGAGAAGAAGTCGACGCAGCAATCACTGAAGATTTCCTCAACCAGCAAGCCGGAGCAGACATCGATCCGCTTCAAGTACAGGATGTCCGCGTTGACCACAACCCTCAATTCTTCAACACAATGTTGGCGAACACCTACGTTGGGTACGGTGCTTCTACACTTGGAATCGATGCAGGTTCGTCGAATCCACAACCAGCGCAACACTTCGGTCAACAGGGCAGCCCCGGCAGCGCTTTGAGTCAAGCACTCCCACTTCCTGGCGCTATGTCGAATCACTTCGTCATCAGCAACTGGTACGATGCAGATCCAAACATCTCAATCGCCAACACAAACACCTACGTCAAGATTCTCAAGTACTACTCCGGTGCTGAAATCTCTGGTCAAGTCTCAATGAGTGACAATGGCCAAGGACTTCCAGGCGTGCGTTTGCTCATCGAGCGTGACGCATTCTCTGGCGAGGACGCAGAAGATTTGGATTCTGACACATATTGGGTTCCAATCGGCTTTGTCGATGCTGATGATGAAGGCCACTGGAGTTTCGATGCACCAGCTGGACGAATCCGCGTTTCTGCCTTTGCAGGTGAATACAATCCAATCGCCGCCCAAGACAGCATCCGAACTGGCGCATATGTCGACGGACTTGCAGACATCCTCACAGAGACAAACACTGACCGTAAAATCAACGACATCACCGCTATTCTTGGTGAAGTTGCAAACATGACATGGTTGGGTGCTTCTCAGATGAACGTCACCGGTGACCAAGCAGACCGCATTGAACTCATCACAGAGCCTCTGAACATTGATGTGGAAAGCAGCGGTGTGTCCGGACTTGTCTCGTGGTCTGGTGCAGAATCATTCAACGGTGATCCTCTTGTTGACACAACCTTCGTTCTACGAAGCATCTGGTCGCTAACAGAAAACTACACCCTTACGACCACCAATGGTTCATTCACCTCTGAAGACAGCCGCATTCTCCAAGGATCTGGGGAAGCAACCTTCACAGAAAACGGTACATTTGAGAGCGAAGGTGTTGCCTTTGCTCAAGATTTCACTGGAACTTTCACACGTGCCATCGCTGACAAGCGAACGTACACAAGCAACGGTACATGGAACGGTGTTGGAAGCCTCGAAGCAAGTTGGATCGCCAACGAGACAGTCATGGACTGTACTGAAGACAACGGCACCTACTCGATGCCGACCAATGAGACAATCTGTGTCAAGAGCACCTCCGGTGAATTGACAACCTACATGCTCGATGGTGAAATCAACGCAAATGGGCGCCTCACCTCTGAAGGTGTCTCAACCCTCCGAACAGAACTTGTTAACGCAACCTTTGAGGCAACTGGTTCCTTTGAAGGAACTGGAACGCTCAACGGAACGGGTCTCTTCATTGGCAAGGGCACCTTTGCTGGTTCGATGGTGCAACCTGGGTCATTCTACATCACCGGTCTCGTTCCGGGCTTGTACAACATGATCGCACAATTGGATAATGGCAAGGAAGTCTTGCTCCCAGACCCAGTTGATGTAGGTATCAATCCATCCTACGACTTGGACATGACCATGCCAGGTTCGTTGTTTGAAGACACACTCGAAGATTTCTTCGGAGAAGTGTACGGAAACGAAACCATTGAACTGATTGACACTGGCCTCGGCGAAGAATACGCAATTGACATCCTCACCGATGAAAATGGTACCTTCTCCTATGGACCTCTGGCTCCAGGCGATTACTTCTATCGTGTTGATATCGACAACGATGGATGGTATGAGATTAACTCGACCATGTTTGTTCGCGACGATTCAGAGAACTTCACCTTAGAAATGGATGTCCCTGAAATGCACGATGTGACCGTCCAACTTGTCGCACCAGTTGATGCACAAACTCAAGCAGCACTGATTTCAGTCGCAGAGCGCGTCGTGACCTTCACGAATGATGATTCAATGATGGCACCAATCAACGCTACTTCTGACGCAACTGGTGTTGTGTACATTGAATTGCCAATGGGCGCATACACCATGTCTGATGACGCTGATGACGACTACATCTTGTTCTCGACCTTCGAGTTAGAACAGGAAGACCTCTCCATCGATGGAAACTATGCTGTCTCAACTTGGGTCAACGGAACAATCCGAACTCACCTTGACGCATCCAACTACGATCAGTGGGCTGAGGGAACAGACGAAATCAAATTGGCAGAAAGCGATCCAGCCAGCGGCCTCACCGTTGACTTCATTGCTGGCGATTTGGAATTCAGCACTGTGACAAATGTTGATGGAAACTACAGCATGCGCTTGCCAAACGGTCAAGACTTCCACATGACAACAATCAGCACCTTCTCCACCTACACAGGTGGACAGTTGATTGAACTCAACGCTGAAGATGAGATTGACATGGGCATCATGTACCTTGCACCAGCAACCTCTACCAGCGGTTTTGTCTTCCTCTACGAGAACACATCACTCTGGGATAACTTGGTTCCTGGATGGGCTGCTCAAACATTGATTGCAAGCAACGAAGATGGACTTGAATGGCGCACTGAAATAACTGAAGGTGGTGAATTCACATTCTTCTTACAGGACGGTAACTGGGATTTCAATGCAATTGATGCTGAACTCAACATCACCGGCATCGAGAACTTCAACGTGTCGAGGGCTACTGAAACCGCACCATCGCCACTCGAATTATTCGCTCACCCTGCTCATCAAGAAGTAACGCTTCAGTTCTTCATGGATGCTGGTGACGATGGCGTCCTCGAAAACGGAACCATGGTTAGCCCAGCATTCTCTGCTGTGCCTCTCAACAACCATGGCACACAGATGAACTACACATCAGCAGACTACACTTCGCCTGGTGTGATCTCCATCACACTCGAGCCTGGTACCTACTCAGTGGAACTTAATTTCACAACACCTGACTCTGAGAATGCAAGCGACTATGCCCTTGCCGGCGTGACTGCTTTGCAACCACTCGTGGTTGGTCTTGATGCGATTGAAGAATCGCTTGACATGCCTTTGCGCAACGATTACCTCGTCACTGGAACGCTCACCAACGAATCTGGGGATGCAATCGAGAAGCAATTCTTGTTGTATGAAGCTGAACAAGATCTCTACTTCAACCTCGAAAGTGACGTGAACGGTACCTTTGCAGGATACGTTCCAGCTGGTGATTGGGTTGCTATTGTAGCACCGTTCATCGCCAACGAGAACGCAACTGAAATTTTGCGAGCACCACTCACCATTGCAGCCGAGGCCAGCACTCGAACAGGTCTTGCTTATTCGACTGTGGAAACTGTCGAAGTCATGTTCCAACTTCAAGAAACTGCAAGTGGCAACAACATGAGCAACGTCCGAGTCACAGCAGTGAGCCATGATGGTTACGGAAACATCACCTTGACCAAGTCAAACGAAACCGGCATGATCAGCGAATCGATGATGCCAGGTACATGGAGCCTCTTCCTCAACGAGACAGCGCCACAACGGCACTGGATGATGGACACCTCTAGTGCTCCATTCACAACAGCAGATGCCACCAATGGCTCACTGGACCTCGGCGTTGTCAACGCAGATCTTGAAGTCGAGATTGGTGGAAAGATTTTCTGGGACTTGAATGAAGATGACACCCCTGGACTGAGCGAAGGGGTTGAAGGATTCCTCGTGGACATCTTGGGTACAGACTCTGGCATCGATACCAACGTCACCACCGATGAAAACGGTGTTTGGTCACTTTTCGTCCCTGTTGAAGACAACTACACTGTCTCAGTGAGCAAGGAAGGCTTCGACACAGAATCGTACAACCTCAGTAATTCGAGCGCCTACCCAGTTGCGAATGATCCTGAATCTCATGACCTCGAAGTGATTGCTGGTAACGTGGCAGTATCTGGAAACGTGACAGACATCAACGATGCTTCTCGCCTCGATGGTGCAACGATTGTTCTCTACCCAACCTTGGACGCCGTCCGTGACCCAGTGACCATCACAGGGACACTCGTCGACGATGTCCTCATGTGGGATGCAAACATTGCCCCAGGTGAATGGATTGTTGTCGTTACTGAAGCGAATGCAGGTGAGAACGGCGGCGGAGTCGCTGTTGGCTTGCTCGACGCAACCATCGCAACCGGCGCTACCCTTGATTTGGAAATGGCCCTCGGTGGATGGGTTGACCTCGATACGACTTGGGACGACTTTGAACTCGGAACACACCATGCAGGATCTGCTGACAATGGATCAGAAATGATCGAAGAAGCAGTGGAAATTACCATCTCCATCGGTGATGATTTGGCTTGGAACATGCCAGTGAGTGCAGACGGAACTCTGACACTTCTCATGCCTGCTGATGCTATTGACTTCGATTCGACCTTCGTCACCATCCAACACGATGACATGCTCGAAATGGAATACATTGCTGGAAGCAAGACTTCGGTCGGCGAGGGACGTTCCCCTGTCACCATGTCGTACACCCGCTCGATTAATTCTGACAGCAGCCTCACTATGGTGAACAGCACCCTTGTGAACGCAACTGTTATCGACAACATCTACACTGATTTGATGGCACAAACCCTCGATGAAGGCTACAAGACCATCGAATTCAACCTTGATGTTGCCTATGATGGAACTGAACTAAGCGATGTCTTTACAGTGACTGGATCGATTGGCGTTGCGCCAGACAGTTCCCTGTGGTCTGTGGAATTCTATAACGGAACTGACTGGGTCGAATCCTATGATTTAACCCTCGGAGTTGGTGCAAATGCAAGCGATGACAGTGTCGACAAGACCGCTACAATCTCTGCTCGTATTCACATTGCCAACCAATCCGAAGCATGGAACCTCGAGGACGCTCACATGGTGAAGGTGCGCATGAGCACCAGCACCGGCGAATCGAGCGAAATTGCCGTCAATGTTCAGGTGCCACAAACCTATGGATTAGAAATCACTGACGAGCAGACTGAACTTGGAATTGCTGAGGGATCCTCCCGACAATTCAGCTTCATGTTGACCAACACTGGAAACGGTGACGATTCGTTCACAATCCAACTTGCAGACAACATCCCAGAAGGATGGGAAGTGACACCTATGCAATCTGTGGTCACCATCGCAAAGGATGACATGCGCTCACAGGCATTCACCGTCTTCGCACCAAGTACATGGGACGGCGTCTCAAAGACCGTGAGCGTCACCGTGACAAGCGAAGATGGAACGACAACAGAAAGTTTCGATGTGGCTGTACAGCAAGCTAAGATTTCTCTTCGATTTGCAGATGCAGATGCACAACTGGCGAGCGATCGAACCGCTGACGTCGAAAATTCAATTGTCCGTCTGCCAATCGAGAACTTCGGATATCTAGATGCCGAAAGTGTCATCGTATCTTTGGTCCATGTTGGCGGGGAAACCTTCGATGCAGTGACCATCAGCATACCAGCACTCTCGACAGTCAACGCAGAGTTCAATGTGGGCGAGATGAAGGCTCCATCGCAACGATTCGAATATCACGTGGAAGTTGCTGGTGAACAGGCAAATCTTACCGATGTAACCATCACAGACGGTGACTTCAAGATTAACTACGACATTGTCCAAGATGGCAATGACAGCCCATGGCTGACGGTAGGAATCGTCGTACTTGCTTTGCTGGTCGGATACGGTGGAATCAAGATTTCACGCAGTGGAAGCGGCGCAAAGCGGTTCTGATTGAGAACAACCCATTATACCGCTACCCTTCCATGTGGAAGCATTGGCGGAGCCTTTGGAGGTGTATTATGGATCATTTAGGACGTGTTGAGTATCTCCCTGAACCGGAAGACGCTCGCATATTGTCAGCTATTGACCCAGCTGCTGTCGGCTTCCAAGGGGCTTGGCGTGCGGAAGTGACCGGTTGGGCTCCACTGGAGGCGGCCCCAGTTCTCAGTTCACGTCGCCAACGAGCGTTCGTTGCGAATGGTTTCATCTTCGCTGTGTTCATTTCTGCCATGTTCGCGATATGGAATTCAGGGCTTTTGATTGTCGAGTTGAATTTACCGACGTCTGAGTGGGCAAACGACGTGACACAACTCTCGGATGCTTCCGATGCCGGATTGACGGGCGCTGGTGTACGAGTCTGCATGGTTGACACAGGCATCGACAGCACGCATGATGCCCTGGCAAAGGTTGATCTCACCTTCAAGGACCTTCGTGGTGCCTCGACTGTTCCGATTGATTACGGATTGATCGCACATGGTACGCTCATGGCTGGGATTTTAGTAGCCGACGGCCACCAAATTGGCGCCGCACCAGGCGTCACACTTGGGGTAGCAGCTGCACTTGGTGCTGATGCAGATGGTGGCAACAGCGGTGATGAGCGAACCGTGGCCGAGGCCATTCGCTGGTGCCAAGATACCTTTGAAGCAGACATTATCTCATTGTCACTGGGTGGCGAACAAGACCTCGATGCAAACAGGGAAGGAGCTACAGCATCGGCCACACGCAGGGCTGTTGACTCAGGCATATTCGTGGTCGCCGCTGCAGGGAACGATGGCGGATCAAGCGACGATGGTCTCGTTTCAGTTCCTGCTAACATTCCTCGTGTCATCACAGTGGGCGCAACCACCATTGCTCAGGAAGTTTGGGCCAATTCATCAATGGGGTCACAGTACCTCGAAGGCGGGGAGACGAGGGACCATCCAAATCAGAAACCAGAAGTCGTCGCTCCTGGTGTTGGAATTATCAGCACGGGAAGCAACAATGCATGGTATTCCAGTACCGGCACTTCTGATGCAACAGTCTTCGTCACAGCCGCCCTTTCCCTCCTTTTGGAAGAGCACCCTGAATACAGACCAACGCAATCCAGCAACGGCTCCTGCATTGACGCAATCAAGGTTGCACTGATGAACTCGGTCCAACCATTGCACGAGAACGGACTGCATGACGACCATACTGGATACGGTGAATTACGAGCGTTGGACTGGATCAACGAGGTCACATCAACGGCTCCAACCTGCTGAATTCAAGCAGATTTTCCGTGACAATGGGTTACTGGGGCGCAGCATTTGGCTTCTCGACGGCTCTTCGCCATGATATTAATTCTATTTTTTGATACATAAGGCTCATTTTAATTGATACATAACATGCTCTTGTGATACATCCAAAGTGGCAATAGAGGCGCAGTGTTATATCTCTCGTGTCGATGTGACTGAAACAGCGGTGCCAGTTATGTCTGAACAAACGTCCCGAAAAAGCCTATCGTTAGTTGCCCTTCTTTTGCTCTCGAGCTTCGCTGGATTGGTTACGTTGCCTTCTGCATCTGCAGTGAATGAAACCACCTCTGGAACCATCACCGGGACGGAAACATGGACAGGTACAATTAATCTCAACGGCGATGTTACCGTTGCAGAGGGTTCAAAACTCATCATTAATGCTGGTACTAACATCAATCTGCCTGTAGGTGCCTTCATTGATGTTGAAGGCGCTATCTGTGTTGCAGACACTGCTTGCGGTGCAAGCGGTGGATCTTCATCGAATTCGGCTCGCATGGTCTGGCAAAAGCCGCAAAGCGAAGCCGACTGGAACAAAACTGGCCGTTGTGCCGTCAATGGTTCCAGTACCTACACAAACACCGATGCTGCTTGCGGGTCAGGTTTGGTCATCCGAAGCACTGTCGACCAATCGACGAGCGCCACATCGTTGAATTACCTCTACATGCAAGATGCTTATGGATACCCGATTTACGTGCCATCCCTCCAACAAGTCCAGTATGGCGCCATTGTTTTCGATGGTTCCTCAATCATCGCTACAGGACTCTCGTTCAAGGACATCAATACATCCAACGTCCTTGCGGTTGATTTCGCCGCTCCAACCCTCCAAGACTCCGAGTTTGAGAATGGGGTCGACGGGAATGGATACGATGCGTCTGCTGTTCGTGCTTACAACGCTGGTGCAGGAATTCTAGCAACTGTGAATGTCTTGAACTCCAAACTCACTGGAAGTACTGAACCAGATTGCAGCAGTCAAGGTGGCGGCCGTACCGTCATGTTCATTGAAGACTCCTACATCAATCTCGATAATCTTGACATTCAAGAGAATTCGTTTGGTGTGTTCTTGAAAGGTACCTCAGGGTGGCTTTCAAACTCCACGATCGCCGTGAAGTGCAACGCAATTGACACAAACTCCCACAAGGAAACCGGAACCATTCGCCACACGCTCAACATTGAGAACAACATCATCACGACCGAAGAAGGTGCAGGAATTACTGCTTATGATGACGCTATTGTTGTTGCTCGAGACAATGTAATTTCGGGCGCTGGTGAATCGTCTGGATTCGGAATTCGCTCCTCAACCGTTGAGATTCACAACAACGTCATTGGACCAATTGGTGGATGGAACGGATTGTGGATTTACGGTACATCTGATGTCATCGCAGAAAACAACACCATTCAAGACACGGCTAAGGAAGCAGTGCTTATCGGCGAATATCACTTCAACGATCAAGGTTGGAACGTTCCAACACCAACTGCGGCTCGTCTTTACCTCGCAAACAACCAAATTTCCAACAACACCGGTACATGCAACTCTCAAATGTACGACGGGGATTTCGCATGTCCTGCCATTCACGTCTTCATGTCCTCTGCTACTCTGTACGACAACACCATCGTCAACAACGGCGGGGATGGATTCAGAATCAAGGGTGGTATCGTCAACGCACAACGCAACACTGTCGAAGTAGGTGCATTTGCCGCGAACATCTCGATGTATGACGACAACTACGGAACAAAGTACGGATCAATCGGCTACTTCTCCGGGAACAGTTACAGCAACGCAACCCAAGTTTACAACATCACTGAATCACGCGTGACCGTGCAATCAGAATACATGCCAGACCCAGGGGCTGGCGAACTCTACCCTGTCAACCTCCAATGGTTGGGCGCAGAGTGCCCATACGTCCTCGATGAGTGCTTACAAGTTCCTACTACGGCAGCTCTGCCACCTGCCTTCATGCCGATGGCCCTTGAAGTGGTCGACAACTCAACGGTCTTCTCATTCGCAGACCTCCAAAACTTCGATGCGAGCAAGGTCCATGTGCAAAATCAAAATTCTGCATGGGGCAGTCAAGTGCGTGAAGGCGAACTTGTCCGCTACCAAGTCAAGGCTCAGAACAACAACGTCGCTGATGCCACTGTTGTGATCAGCGATGCAACAGGCCTGCCACTTTACACATTGCAAACCGACGCCTTTGGTTTCACACCTGAGATTTCGCTCCCAAGCGATTTCTACATCGACCGAAACTGGAACCACCTTGTCGGCGAGTCAAATGTTGAAGTGACCATTTCTCCTGGAATCACGGAATTCATGGATGAGAACACTTGCTCAGATGGCTACGACAACGATGGTGACACCTATGTGGACGGTGCAGATTCGGCGCAAACTGGCGAAGACACTTCCAATTGTGACGCAGGGAACAGGGAACTTCCGTTCTACAGCGTGAGTGCATTCAAGTTTGGAAAAGGTACCAAAGACTTCGACATCGTCCTTGACGGTGGCATTGATGAAGTCATCAACCTCGACAATCTCAAGCCAAGTGTTGATGTTGCTCAGGGTGACGGTGCATCGTTTGCAACCACAGTGACCCTCACAGGAACTGCATGGGACGGAATCGCTGGACCATACCCGTTGGACATCGTTGCGTACGAAAATCAGTTCGGACTGATCAAGAGGGTCGAAGTTCAACCACCAGGCTCGCCTGACTGGTATTCGGCAGTCGACACATCTGGTGCCGGAGGCGAAATTACGCTCGCAAACCATCCATTCAAGTCTTGGTCGTTTGACTGGGACATGTCTGCTCACCCAGAGGGTGAAGGCGATGTTACCTTCCGTGTCCGTTCATACGACGGGCTTGAGTACTCACCAATCGAAGTTCGCAAGTACAAACTCAACCTTGTGGCACCTACGATTTTGGTGGAAACACCAAACGACGGAACCACTCACGGAAACGCCAAGGTCGCTTTCACAGGAACTGCCAGCGATCCATACTCGGGTACTTGGGGAAGCGATGTCCAGTCCATCTGGTTTGATATTTCTGGACCAAATGACTACAGCTCACACTTTGCTATTGAAGGCTCCACAGTTTGGTCATATGACTGGCAATTCGAAGAATTAGACTCTGGTACCTACACGTTCCAAGTTTGGGCGGCTGACAGTGATTTCTGTATCGACCTCGTCGGGGTTTGCAATGCGGAAACTCGTACCCTGATTATTGACAACGACAACGCACTTCCGTTCGTATCAGTCAGCCAACCGATTCCAAGTGATGTCATTCGTGCCTCTGACGAATACATGATTCAGGGCGTGGCAAGGGATAACGACGGCCAAGTCACTCGTGTCGAAATTGACATCCAAGATCTCGCAAGCGGTCTAATGTTGAACAACGGACCAAACCCAGTTACTTCCTTCTCGCCAAACGGTGCTTGGGCAGTTCCTTGGGATACCTCCAAGTTAATTCACGATCAGCAATACGAACTGGTGATTCGTGCCTACGATGGTGAAGATTATTCGACAGAAAGTCGAATCCGTATCACGATTGACAACCCTACGGATGCTGATAACATCGCTCCTATCTTTGACCAAGAGGGATGGGTTGCAACACTCACGATCTTCTGTGATGCAAATTCGAATGCTATCGACCGATGTGGGAACGGTGCAACCATCGACCTGACCCAGTTCTTCTCCGATCCAGACGGCTTGGGTGAAGCAGAGAACGATCTGCTGTTCGATGTCTTTGAGGACGAAACAAACCTCGACGATGACTTCTATGCGGACTATGTATCAATCAACGCAAAAGGCGTTGCAACCTACAACCCTCCATGGGTCCAACCAACCTCTGTAATTTCAGAATGGTCCCTCGTGGGCTTGATGTTCGAAGCACGTGACTCGTACGATTCAGTGGCCTACTCTTACAAGGTCAACATTGTTGTCGTGTCCGTTGCATTCAGTGCAGAGCGTGTCGACAGCGGCTTTGTCTCTGCAGATGATCCTGCGACCTTTAGCGGTCAAGGATTGCCAAACAGTATGGTTGCTGCACGGTTTGATGATGCGAAAGGTGTTCGATTGAACTCGACACGAGTTGGTGCAGATGGAACTTGGACAATGGATATTGCCCAAAACCAATTGTCCGGTGTGGACAAAGCGAAGGTCATCTTTGAAATGGATGGTCAAGTGTACTCGGCACCCGGTACCACAGCAGACACTCAATTCCAGTTGAGTTCAGACTCCGCTGAAGCCGGAAGTGGAAACCTCTTGCTTATCATCGGTGCAATCGTTGGAATTATCGTACTGCTCGGTGCAGGTGCGTTCTTCTTCCAAGTTGAATACGAAGAAATTGAAGACGGTGAGATGACCGATGTACCAGGGACTCCTGCAGCAGAAGAAGATCCGTATGCATGGGCAAAGGCACGTCAAGAACCAGTAGCCATTGCTCCGACGGCGACTGCCGCTCCGGTAGCAGCAGCGCCAGCAGCAGCACCTGCAGCATCAACTCACCCTGGATGGCTTTGGGATGAAACCAGCAACAGCTGGGTTCCAGACCCGAATTACAAGCCTGGCCAGTGATCAACTGGTGCTCAATGAGTCACAAGCCTTGAAGAGGATAAGTGTGGGTGCGAGATTATGGCGGTTCATCCTAAGCCCGGCGTACAGGAGAGAATTCTCCTTCACCTGCTTGATTACACCGACTTCAAAAACAGTGTTGAAGTACCGTTTGCATTGTCTCAAATGGGCATTGCAAATGCCGTGGCAATTGCACGTTCCAACGTGCCAAGAGCCATTGCTGGGCTTAAGGACCAAGGTCTTCTGATCGAACGACAAGCACACGTCAAAGGCGTTTCACGAAAGCGAAAAGCATACTTCCTGACGGATCCCGGTATGAATCTCAGCGAAGAAACATGGCGACGCCTTCGTTCCTTCCCACTTCGGGCAATCCTTGAAGACGGGCAAACGGTTCATTCCACGCTTGGTGACGTCAATCAAAAACTTCCGTTCTCGATGCGCCCAGTTGATATCATTCGATACATGGATGACAACTGTGTGCTTGATGCCCGAAGCCTTTCTGCAGAACTCATCGAACGTGACCTTTCGAAGCATGTTGAAAAACAACTTGTGACCTCCTTAGGTGATCTTCCCCGCTTGCGACATTTCTATGGGCGAGAAAAAGAACTCGACAACATGGCCAATTTAATCGAGGCTCGTGCTACGACCTTGCTTATTCCTGGAATTGCAGGCATTGGCAAAACAACCGTGGCTTCGAAACTCATTGAGCGCTTCATGCACCGCAGAAATTTACTCTACCACCGTTGCCAGGATTGGGAAGGTTCTCGATCGTTCTTTGAATCTGTTGCAGATTGGCTCGCAAACATTGGTGACTCAACTTTTGCTGATTACCTTGCGGCCACGCCGGTACCCCAACCTGCAGATGCGGCACGATTGCTCGTCGACGCACTCGAGGGCACACCATCACTCATCGTGATTGACGATTTTCACAAGGTCGCCGATGTGACGCTACACCAGACTTTCCAAGCAATGTCGCTGGCACTTCTTGGCAGTGAAGAAAAAATTGCCCTGGTATTGTTCTCCCGATCGTTCAAGCCAGTGGTCCCGACGAAGGATGCTGAAGGTCGAATCGCAAGTCTGGTTCTCCCCTTGGATGGACTTGATTCGGATGCTGGAAGGAAACTTCTCAGCAGTTTTGACGAGTTGGCCGATGAGCAATGGTTGCACATCCACGGTTTATCGCGAGGCCATCCTTTGGTTCTCGAACTCATCAACCGAGGTGCATCAGCTGGAGCGTTCCACGAGACATTGGAGAACTATGTCACGGTTGAAATCTTTTCAAAGTTGAGTGCAGAGCAAAAGCGTGTCCTTTCAGCACTTGCTATTTACCGCGAACCTGTTGAGTTAGCCGCACTTGCTGAACAAGGCCTCGATACTGACGAACTCGATGCGCTTGTTGAACAAGGTCTTGCTCGTCAAGCAGATACTGAAACATACGACGTTCACGATTTAATTCGCGAATTCTTGCTTCGCAGTCTTGACGAAGCCACCCGCAAGTCATTCCACTCCAAGTGCTGTGCGTGGTATGCAAAGCAACCTAAGAATGCTGATCTCACCATTGAGCACATTCACCACCTCATCCGTTCGGATGACCATGAAATGGCATCAGAATTGATTGCTGGCGATGGGCGCAATCTTGTCGCACAGGGCCACATGGAACTTCTGCCTCTCATGGAAAGCGTTGATGGCACCGACCTTGAGGCTGAAGTCTACATGCGAGTGCGTCAACTGCAAGGTGAAGTTCTTGTCTTGTTGGGTCGGTTCTCCGAAGCAGAGGGTGTCTTTTCGGAAGCTCAATCATTGGCAGGCAAATCGAATTCCACACTTGTGGAAGCAGAGATTCTTGCTGCACTCGCAGACATTTCTCTCAAACAAGGAAACGCCGACAAAGCGTTAAGCATGCACCGTGAAGCGCTTGAGAAGTTCATTGAACTGGAAGATGCCAAAGGAGCAGCCCGATCCTACAACAACATGGGTTACCTGTTGCGTCGGAAGAACGATCGTACAAAGGCACTGGAAGCATATGGCGAAGTTGAGGCAATCCTCAAGGAATCTGATGGGATGGATCTGATTGGTTCCCAATTGATTCTCGCCCGTTCTTTCCTTGACTTGGGAGAAATCGTCCGTGCTCGAGATCACGCCCTCGAAGCATTCGAACGAACTGATGGTGGTTCTGATCCAGTCCTTCACGCTCGCGCACAAGCGGTGCTTGGTCGATACTATGCCAAGGTAGGCGAGGCTGATGTAGCCTCTCACCACTACTCCACTGCTCTTGAAACCATGAGTGTGGCTGGCGATCTACTGTCCCTCGTGGAAATCACAATTTTACTCGGCGAAGTTGTCCAAGACGCCGGTCGTGCTGAAGACGCTATGGAACATTATCGAGAAGCCCTCGTGATTGCAGAAGCCAATGACCTACGCATGCAAATTGGGGAACTTCTTTCCCGACTTGGAGGCGTAGCACCGGACAAACCGCGCCGAATGGAATACCTACAACGTGCATTGGCTGTGTTCCGAGAACTCGGTGCAAAGTCACGTATGAAGGAAGTTCAGGCACAGGTTCACGCTGCGGTTATGGGTCGTTGAACTCATGAATGTTGAGGACGATCGTATTCGATTGAGGTTGTTCCATTGTAATGGACCACCCAAATGCTATCGATTCCAGCCAAAGTGAGTGTCCCTTCGTGAGTTCCAGCACCCGTGCCAGAGATCGAGATATTGGTATCGAGGTCACCCGTGTCATGAATTAATTCGATGTTTGTGTCGGTGAGAACGAGGGTGAATCTTGATTCATCGGCTTCAGTGGCTCGCCATTCGACTCTTTCAGCATAATCAATTGAGCCGATCCTGCTGGCTTCATCAGCCCGCTCGACCGCTGCTGCCAAGTCATCCATGTTGGCTTGAATTGCATTCTCATTCCACCGTTCTCTGGTGGCTGTTTCAATGTCCCATGCCCACACACTGAACATTGTCAGAAGAAGAACACCGAGGAGGAAGGTGAATATGTAGCCCAATTCTGTGGCTGCTGCGGATATGTCACGTCGGAGCACAGACTGCTTCATGATATCGCCTCCGTCATGTGGACATTGAGTGATGAGAGTTGCAGCGTGAACTGGATGGCTTCACCATTCGTGTGCCACACTGCTTCGCTTGTCCCATACGATGGGTCAGGAACCCAGCCCACGTAATCAGTAAGCAGGTCAATCCGTCCCGGATATATCGTCCAATCTTCACTTGCTTCAAGCCCATCGGCTGAAGCAGTAGCGATTGCAGTGCCGTAGGGCTCCGACCAACCGCGCCTGATTTCGTATGCTGTGGTGGATGCCAACGAGGACCGGTCAACCAATTCAATGTCCAAGTGCATTGAGCCAGCACCGGTGGTGCTGTCAGCCGTTGGGTGGAGCGCAGGAATGGTTGCCGCAAACCGGGGGCCTGGGCCGCCTCGGTCGCTCGGTGGTACGACGACAAAGGCCTCAAACTCCGGGTGGTTTGTGAGCACAGCGCCTCCTGAGTAGGCAACTTCCATTCCCATGAGCGAGGATGAGAATCCATAGGCCAGTCTTGAGAGGTGGAAGCCCCAAACTGTTCCTATTGTTGCATGCGTCGAACGATCGTTGCCACCGATGAGCGTGATTTGCATGCTGGATGGGTGAGTGCCTGCTCTCCATGCGTTTTTCACATCTATTTCGCCTCGTCCGCTCATGGTTGTCCACGGGAGCGACATTGCGATCCAGCCACTTGCTTCGACGCCGATGGACAAGCATCGTTCCTCGCCATCATGTTGTAAATGGTGCAATCCATTCTCGCCACTGAGTCGGGTGACTCTGAGAGTGTCACCGTCAGTGACAAGGAGGCTCGATGTACCTTCGCTGAGATTCAGCATGGTCATACCATCATCGTTGAATGTGGTGCCATTTGCTTGTGTGGCACCAGTGAGGTTGTACGTGACCAGTTGTCCTGCTCGCATGAGTTGAGTCGTTTGCGTTTGGGTGGAGGCATCGACGTGGAAAGTGTGGTGCTGGCCGGTTCGAGCCCCTGTGTCGTCGGCTGCGAGGACATAGATGCCTGATGTGTTCGCACCTTCGCCAATTGCTGCGGCCCGCCAAGTGAGGAATACATCGCCTTCTGCGTCCACAATCGGCGCTCCGTTCGTACTCGCCGGTGGCCAATCGAATGTGGTGCTTTGCAGAGGTGCGACAGAAACGCCCCCACCTCGCCATGTGACCGTCACAGAAGCATCGCTTGGATTGGTAAACACCATTTCACCGTCGAGTGAAGGGGTGATGAATGCATGGCCTAAAAATTGACCATCGGTGCTTGGGACTGGCGTGATGCCGTGGTTCACGGTCGTCGTGGTTTGGACCATGAGCCGGGAGGCATCGCTGGATGATACATGGATGACGCCTGAAGTTTCACGAACAATCGTCTGAGTGAAGGCAACTCCAACTTGGTTTTGGCCGCTTGGAAGTGCATAATATGTGGTTGTCGTGCTTTCATCAGTGATGCTGATTTGGTTCGCCTCGTCTCCGATGAGATGCAACTGGCTTGTGCCGGCAGGCAAAGGCACTGACCATGACCGACCCGTGCCATCGATGGGGCTTGCATCGTTGGGGTTGACCAGCGTACTACCGCCAATCCCTCGTTCCACGAATACATTGAGCTCATGGCTCGATGCAAGGGTAAAGAGTTCCAGAGTTGAAGCGTTGATCTCGTGCATGCCATCAACTCGAAGTTGGATTGTATCGGTGACCTCCCCGTCCTCAAACATGTCGACATCAACCGGCCCCAATGGTATGGCGAGCCCTGGTGCAACAGTGAACAGAACTTTGTCAGCCCAAGCAGGGATGGTGTAGTAGTACGGGTTGTTGGGGCCAAGGCGAAGGTCATCAATGCAAAGTGCAGTGTTCGCAGTTTCCGGATGGCGAACCTCGAGTTCATCATCGAAATCCAGGGCACCTCGCATTCTGAAGGACATTTCTTCATGCCATGTTGCTGCATACCACATGCCACTTTGCAGGTGTTGCCACTCAAGGCTTCCGTCAACGGGAATGAGTTCGATGGATGTGGAGTCGCCAGGCATCCCCTTCTCACTTAATGCAGAAGTTTGGTGGGCGAGCAATGACATCTGTGCAGACATGTCGTGTCGTTCGACGGAACCTTCCAATTCCTCAATCACGGGGATCATCGACACCATCATCATGGCAATGATTGAGAGCACACCTCCAAACATGAGCACTGTTGCAACTGCAGCAGAAACCGCTTGTTCATCTCGCTGAAGCATCGACTTCATCGGGTGACCTCCACTCGTTGAACATCGACTTCAAGGAAGAGCGGGACGCCATGTGTGTCCACCGTGAATCCGTCCGCTCCGCTGGCTCGTTCATATGGTCCGTAGCCAACGAATGTGTCCAAAGTTCCCGAAGCTCGATTGAGATTGTATTCATCGAGCCAGTGGTCGTGGTATTGTGGTGTGATCAAATCATTGAGTTCGTTGAGTACGGTGAATCTCAAGTTGTATGCTTCTCCAGTGAACAGCGTCATCGGGCCCAGAGAGATCATGTTCATGCCGATGCTGTTCCCTGTCCCTAGTGAGCCATTGATCGTTACATCAGAAAGCAACATTGAGATCCTGTATTCGCCGTCGACGAGTTGATCTAACGATACGCTTGGATAGGATGTGACCGCCCATGGTTCATTCGGAAAGTGCTCAACCCTCGCATTGTTCATGAGGGCTAATTCATGTTCGCCTTGGCCGAGCGAGGTGGTGATTTGAATACCGGATAGGGCGTAACTCAGGCTTTTGTGCAGAGGTGTTGCATCTTCATCGTACACGGTTACAATCATCCAATGATCCCTTGAGGAATTATGTCGAACAATCACTTCTTGGTGTGTTCCTTCGAAGGCTGAAGTCTCAATGCCATACGGCGTCTCGATGGTCAATGAGCGGGCTGACTCGTTGACAGCCTTCACGCTCAATGCCGTGAGATTGAGGTGCTCAATAACGATCTGTTCGTTGGAGACGACATCCGCAGAAATCGTCCATGTTTCTACCTTGTCAATTGGACGGATGTACGTTGATTGGAGTGCTAATGTGTGGCGGATGCCGGTGCCTTCAGGAGCGGCTCCCGCAACATCGATTCGATCTTGGAAACGTTCAGAGATGCCGACGGCACTGTTCCAGTTTGTGTTGTCTTCGAAATCCGTAAGGTATGGGTTGAGGAAAATCCACACGCCACCCATGATTGTGATGACCATTGCCAGCAACATGACGACACCTAAAACCTCGCTCACCGCTCGGTCGTCCCTGCGCATAGCGGGACGGGAAACGAAGCAGGCTTCGGTGTTCACAAGCAAGACAAGGCTCGGTACCATTTAGCCCTTCACCTTCACCGGCACCTTTGGATGCACAAATGCGGGGGTTAAGCCTCAAGTGAGTCGTTTTCAGAAGCTTCCTTTTCGTCAGCGGTTTTGCCAACATAATGCGTGTATTCTGGACCATCTTGAAGGGAGATTTTGATGTCTCCTGAAAAGACTTCATCGATGTGGTAAAGCACTGTGGATTCAGCAAGGTGAGGGCGGTTGTTTTTTTCAGACAAGTGCGTGAGGCTGATGCTTCGAGTTTCCGCTGTGCAAACCTGCGCCAAAAATTCTCCTGTTTGGTCGTTCGAAAGGTGGCCACCTCGTCCACTGATTCGATCTTTGAGGGAGTATGGGTATGGCCCGTTCATCAATCGGTCGTGGTCGTAATTTGCTTCGATTGCGATGTATTCGCAACCACGAACGTGAGTCACCAATTCGTCTGTCCACGACCCCAAGTCCGTGATAATGGCAGCCCGCTCTCCGCCATGGCTGGCGACAAATGCGACATTGTCGGAGCCTGCATGTGGTACTGGTACCGGTAACACCGCCAAATCCTCGCCGACCCGGACCATGTCCAAGGCCTCAAAGTAAGAAGTCAATTCGGGGTCAAGACCGAGTTCTTGCGCAGTTCGTTCGTTTGCTAAAATCTGCAAACCCCATCGCTTTTGCGCAATTGCCGCTCCACCGCCATGATCGCCGTGGTGGTGGCTGATGAAGATGCAATCGATTTCAGTTGGCTCAATGCCGAGTCGATTCAACCTCTTTTGCAGTTGAGCGCCGCTAAATCCCTGGTCGATGAGCACTTTTGCCCCTTTGGTTTCCAGCAATGTCGCGTTCCCGCGACTGCCAGTGCCAAGGTGGGTGATGCTCATCGTCATGGTGTTCGAATGATGCGCAACGCGGTAGGACTTTGAACAAAGCGATTCAATTTCTTCAAGAAGTCCCTTTTTGGGCAAGAAAAGACTTCGGCAAACATGCACAAAGGTCTTCGGCCGGTGAGTTAATTCGTACTTGGAAAATGCAAATGTCCGAACATCGTTCCATTATCCTCATAAGTGTCGATTTAGGGATGAAGGTTAGCGAAGCCTATGGCTTGCACTCCGGTGATACAATGCGACGAAGTCTAACCACCCTTCTCACAACGCTTGCAGTTATTGCAAGCCTCCTCTTTATGTCGCAATTTCCTGCGATTTCATCGGTTTCGAGCGTCGATCCTCGAATCACGGAGGGTGAGAAACCCCCGTCCACCGATACGGATGGGGACAAAATCCCCGATGTACACGAAAACCTGTTCGAGTCTTGGATGAATTGGACTGCGATTGACGGTCGAGACATCTACATGCCCGGAATGGACAAAGAAGATGCATCGGACGCATATCTGGACAACGATCGGGACGGCCTCAACGCCACCGAAGAATATTGCTGGCCATATCCTGCAAATTGTACATCCTCTGGTTTCCCACGCGGATTGACCGGCTCAGTTGATGGTGCAGGCGAGCGGACCTACCTTGATCCACGAATGTCAGACACTGATGGTGATGGGATGCCTGATGGTTACGAGGTCTACATGTGCCATCGGACGGGTGGTTTCGACATCTTCACACTGCGGTATGTGTGCCCTGCTTTCGATCCACTCAATGCGAGTGATATGACTGACGACCCTGATGAAGATGGATTTGACGTCAATCGAGATGGTGTGCTTTCAGTCACCGAACGGTTCACTTCACCTGAAGAATACATCCAGGGTGCGCCCCTTAACCACACCACTGAATTGGATGGACTTTGGTGCTCAGCCTCGTTGCCTGAGGGCTCGATTCTCATTAATTGGCCATTCATCCCGACAGGTGCGAACGCAACCTTCCAAAATATTCTTTCAGCATGCACCACAAACGCTACGAATGTGGTCGATGAAGACCTTTGGCTCGGAACCGACCCGCTGTTGGATGATTCTGATCGCTACCACTGGGATGGGTTCTCCATTCGACGATTGTTCCCTTCCTTTGGAGATGGGATCCCTGACGGTTGGGAAGTTCACTTTGGCCTTGACCCATTGAACCGGACTAACGCCCTAATTGACCACGACAACGATGGCTGGGATGCGAACCGCGACGGTGGAATCTCACCGGATGTAAGTCGGACGTTGACGGCGATTAAGCTCGGTGAGGCACTCTCAACGCTTGAAGAATACATGGTTCACGAAGACGATGGAAACGCCGTCATTGCTGGTTTGAAGTCCGTAGGATACGGCGACGGGGAAGGGACGGCAAGTATGATCCCGCTCACATTCACTGCAAATCCGGAGGAACTGAGTGTTCTGCATTACGACATTCGAGACATTGAAACAGATGGCTCAAATGTCTATGTTTCAACTCGATACGGGCTGACATTTGCAGACTTTGAAGCCCAAACAAGCGTCGATCAATGGATGCCCCAAGGTGTGGAAATCAATGATGCCTCCTTGCTCAAGAGCGGTGATGACGCCTACGCTCTCGCCGTTGCAACAAGCATCGGCATGGCCGTTGCACCATTGCAGGCTGACGGTTCGTTCGCAGCACTAAGCACATGGGCATGGTCCATGGGCGACGAACTCAACGCCCTCGCAGAACTTGACATCGAAGGCCAGAACCAACAATTGCTCGCACTCGGTGATTCAGGCGCTGGAGCAATTATCGAAATCAACTCCGCTGGAGCCATTGTCCAAAGTTACGCTCTTTCGACTTCGCTGACCACCGCATTGAGCGAGTCCAACGCCAGCGTGACATCGATTGCTCACGGGGCGGCTGGCGGCGGCACAAAGATGCTCTACGTCGGAACCGATCGTGGCCTTGTGATGGCTGAGACTGCGACTGTTCGTGATGAATTCACACCCACATGGCGATTCCACTACACCACTGAATCAACACCAATTCCAACCAGCATCGATGAATTACGTTCCCTTTCCCTCGGAATGGTGGCTAATCCTGCAGAAGTTCGTACCCTTGTCCTTGATGGGCCAAATGCGAACAATGCCCAAGTCCTATGGTTTGGAACGCCATCTGGATTGCATCGTATGAGCCTCCTTGATTCCAGCATCACACACAGTGGACTTCTGGAACACCCCGGCATTGATGGCCAATACCTACGTGACCTCAACAACATTCATTCGATCTTCCCAACCGGTGACGAAGTATTGATTGGGTCACAGCGTGGTCTATGGGCCATTTCTGGTGACTATACGGCCGTTTATGGATTGCAAGAGCAAGAACCGGTCTATGGAGAATTGAGCACGCTCAGTTGGGTCAGCATCGACGGAAACATCACGATACTTGCTGGCGCAGCACCCGGTCAATACGCTAATTTAGAATTGATGAACCCAGGTGCAAACGATTCTGACAATGACGGAATGCCAGACGGGTGGGAAGTCGCTAACGGACTTGACCCTACCGATCCATATGATGCACTGCTTGATATGGACGGCGATGGGCTCGACCTCGACCAAGCCGCCGATGGTTTCTTGGAACGCCTTTGGACCAACCTTGATGAATTCCGATATGTGGAAACGACGCCACTTGGCTACAACTCGACCAATCCTCGAGAAGGTGACACTGACGGCGATGGTCTAGGTGATGGCGAGGAATACTTCGGATTCTTTTACGAGACAAGCAATTTGTGGTGCCATTACACAGTGCAATTGGAATACATCTGTGACGATGCTGCAGGTCTTGCAGCGAACACAACCTACCTCGGATTGTCGTCGACAGATGTTGGCACCGACCCTACGAATTTCGATTCGGATGGCGATGGAATGCCGGATGGCTGGGAAATCACGCACCGTCGATGGGTTGGTTCAAGTTTCACAGGTGGTAACAACTGGTCGCTTGACCCGAACCGTGCCGATGATGCAAACTGGGACGCTGACCAAGATGGTCTTGCGAATCTCTGCGAATATCAGTGGTCGCTGGTCAAAGGAGCGGCCATGGAAGGCTTGCTCCTAGAGAGCCACGGTGAATCGGCGGAATCTGCTGCCAGTTGGTCGACCGCAGATCCAAACAACATCGACTCTGATGGCGATTCGCTGCCTGATGGATGGGAATCGAATGGTGCATGTGAATGGGATCCATCCCGTGTTGGCGTGAATCCACTGAATGGTTCAGATCTCTTCGAAAACCCCGACGGTGATGGATACGACATCAACCATGACGGTGTTTTGGATGAAAATGAGGCCTTTGTGAACTGGTTGGAATTCCACGTTCGCACGGACCTCTTCGCAACCAACACCACCATGTCTGGTGTCCCATTGCCCGATGGTTTCTCCACAGACCTCTTTGCCAATATTGCAGATTATGGTACGCCTGAGGCAACCTTTGGCGAGCGTGCTTCAGGTGCTGTGACAGCGACTCAACCAGTGACCAGTACTGGCGCAGCAAATCCACTTGATGCCGATACAGACAATGATGGCATGCCCGATGGTTGGGAAATTTGGTTTGCTCGTTGGGCTATTCTTGATGACGCATGGACGCTTAATCCACTCGACGCCTCTGACCGTTGGCAGGACGCTGACGACGATGGCATGGCCAACTGGGAAGAATACAATGCCATTGCTCCGGAATACAGCGAAACGGATGCCAACCGATCCTCACCTCAATGGTTCGTTACAACCGTTGGCTCGGCGTTTGCCCTGCAGCAATGGCCAAGCATCTCAACGACTGCTTCGTTTGGATCCTTCTTGACGCAGGATCAGATAAACATCAGCGGTTGGACCTCCGATCCGAATAACGTCGACACCGATGGTGATGGCATGCTTGACGGAATTGAACACCTGTTCACCGCATGGAACCTCTCGGCCGAAACATGGACACTCAATCCACTGGTTGCTGGTGACGGCGATTTCGATGGTGATGAGGATGGTCTGATTGATGCACAGGAATTTGCCCTTGCCTCCTCGAACCCTGAAAACGGAATCGAACACCCAAGTGATGCGCCACTGCTTCACATCGATGGAGATGCACAACAAGCGACGGAGAAAGCTCAGCGTGTGTTCAACATTCTCATCACGAAAGAGACCCGTGGAAAGCGCCTTTTGACCGACTTCAATGGATGGCAGCAAGGAGAGCCACCTAATGCCATCATATCGATACTTTTGGGAATGACTGATCCAACCAATCCTGACACGGATGGCGATGGGATGTATGACGGATTTGAGTATTGGTTCACCGCATGGAACCTTGACCAGAATCGTTGGAGCATGAACCCGCTCATCGATAATGACGTCAACCTGGATACGGATGGCGACAGTTTCGATTGTAATGGAGATGGCGTCATCAGCCAAAATGAAACATTCAGCAATTTACGTGAATGGGAATCCCGCACATGGGGCAAATACCTCGAACGGTCTTCTGTTCCTGCTGCACTTGGAATCATTGACTTTGGTGAAGATGCAATGAACGCATACATGGAAGAAACTGGCATGAGCCTTGTTCAAGCCAAGGATGCGATTTACGATGATTTCGTTGAAAAATCCCAAGACAGTGCTGATCGAATGGAAAAGATCAATGAATTCAACTTCGATAATTTCAATCGAACACTCATTGGCGTTGCTGATCCAACAAGCGATGATTCCGATGGCGATGGAATCACAGATGGTTGGGAATACTGCTATGCTCTCTACGGAATGGAAGACACGACCACCATTAACCACTGGGCATCGAACCCAATCAATCCATGGGATGTCGATTATGACGGTGATCAAGACGGTTGGTATGGGAGAACTGCCTTTGATATTCCAGCCGACCAAGGCACATGGAGTGGGCGAGTGTTCACACCTTCCACCGATGTTATACAGCCTGGTCTTGGCGACCTTCCTTTCACCAACTGGATGGAATGGGACAACCAAACTCGACCTGATCTGAACGACTCGGACGGCGACAGCATTTCCTACACCACGACAGTGGTGAACGGTGCAGTCACTGCCCATGATCGAGATTTCAACCTCTCAGACGGTCGTGAAGTGTTCAAGTACGGTATCAATCCGAGTGACAACGACACTGATGGTGATATGATTCCTGATTGGTATGAATATGCCAAGGCATGGAACGAATCGAATGATAACTTTAGTTCATATTTGCGCATTCGAGTTGTTTGGATTGACGCTGCAACCGGTGGCCCATGTGACACAGATACGAATTCCTGTTTGCCATTGTCGCAACAAGGCGCAAGTGGGGCACTCAGCAGGCCAGATTTGACCTTCACATGGTTCACACTCAATCCTGCAGACCCTCTCGATGCAAACCTTGACCCAGATCAAGATGGAAATTGGGATTGCACCGGTGCAGGGTGTGCCTACGTGCCTTACACCAACTTCCAGGAATTCTATGCAATCACAAATTCTGATTATGCATCACCGAATGCAGTTCGCCTAAGCGGTTTGATCTACGACGGTGAAATTGTCCTCGAATGGTGGCAGTTTAGAGCCGCTATGCTCGGTCTGGATGAGAACGGCGCAAGCACAGAAAATTACCTAAAAATGGATCAATCTTTTTCCAACGACATCCGATTTGCCTACATCGTCGATGACAAAGATACGAATTTCCTCGTTCTCGATTCTGGTGATGATGAAGTTCATCTTGCCGGCAACTGGACCGATGCTTGGGAAATATACTACCAAGCTTCCCCCTACTCTTCGCCAGTGCGTTCAGTTGGTGAGCACGAATTTGGCTGGTATTTACTCGACTTCGACAACGATCACATCGCTGAAGGTACGGACCCAACAAACTGGGACACCGACGGCGATTGGATGGTGGACTGGTTCGAAGTTCATGATGATGAAGAAGACGGTGTTCGTGGTGATTCCTCGCCAATACGATACGATTCACGTCAGACCGGTTCATGAAATCGTTGTGACACGACGGCGTACCCTCTAAAGCCTCATGCCCCTGTGCTCAAGCATGGACCGCGTAATGCATGACAATATTCCAGCCGGCCGCGGCGTGATGTTCTTGCTCTTCATCATCATGGTGCTATCACCAATGTCACCATTGGCAGATGTGTTGGTTCAACCATCGGATGCGGCAGGTGTTGCTCGTCACGTCTACGAGTTCGCAGACGGTACAACAGAGTATGTGGCCCTCTACCAAGGCGGCAATGCAGACGCTGGGGCAGAAGTAGCCATACCCCGTGGTGCTAAAATCACAGATGTGACGATGACGCTTTCTGGCGCCTCAGCCACCGGTTGGTCCCAGATTGTCGACGACGACCGCTCCGATTGGATGCAAGGGCTCCCTTCGGCTGCTGATGCCCGTTCTGGTGATTTGAGTCTGGCCTTTGCCAACACAACCGAATCTTTCTTCCCTCATGGATATGATGAATTCACAGATGGAAATTCTGATGCTTGGTTGGACAACGGTTCGTATGCCTTGCGCCAACCACACACCTCCAACGCAACGGAAAACAGATTTTCTCAACAGGTTCTCAAAACCTCAAACAGCCTCACCAAGCAATCCCAAGGAGCAGTTCTCAAGCACCACGATTGGGTGTTCATGTCCAAGTGGAGCGGCTCGACCTTCCACAACATTGTCGATCGCCTTTACCCAAACAACTTGTCTCGTGAGTCGACAATCACTCTTGATGAAGCAGATTGCAGCATCGACTTCCTCCATCCTAGCAGCTATTACGGCTCATATGGATTCCGTGACTGGACCATCACAGATGATGAGCGGATGTTTGGCATCCTCTCTGGTTACCGTTACCATTACAGTGCAACGGCCCCATCACAATACCATCGTGTTGTTGAGATGGATATCTCACGCGACGACACTTGGACGTGCATCGATACCTATGATGTGTCACCGCAATATTCTGATTACACCGCTATCGCATACGACCGAGACACGGAGAACATCTGGATTGTTCACAACAGTCAACGCCGCATCGTCCCCTACACATTCTCCAGTGCTGGTGACGGACAATACCAACGTGGAACGGATATGTACTCTTATTCTTCCTCCTCTGGAACATCGTTCGAGTGTGGGAAAACTGGCCAGCAAGTGCGTGGTTTGGAAGTCAATTCGACCACCTTCTTCATGCGCTGCCAAAAGGGTTCCACAAGCCAAGACAAGGATCAACTTGAGGCGTGGTCCATTTCGGGGTCCTCATCTTCACTCGTCCCGCAAATCGGCACTCGACTCCTCTCTGCCCTCGGCTATGGTCTCCAATATGACGGAAGCAGATTCGTCACCATTGACTGTGGCTACTCCACATGGTCCTCATCCACTCTCTACTACCGTGAATACGGTACGGGGTGGCAATACAAGACAACACCAGCGCCAGGTACCACCACATGGTATGGACCAGTTACAACCTCTGGCGATGACATTGTTGCTGCAAACATGCAGACGTATTGGTCAGCAGCGTCGACCGGTGACCGTGTAGACTACTGGATCTCTGCCGACAACGGTACGCACTGGGAATCAGTCACATCCAATGAAACCATTCACTTCGCTTATCCCGGAACAGAACTTGTCTGGAAGGCACAGTTGATTGGTTCGACGGCTGTCTCTTGGTGGGTCGATGTTGAAATGTCAACATCGTATGTTGCCAGTGGCTCATGGACTTCTGATCCGTTTACGGCGGGGACAAAGGTTGGAAAGGTTCGACCTCAATGGGTTTCGACCGTTCCAGCAGGAAGCACGCTTCAGGTCCAAGTATCAAATGACAATGGAAGCACGTGGTTGCCAGCAACCAACGGGCAGGAAGTGAGTTTCACAGCGGATGAAGCAGGCTCAACGGTTCGCTATGCCATCAGCATGTCAACCACCGACCCAAGCCTGACTCCGACGATGGACAGCATGCTCCTCGAATATGAGGAAGGCTACCCTGACCGTCCGAGAATTGATATCGGGAACGATCAAGTTTGGGAGTGGGAGTCACTTCTCTTCCTGAACGAATCTGCAGTCGAAGCGAGCGACGAGTCCGTTGTTGGTATCGATGTAAAGTTCGCACCCTCGCTCATTGCAGCGTTCAATGACGCAGTCCCAGAAAACGGCGATGGGGACATCCTTGTCCCAATTGCTATCAAAGCGGCAAGTTCCGGCCGCGTCAAGATTTCAAACATCGATGTTGCTTACAAGATGCAAACTCGCGCTGTTGACGCATCACTCGAAGGTGGCCTCGTTGCGCCCGATGGCGCCCACAGAAACCTTGTGACTCGTGTTGCACCAGGGGATGATGTTGACTATGTGACTGATGCGCTTGTTGCTCTCAACAATTCATACGGTGAAAACCCAGCCTTCAGCTGGGAACGTGGTGATGTCTGCACTGTTGTCAGCGATGGCGAAGGCGTTGTGATGTTCGATGCGGCCAATTGCACTTCAACGACTGATGCGTTAGGCGTTGTATCCATACGCATGCCGCTCAAAGTTGATTGGGCTTGGGACGACGAATCTGGGACCGAGGCACTCATCTCAGTCGAGGATGACCTCGGCCTTGCAGTTTCTGCATGGGAGACGAGTTCACTGGATTTGATTGTTGAAAATGATATCCAACTTGATGGCCTACGCGTCTATGAGGAAACAGGGAGGGAACTCTACAATCAAGACTGGGTACGTGGTGGATTCAACCTCACCTTCACTGGCGGAATATATTTCCAAAATTCCCAACTTTCCCCGCTTGCTGGTCAATTCAACATGACCATCATCGGACAAAACGTCACCTATGATGGTGATCCAATCGGTGAACCTGTCGTGTTAGCAGTCGAGCAGAACCCGGCGTTTGGTGAATACAACATGACCTTCACTGCACCGCTTGAGTCCTCGCCGGGTGGGATGATTTTCTACGTCATTGCAAGCGATCTTCCAAATGGTTCCACATACGCCAATCCGGGTTACAACACCCTGCGCTTGATTCTTGACGGGAATTCACCCCTCGTTCTTTCATCAACGCCAGGTGATGGTGAGGAACGCCATGCCGGTCCCCCAGCGCCTGGAGGACAATCACTCAGCGTTGTCATCCAAGATTCAGTCGATCCTCCTAACCAAATTTCATTGCACTATTGGATTGGATGCAAAGCAAGCTCTGCTATTGGCTGCAGCGACTACAACTTTGACGGCTTGCCAAACGAAGACGAATATGAGATGAAAACACTCTCTTCTCCTGAAATTCGAACCGGTGGCCTGAATATTTTCCAAGGATTGATCGATGATTCAATGCTCGATCACGGCCAAAGAGTGTCCTTCTATGTGACCGGAAAAGATGCACAAAACAATGCTGTTGCGATGGGCAAGGGCCCAGTGTGCCCAGATTCCACCATGCCGTGTGGCTACGCTCCCGGTGAAACCGTCCCAGATTGGGATAACGATCTTGGCACGTACAAAATCCGTGTCGAATTCGAACCGGAATTGGATTTGGATAATTCGACCATTCTTGGTCACGATGACAAATCACCACTGCACCCCGGTATTCCGTATTCCGCTCAAATCGTTCTCTCGGACCGAAATGGATGGCAAGACATCCAATACGTTCAGTTAGCACTTGGTGGCGATTACGATGACGAAGATACTTCTGTCTTCATCTCACTCATGGCTGACCAAAATGGAATGCCAACCGCTGTGATGGAAGCCGGCTCTGGCAACATCGCCGTTTCGAACCTTTACTCCTCAGTAACGATTGATGAAGACAATAACAGCATCATCAAAATCATTGCTAGGTTCCAATTGACTTGGACCTTCCCTGAAGTCTTTGACACCAATGGGGAATCGAGAATCATCCCGAAAATTTTGGTAACTGATCTTCCGTGCAATGTTGGTGAAGAAACGCCATGTTTCGAAGCGAAGGCTGGCCTTGGTAATGACGCATGGAGTTTGGATAATGACTTCCGATTCGATACAATGGATGGACACATCCGGGCCGTAGAACTGAGGGATGGAACCAACCATTACAACAATGAATTCAGCGAGACACTCATCGGTGCAGGACAAGCCTTGCGAGTGAACGGGCGAGTTCTGTTCTCAGAAGATGACACACCCGCTCCTGCAGGGGCGTTTGACGTCGTGTTTGGTGATTACGACTACACATGGCGAACTTCGACTCGAGATGCTGGTGAGTTTAGCCTCGATTTGTTGATTCCATCCGTTCGATCAGGCCACTTGGACCTGCGATTGGGCCTGGATAACTTGCCGGGTATTGCCTTGGATGAAACATCAATCATCCCTCGCGTTCGCCTTGCAGTCGACAGTTCACGTCCAACCATCTCTGCGATTTCACTCAACGAAGTTTCCTCAGATTCACCTCTCTCGATTGGTGACGCTGGCGACTTGCTTGTGATGCTGGAGACACTGGATGATTATGGATTCAATCTTGATGAACCTGCGGTTCTGCATTACAGAGTGCGCGCGGGCGAGGCAGAAATCTCGCGAGGCAGCCTACCCCTTCCGGACACAACGCCATTCGGTGAGCAATTCTTCTGGACAGGTCACCTTGACCTCACGGATGCTGGGGCCACAGTGTTGCTTCCATCGTACGTCGTCGATGTCTGGGTCTCAGGATCAGATGCTGCAGGCAATCCATTCGATACCCTCGATAATTCACTCGCGACACCAATCGCATCGTGGCCACTGGCACTGCTTGGTCCGTCGCTTGACTTGAGTCATGATGACACGGTCCTTTCATGGAGCAACCCTTCACCTGTTGAAGGGGAAGCTGTCTACCTTGAAGTTCAGGTTTTGAATCAAGGCGGTAAGGGTGATGTCGCCTATGTGCTTCAGAAGGCAGTTGAGGGCGGTTTCTGGGCAGAAGTCGTACGCGTTGACCTCGTTGCCACTGCAGGTGGTTTGACAGAAGCACAAATGGCCACCGTCGCAGATGTGGGCGAGGGTGAAAGCGTCGAGTACCGAATGTTGATTTTAGTCGATGAAGTCGAAATGGACCGCCGAACTGTTGACCCTCTGATTGTCAAGGGCGAAACCGTTCGTGATGGTGATGCTCTTGCACAACAAGCATCCGAAAGCACCTTCGCTATTGTGCTCTACATTGTTGCTTTGGTATCACTTTCCTTAGCAATGTGGATGTTGGTCCTCAATCGCAGAATTCGCACAGAAGGCCTTGAAGGCGGCCTCACCGATGAGACACAATCTGTGGTCGATGAAATGAGCGCTCCCAAGATCCTCCCAGAATTCGGAGATGCGTCAAAAGCAGCACCAATGCCTGCTCAACCTGCTGCGCCGCCGGCTCCCGCCGAACCAGCACCAGCACAACCTGCTGCCCCAGGGCAACGGCCTCCACCTCCACTCCCGCCAACAGGCCTTCCTGAGGGATGGACTCAAGACCAGTGGAACCACTTTGGTTGGCAGTACGTCGAATCAATGAAGAAATGAGGCTTAGCAATGAGCGATACACAGGACGCTGCCGTTGAGGGCATGGTGACGATGCAAGAGCGCGTGGTCAACCTGATCAACCAACTGAGCATGCCTTTGATCGAGGTGAGTCTGGTGGTCGGCCGTCACATTGCAGGTCTTTCCCGTTCGCTTGATGCTCATATCGAAGCAAGTGGGCAGACGTTCAGCGAGCGAATCACCGCTCCTTGGCCAATCGAAGAAGGCACTCAAGGTGATGTGAGTGCCACGTTTGATCTGGAAAAGGTGTTCAAAATCATTGATGAAGATCGGATGGATATTCTCTCGACTCTAATTCGCGTGACCCTCGTAGAAATAGAGGCCACACTTGCCGAAGGATTGCTTGCACTGCGACCTTGGGAGGCGTTGTCACGCGCTCAATTGTCCCGAGCGCAAGGTCCAGGGCAGTTGTTCTCACCGCTCGAAATTCCAGAAGACTGGTAATACATGGGTTTGAAAGCAGCTGGTAGGAGGGATAAACATGGCGAAAGGACCCATTGGAATCATTCTCATGCTCCTCGTATTCCTCGCCCCAATGTCCGGGTGTGTTGGCACATCCAATCTTACCAACGATTTGTTCGAAAATCATGGCATACCAGGCGGGCTGACCTTGGCATGTTTGGATGACAGTTCCTACACCCGTTTGGTCATTGAAATCGACTATGAGGAGGGCTTCAAGCCAGAAAAAACCAGCACGGACATGCTTGTCGATCGACTTGAATCTGTGTGTGATAAACCAAATGGTGTGGACCTAAAATTCACCTCGACCACATTCAACCATGAAGGGTCATGGGACGCAGACGATGTTCGTGAAAAGGGATGGGCTGCAAAGGCCGAAGAACCAAGAGAGGGTTCAGTCTTGACGTGGCAAATCATCTTCCCTTCAGGAACTTACGAAGATGACAGTGTTCTCGGTGTTGCGGTTGACGCTTCCACGATTGCGATCTTCGGCGAGTCAGTCGACGATGCTGCAGGCTTCTTTAATCGCCCATCTGCTGAAGAAGTTGAAAACAGTGTGATTGTCCATGAAGTTGGTCACTTGTTGGGCTTGGTCAACCTCGTCTACACTTCACCTGCGGACCATGAAGACAGTGAGAACAAAGGGCATTCGAACAATGAAGACTCGGTGATGTATTGGGCCATCAACTCTCGCTCAGTCGGTTCGTTCTTTTCAGGCGACCTGCCGACCGAATTTGACCAAGATGATCTTGATGACATGGCAGGGTTGGCAGACGGCTCAATTTCTGCTGAGAATCAATTGTGGCGTTCTTAGGCCTCGGTCGTGGCCCCGACCATTGTTGCGTCTCGCCATGCATCGTAAATCGAATACAGGTAGAGGCCAACCCAGAGCACGAGGGTAAGTGCCAAAGGAATCTGTAGCAGGAACCAATCAAAACCCCGCCGGTGCTTGCGATTGAAGTGTTGACCAAGAAATAGGAATGGGATGGCGGCAAGCAATGCTGCAATCAGAGGCCGAAGTGTCCCCCATGCTCCAACACCGAAGGTAATTTGTCGCCAAACTTCACGAACAAACCGAACTTCTCGACGATCGGTAATGTCCCTTTTTTCTTCTACAGGGAATTGAACAACCATTTCTTCCATTCATTCACCCCGCGCCGTGGCTGTTGGTGTGGTGTCAGCCTTGTCAAGATGACGCTTCTTTGATGGGCATTGGAATGAAAAACCTCCACCAGCAGGGTGGGCCGTGGTCCGTGTACTTCTGACAGGTTTCGAGCCATTTGGTGGTTCGGATGTCAACGTTTCAATGGATGTTGTCAACGCATTGACTGATGCCCTGGTGGTCGAAGACCCATGGTCAACGTTGCGTGCTTCGTCCCAACCAATTTCAGTTGAACTTGAACGCTTGGTGCTGTCAGTTGATGCGGCAGGAAGCATGGCAGTAGCCAATCGAATTTCTTCAGGTGAAACTTGGGATGCTGTTCTTCATCTTGGTGTGTGCGGATCCTGTACGGTTCCTAGGCTTGAGACATTAGCTGCGGACCGCCTCGCAATGAGGATTCCTGATAATGCGGGCCGACACATAGAATCGTCCACGCTTTCGGGACATGGCGACCTCCCATCAACAACGCCTGTGAAGCATTGGTTTCAATCGTGGCAGACAGATGCTGAACTTTCGACGGACGCTGGCGCATATTTGTGCAACGAAACATTGTACCGAAGTTTGGAGGCGAACCTCGACCGAACCATGCCAATCCTCTTTCTTCACCTGCCACGTGCATCAGTCTATCCGCTCGAAGCAAGCCTTGAACTTGTCATCCAAGTCATTGCTCGGATGATCCATAAACCTGTGCTAATGGTTGCTGGGTCCCTGCTCCTTCATGAACGCAAGTTCCTTGTGGCTCGACGCGCATCACATGAACGCCACGCAGGGACTTGGGAATTTCCAGGCGGCAAAATTGAATCAGGTGAAACGTTTCAACTCGCCATTGTTCGGGAAATTGAAGAGGAGTTTGGTTGGTTAATTCGTGCTGAATCATCGCTTGGTACATGGCATCATGAATTGCCGGAAGTCACAATCTCATTGGACGTCTTGATGTGTGAATTTGTGGGAGTTCCACCGTCGTTCATACCTACACAGCGGTGGACTTCTCATGATTGTGTGCAATGGCATACCTACGAAAGCAGCAAGGATATGGATTTCACCGGTTCTGACCACGAAGTAGTGGAACGATTGAAAGAACTCGATTTAATTGATTAAACCCACGTGCTTGCTTCACCGTCTTTCGCCATTGAACGCTCATCATCGAGCGACCGTGGTACGCTGTCTCGTCCCTTGTGCCATGTTGCTGCGTGCAACCAATCCATCAGGTTTGGAGATGTCAGTGTTACTTGAATCACGCCACCAAGTGGTGCTTCACCAGGAAGGGGAAACGCGACCTTTGAGGATAAGGCTGCTTGCCTCGCCATCTCGAAAACTGTTGTGTCACCGTTTCGATGTCGGCCCATTGCGTCCAAGGACGTGTCGAGGATACGCTGCGTGTGGAGCATGGAGAGAAAGTGGCCGAGCGACACATGTTCTGCTTCCCACACATGATTGCTTGCAGCACCGAATTCTGGTTCCACCACTTCGCCCGGAAGGGGGAACTCTGGGAACAAAGCATGGACTGCATCTGCCACTTTATTTGGATCATCGGCGCCCTCGAGCACCGTTTGAATGTGGACCGTGATGCCTTCATTCACGCCGTTAAGCTTGACGAGGGGTTTGTCCATGGTGTTGGCCAAGGGTTGGTTGCACATGAACATGCCTTTCGTAGGTAGGTGGAGCGAAGAGGTGAATATCTCGGGGCGAGACCCAGCAGCATGGGGGCGGCTTTCAATCCAATGATTGCCACCGTCCTTCCTGTGTTAAATGAGGCGTCTCATATTGGGGCATGCCTCGATTCATTGATTCAGCAAACATACCTCTCTTCAAACCATGTGATTTTGGTTTTAGACGGTGGGTCCACAGATGGAACGGCCAATGAAGTCGAAGCAGCCATCCTCCGTTCTGCTCACGCCGATGGCCCGAAAATAGAGCTTCATTCAAACCCAGGTCGATTTGTCGCAGAAGGTCGAAATTTAGCGCTTAAACTGATTCCTGACTCCGTTACGCATGTCCTCGAATTGATCGGTCATAGCACAGTAAAGCCAGACCACATCGCCGTCCTGGTGGAGGAATGGGACCGGATTTCTGAGATTGAATCTCGCCCATTGGCAGCACTTGGTTGCCGAGTGACATCAAGAGAGGGTGAGTTGGAGGCTGTAGAAGCTTGGATTGAAGCAACACTTGCCTCGCCCCTTGGGAGTGGAGGTGGACAGTTCGAGGCTTTCAAGAAAGCCAGTCCCTGTAAAATACCAGCTTTTGTTCTTCATGCAAGGGATGCTCTTGTCGCTGTTGGTGGGTGGGATGAATCATTCATCTCAAGCCAGGATAGTGACCTGTCCATGCGCCTTGCTGCTGAAGGTTACGCCTTGTGGCGAACCCCTCGGGCAACGGTCCGCATGTCGAAGCGAACCGGATTGAAGCGCTGGTGGAAAATGGGTCACAGGTATGGTTTTTGGAGAACTAAAACAGTGCTTCGCCATCCAAAGCGTATGAGCCTCCGTGAATACCTGCCGTGGTTTGGCCTCCTGCTCACCCTTGCACTTTTTGCTTTAGAAACCAATTTGTGGGTTGTTCCAATTGGGGCATACGGAGGTGCCTTGACCTTGGAAGCAGCCCGAATGGTGCTTCGATTCAAACGCCCATCATTGCTTTTTGGTGTCCCGTTATGCATTTTTATCCTCCATACGAGTTTCTCGATTGGCTTGGTTGATGGTCTTGTCCGACGCGGAAGGGCTGCAACAGACCGCTAAACCACCGACGCATGCGTAGGCAAGATACTTGAGGCGATGTACAGAGCACGGGACGGGGAGCATAATGGCAGGTGAACGCAGTGCAACATCCAAGGGAATTGCAGCATTACCGCTCCTTGTCATGTCCATGATTCATGTCACCGTGACACCGTTGCGTGACATGTTCAAGGTTGAACCCTTGTTGATGTACTTCTTTTATGCTGGCGCATTAGGTGTTGGTATCTTTTTGTGGCGTCGTTCCTCGCAAGTGAAAGATCACGAATACCATCGTTCGAAAGTCATGAAGGAGATGAAGAAAGTCTACCAGGCTGAAGAAGAAGGTGTTTGGCAAAGCAATGCAATACTTGGCTCAGAACTCTCTGCTGAAGCACAACTCAAACTCAAAGGACAAGTTGGCACCATTGATTCTGAGGCACCAGAAATGAACCTTGGAGAAGATGACCGAGTTGATGTCACCATGCTTATGGACGCCTCTCATATTCAGAAAGCAAACCGACGGATGAGTGGTGATGAGGCATTCGGTGATCAAGCCGTTGATTCAACGATTGGTGCTGTTCGGAAAAAATCCCCAATGGACTCGCTGTTGGATTCAATTGGCGGACTCTTTGGACGAGGCGATGCTGGTGAACAACGCCGGCTAAGAAAACAAGCACGCCTGCAGGCTGCTTCCCAAGCCGCACCCGTCACTGCTCAACGTCCTGTGGCCCCAATCCGTACTCAAGCCCAATCGAAAGACGATGTAAGCCTCCAAGTGACCTCGATGAGCGATGGAGGCGGCATTGATGCCACGGTGAATGCAACCGGAGAGGTCGTTGCCTCAACGGGCATGACGGCTGAAGCAGCCAAGGTCTACGCTTGGGACCAACCAACGCCTCCTTCGGCTCAAGGAAGCATTGAGGATATGGCCATGCTTTCCACACCGATCCGGACAGCGGCGCCCATTGTTCAACAGACTGTTGCACAAGTGCCAACATGCAAGGGTTGCAAGAATGCAGTGCCGGCTGGTGAGCGTTTCTGCCCTCATTGTGGGCTCGATCTTTGAAGCCCTTCTTTGACGAGAAGTTGAAAGAGGTCCTCCGTTAGGCTTGCGTATTGGGTGATGGTGATGTCTGACAAGCGTGACTATTACGAAGTTCTCGGCGTTGAGAAATCAGCAAGCGAAAGCGACCTCAAGAATGCCTTTCGGAGCCTCGCTCGAAAATACCATCCTGATCGCAGCACAGAAGAAAATGCTGAAGATAAATTCAAGGAAATTCAAGAGGCATACGCCGTCCTCTCCGATGCCGAGAAGCGTGCGCAGTACGACCGCTTTGGGCACAACGGTCCATCCGGTTCACCCTTTGGCGGATTTGGTGGTGGCGGCTTCAACATTAACCTTGAAGACATCCTCGGTGGAGATTTCTTTTCGAGCATGTTCGGCGGTGGCGGTGGACGATCAAACCGCCGTCGAGGCAACGACATACGAATCATCCACACCGTTCGTCTCCTCGATATTTACAACGGTAGCACTGAAGAAATTGAATTGGATTTACCGACTCAATGCGAGCCATGCGGCGGCACCGGTGCAGAAGGTGGCGAAACGAAAAACTGCAGCGATTGCAACGGCCAAGGCAGGGTCAGAATGCGCCAGCAAGTTGGGCCATTTGTGCAGGATGTTGTGCGTGAATGCCCAACATGTAATGGAGTGGGGCAAATGTCAGCCGTCTCCTGTTCGCCATGTGACGGTACGGGTCAAACAACCAAGGCTACGACCTTACGATTTTCCATTCCTGCAGGTGCGGAGGAAGGAACTCGTTTGCGCATGCGTGGGCGCGGCGCCCCTGCGCCACAAGGCAAAGGTCAACAAGGCGATTTGTTCATCGAGATTGAAGTCGAGGAACATCCATGGTTCGAACGTTCTGGTCCGGACTTGATCATGTCCCTCCCTCTTGGGTATGCGGACTTAGTTCTTGGAACTTCGATCACCCTTGAGCATCTCGACGGGAAAGATTTGACCATCAAAATTCCATCTGGTACAAACTCTGGTGAAACACTGGAAATCCGCAAGCGAGGATTGCCCGGTCGACGCTCAGGTGGGCGTGGTGACATCATTGTCTTGGTTAAACTTCACATGCCGAAGAAAGTCAACAAGAAGACAAAGAAGGCACTTCAAGAGGTCAAAGAGGCACTTGCGCCAAGTGACATGATCGAGCGGATTAAGCAAGACGCCAAAGAACGACGCTCGTGATCACTCTTCGCTTTGTGACCTCAACAACAACGCTTGCGGCATGCGTGCTGCCGTTGGTTGGCCATCAGAACGACCGTTCAATTCCACATCAACTGCGTCAGACTGGCCACGAATTTCGAGGGTTAGGAAGGTGATGTTGCCTTCTCGCATTGTGTCGAGGAAGATTTCTTCGCCTCGATGTAAGAACCGTGGTTCTACATTGACGACTTCCCAAGGCTGGCCCTCGGGTGCGTCCAAACGGAGTGCTGCGAGTTCCCAATTGCCCTTGAGTACATGGATACCAACCATGATTGGTAAGCCGCCATCTGTCTTGGCGAGCCGCGGGTCGAGGATCCAGGCTGCCATGGCGACGCCTTCTGTACGATGTTGGCCGTCTGGTGATCCCCACGTTGTGCATGCTGTTGACCAATCCAATTGCGCAATGGCTTGCAATGACTTGTCAAGTGACTTTCGCAAGGTATTCGGTTGAGCTCCACCAGAATCCATCTGATGCTTGAACCAAGCAAGTTGCTCAGTCTTGAGTGACATTTCCATCGCTCGCTTTCGATTGGAGGAAAAGATCACGGCAAAGTAAAGGCACGGTGCCAAGAAGAGAAGCCCCATGAACCAACGAGCGACTTCACCCCATTTGACCGTGTCATCATCTGGTGGGAAGTATGGTGCATAGCCTTCTTCAATCATTTCAGAAGCGGTGGAGATCATGTAATTCACTGGGGCCACTTGGGAACCCCATGTGTGGTTGGTTGCATTGGCCACATCCACATGTGATACCCTGACGAAATGGGTGCCTGGTGGTAATTCCAGAGCCGTCATAATCTTTCCATTGATGATGTGTGCATTCCGTGTGTCCACGGCTTCCCAGATTGCTTGGTCCATTTCCCACATGTCAAGTTGGAGGTGCTCCAAATGGCTGCTCATCAGCTTCACTTGAATCAGATAAATTGAGTCTTCATACCCATTCACCTCGATTTTGAAAACATCTGCGGTGTCGTGGATTGCGAGGGTAAGTTCACCTTCGATGGGTTCTGTATCCATTGCAAGCGACGGCCATGATTCATTGCTTGTCATGGAATTTGTTGGTAATTGCGAGGGTGCTTCGACCATCGAACCCATATCGCTGAACCCAGTGCTTCCAACTTCGATGGCAAATCGCTCACCGTGCATCTTGATTTGGAAAGCGGAAGCATTTGGATATGGGTAAATCATTTGCATAGCACTCGCATCGAACACCACTTGCGTTGCAGAGAGCCATGCCCCATCCACTAATTGCTGGATTTGAGCCGTCACATTTCGATGCAGTGCCTGAACATTCAGGGTCGCAGTGTCCGTGGTTTCGATGATGACAGTTGCTTCGTGGTAACCGTTGATCATCGTCTGCTCGCTAAGGTTGAGCATGTGGGACGCAGCGGTTGATGCATGTAGGACTTGTTTGATGGCAAACGCAGAGGTTGGTGATTGTGTGCTCACCTTGAGAATGAATCGCCCTTGATCTTCTGCATGCCAATAGGCTTCATCAGGGCGGGCATTTGTCTCAAGTGCCATCGGTTGAGCAAGGCTTTGATTCAGATGCACTTCGGTGTCTGTTTGCATGAACACTTCGACTTCTATGTCTGCGGTCGCGTGGAGAATTTGCAATTCAAGCGTGTCACCTTCGCTCACTGGAACGGCGATGTACTCTGCATGGCCGTCCTCAAGCACACCGAGAAGGAATTCAGCATCAGTGAATTCTGTAGAGGGGACGGCTTCGAGGCCGATGTCCACCATTGAGCATGCAGTCGTATGATTGCATTGCCACACCGGTTTACTTACGATTGCTTCACCCGGGCTTGGCCGAATTGTAGGGTTGACTTCATGGATGGTTTCAATGAGTGAGTAACTGACAAGTTCCGACACCGGTGAAGTGATGGTCAGTGCAGCGGTTCCATTCGCGGATGCTTGGACCGCAACTGGTGTCGAAGCGTCGTGATCCAATCCATCGACGTTGAGCGTGACCGAGCATTGGTCGCATTCACTTGTCACGCTTGCCCATTCCCCAGCATTGATGCTCCATGTCCGCTCATAGGTTTGGTCAGGGATTGTCAACACACTGATGATGCGTCCATCACGGATGGTCTCTGTGCCATTTAGGGAGGTCCCGTCTTCGGCACCCGCAGTTGGTACTGTCATGTTCATCGTGAACACAATGAAGAGCAAACCCACTGCGCAAAGCGATGATTTCAACCCCTGCATGGTCTTGGGTGCGTGGAACTTGCTTTCAACTTAAGGCACGATTTGCTTCCAATCTTTCAAGAAGCAAAGGCCGCAGGCCAAACCATGGGCGAAGGTTTGGGCCGAAGTGTACTCGCTCGACACCGCTTTGCTCGGATGTGGGGTTTGGGTGACCGAAAGAACCCACAGGCCTACACGCCTGCCCTCATCTTGTTGGAAGGCGACCCGGAAGTGAATGCCACACTCGCCCCCTTTTCCTCAACCAGTACCACTGCGATTCCATCCACCCTCACATTGAATGGCAGGTTGCCACTTTGCCCACCCAATTTCGAAACCATCGGTCCTTCCTATGAGGTGTCTGTCGGCCATGTCCTTCCTCCCTCGCTCGAAGAAGCAGACGCTGGCGAGGCTGCCGGCACTTCCCAACTCCTTCCCGTATCTTGGCAACGACTCAATCATGATGATTCCTTGATGGACCCTGAGTTGCTCCCAGATGTTGTGGTCCTTGTTGACGCCCTGCAACTGGCGGCCCAACCCGGGCGGCTCGTCGAAGCCATCACCGTGCTCAAACGCCGTTTTCCTGGTGCGCTCTTGTGGACTCCCGGACTTGGGGGGCCAGACAATGTTGCTCTCTTGACTTGGTTTGGTGTCGATTTGTTCGATCTTTCTCGAAGTCGGCAAGCAGCAGCAGCAGGCGTGCTATTGACTGCCCAAGGTCCTCGACATTGTGTGCCTACGATGGGTGAAGATGCTTCGATGGACAAGCAAGTTCAGCATTGGGAGTCATCAATCGCTGAAGTACGTGCAGCCATGGTAAGCGACCAAATGCGAGCTCTTGTAGATCGCCAATCGCTGAACAGCGCTCGTTCCGTTGAGCATTTGCGACGCCATGATGCGCTCTGTGCGACCGTTGACGGACTGTTGACCTCGCATGTCGCACGAACACACTCATTCCCTTGTCACAGTGCATCAATTCAGACCGACCCTCTCATCACCGATTGGGAGGCTTTCATGAGCGAGGCTTACCAAGCGCCGGAAGGGTTGGACACAATTCTCGTCCTCCTGCCCTGCTCAGCACGTAAACCGTATCGCCTATCGAAATCCCATGGACGATTCATTCGTGCTATTGGGACTAGCGCCTGCCACGAAGTGATGGTTACATCGCCGCTTGGCTTGGTACCTCGGGATTTGGAAGAAGTGTGGCCAGCGGCCCACTATGATGTCCCCGTAACTGGCGATTGGACTGGCGACGAAGAGGCCAGAATCGTACGCATGTTCGCCCGCTTGGTCGATCGACATCAATACAAGCGCGTCATCAACCACTCCGGAATGGCGCTCGAGCACCCATCAATCCCAATTGTGGACACTCGCCAAGGCCAAGGTGCTGGAAGCCATGATGCGCTCGAACGCCTTACGGAAGCAGTGCGTGCAGCAGTCGATGAATTCAGTGCACGTGGGCGAAAGAATGAACGGATGCTCCTTGATACCTTTGCAAGTGTTGCAAGGAAAAACATGAGCAGTGACGAATGGGTCACTGATCTCAAGGTTCGTGGCAAACCTCCTCGGTATCGCTTGGAGGCGAACGGGAAGCAGGTGGCGCTTTGGTCCATCGATCGTGGTGGTTTTTCTCTCTCAAAGGCGGTTGTGACCACCCTGGCTGACACCAAGGCACTCCCCGAGGTTCACCTCAAGGAAGGTGTGACATGGAAAGGAGATATTTTTGGGGCAATTGTTGACTCGTTTGACCCCGCCATTCGAAACGGGGCTGACCTGCTTGTGTATCAAGCCGGAAAGGTCCTCGGACTCGCTCGGGCACATGCGCCCGGGTGGGAGTGGCCAACCACTCCGGGGCGCCTCGCTAAGTCGCATCAGCGTCTGTGAATTGTTGACCTACGGCTGAGCAGTAAATCGTTTCTCAACATCACGTTGCGTTGGGAACAAGCGGAGCGATTAAGAAGGGGTGACAAGTCGCCGTTTTCCTTGGAGATGTCCTTATGGCACGTATGTACAAGTCACGCAAAGGAAAGAGCGGTTCAAACAAGCCGTTTGTAAGCGAAGCACCAGAGTGGTCAAACACCGATGCGAAAGCCGTTACAGAACTCATTCTCGACCTCGGAAAAGCTGGTCACTCGACCGCAGAAATCGGCACCATTCTTCGGGACCAACACGCTGTCCCTAACGTTCGACTTGTGCTCGGAAAGCGCATCGGCGCTGTTCTCACTGAGAACGACATCGGTGGAACCTACCCAGAGGACATGATGAACCTCATGCGCCAAGCAGTCGCCATCATCAACCACTTGGGAAGCGGCAACCACAAGGACTTGCACAACAAGCGTTCTCTCGAAATCACCGAATCAAAGATTCGCCGTTTGTCGAACTACTACATCGGTGAAGGCCGCTTGCCATCTGACTGGCGATACAAGCGAGACGAACTCCGACTCATGGTCGAGTGAAGTCTTCCGATCGTTTCACTCGGTAGGCTGATGAACAGCCACCCTTTGCTTATGTGTGGTGGCGACAATGAAGGACATGCTCGCCTCTGCACCATTCGATGACATACGCTCGGTCATCGAGGCTATTTGTGAGACGATGCGAACGGCGTCGCAGATTCACATCCATGCACCCGCAGATGCCGCAGGCGTCCTAAGTTTGGGGTTCATCGAAGCGGCTTGTTTGGATCTTGGGCTGCCGTATGTTCGCCGATTTATGCCGCCTCATCGCACCCTCCCACGGGACGAAGTGGTTCAACCACAGCAAGTGGATGGAGGGTGCCTTGTGTTTCTCGACCCGTTCGAGGATACGTGGGCTATCGAGGACATCAAGCAACGTTCACCCACCCACATCACTCCACTTTCGGTGAGCGTTCGACTTGGTACAAGCAAGAATGCACGCCAAGGGGCCCTCGATGTGGTAGCTCAATGTGCAGCGATTGCTTCTGCACTTGCCCCCAACGGACAACGTGTGCGCCGCCTCCGACCCTTTGCTGGCTCAGGATTGTGGTTGCGAGAAGCCCTTGACACGACGTTCGATCCCGTTCATACATCCATTCGGGACGTTTTGAGCGAAGAGGGGTCCTTCCGAGTGGTTGCTCTTCCAGATGTACCATCTCCCTCGAACGATATGATTCCTAATCTTTCAGAACGGATGCTCCAACGCCTCACGAAGGCCTGGCCATCCATGGATGTCGACGCCCGCACACAAGCCCTCTCGGAACTTGTCTTGCCTTGCCTCACGGATTCCAATCTCTCAACACCTCGACTCGAAGAACTCATTTGGCATCGCTTACTGATTGCAGATCATCCAGTGGATGTTGTGAGTCAACTTCACACCGCGATGGCAGCATGGCCGAAAGAGGCCGATGCAGCAAAAGTTCATGCCTCTAAGTTGGCGGATTTTTTCATCGTTCACGGGGCTTTCGAACCCTCGAGAGCATCGACGGATTGAAACCAGCACGCCCCTTGGATGCATCATGGCCATTGAACGACTTCTCACCGGGAGCATTCGCGACCAAGTGCAAGATTTAATGTCAACAGAGGATTTGGTTATCGAAGCCTTTCGTGACCTTGTGAAGGACGAATTGAAGGCTCACATCCGCCAAAAGGTCGACGAAGATCCAGAGCTCAAAGCCGAAATCAAAGAGGCTGTCGCCTACTATTTTCACACCAAGGCCCGAACTGTCTATGCTGAATTAAAGGCAACACGAGCCGCCACCCGACTGGGGTTGCGTCTGCTTCCTGACGATCTTCAAGGCGAGGTTGGCGAGGCTGTGGTTTCCTTGTTCGAGAAAGAACTCGGCGCCCTCTTAGAAAAGGCACTTTAGTTGCTTTAACTCACGAAACATCGTGCATGTTATGAGCCAAGTGCGTTTGGTCTGGTTTGAGTGACAATCATGTCGTGGCGTCCAGTGCTTTTTGCATCCATTTTTTTGGTTGCTTTGTTCGCTCCTATGAACAGCACGCTCGTTGGATACGCACAAGCTGAAGACACAACAGTATGCTGTGATTCAGTCGGCGTATCGCTTCACTTGATGGGCTCCGATAGCAGCGGATCGCTGACTCCATTCATTCAAGATTTGACTGAAACAACCATGACGAAAACCATTGCTACCGCTGTTGCGTCTGAAGAAACGGTTGGGACATGGTCGTTGCCCGAGGTTTGGCCAGGGACAGTCCCTGCTTCAACTTGGGAAGTCGAAATTGCTTACGAAGTCACCAACGCAGCAGGTGCGCAGGTGAATGCAACGGCATCCTTGCAGATTGGTTCACAAACATACACCGCCCAGACCGGCCCAACGGACTCATTTCTTGGGCAAGGAGAGGGGACGCTACAATTCGAAATTGATGTTGACGCCACTTCGATTTCCTCTTCAAGCAATGTTGTCCTCACAGTGACCGCACGCAGCGTCGTGTTCAACTTACCAACCGGTGAAGCACAACTTCAGTTCCAATGGGGAAGTGAAGACAGAGACTCCGTCATCAAAGGAGATATGCCCCTGATGTCGCTGACATTACTCCAACCTGAAGTGGAAGGCTCAGAAGTCTATTTTTCAGTGGTTATTGACTCATCATGGGGTACGAAAATATTATCCAACTCTGAATCGCTCAACATGCGAGTGAATGGGATTATACTGGAAGGTGATCCAATCGAAACTTCTCAGGGTGATGGTGTTCGTATTACATGGACATGGCTGGACGCCTCCGGTGGAGAAGAATCTGTCGAAGCGAAGGTCGAACTTATCCTGCAAGAGGGCGATAGCATGCTTTCTGGAACGACGACGTTTATTGTTGAAACATTTGATTCAAATGGCGGTACCGGGACATATTATCCACCAGATGAACCCCTACAAACCGATGGTGATGGTAGCAAACTCTCCGTGAGTGGTGTGTTTGCGCTTGGTAGCGGGAGTAGTGGCTTACAACTCACCCGTGAAACCACGATCACAATGGACGACGAGATGGCTTTCTGGATGCGATGGGGGTTGGACCACATCGGCGATGATGTTACGGATTTGTCCCCCGCTTGGCAAGCTTTCGATGAAGGGTCAGTCACTGATGATGACCGAACAAGCCGATCCATTGAGGCAAACGAAGTCAATGAATTCGAAAATCAAATGCAATCGAAATCTGGCTCGGCATCAGGATTGTATTCGTATTTCATGTCTCAAGGTGTAAAGCTGGACAGCGATGAGTTGCTCGGAGAGTACAGAGCGTTTGACTCGATTGAAGTCAAACTCGATCTTCACGGTGAGGTGGATGTGGTGAATCACCCCGTTTCATTGGTGTTCAAGACAGTTGAGGTTGTCGATAGTAAGAAACAAATGGAATTGTTTAGGAATTTTGTCGTTGTACAAACCACTCCAATTTGGTCACAAGTGGACATTTCACTGGAGGGCACGTCCTCTGGCTTTTCAGCCTTCATGAGCCCCACGGCGCTCCAATCTGAAGACGTTGATGTGAGTCACTCCCGATTCCCTTGGGGCGAGACGCTTACCATCAATGCTGAGGGGCTCGACCAAAATGAGAAGTTCACGATTGTTTTTGTTCCAACAGCTGACCCACTCTCGGCACCGATGCCTCTCACAATCGGCGTTGGAATCGCATTGTTTGTCGGTCTCTTCGTTGCCTTGCGTTTGTCGAAAAATAAATCCCGAAGCCTGCTTGCGCTTGAATTACTGCTTGTTCCTCTCATCGCCTTCATCCACTTCTTTGCCTTCACATCTTTGTTCGTTGGCGGTGCAGTAGTTTTCACAATTCTATTGTGGTTCATCACTGCAGTATCCAGTCCACGGACTCGGTTACCAGAGGGGTCCGTGGCCCTAGCGCCCTCACAAACCATACCATGTCCCGCATGTTCTACTCCAAATCCAGTGCTCAGCAATGAGCGACCGTTCCGATTTGCCTGCGCTGGTTGCGCTCGTGTCATCAAGCTCGTGGCTTGAGCTCACATGCCAATAGATCGAAGCGTGCTCACCAAACTGCTGGCTTCCTGATAATCGCTTGGTGAAAAGTATCCACAGAACTCATCGTTTGCATCAACGGCCACAACCGCTTGTGGCGAACGCTTCTTGATTTCTGACAAGACATGCTTGAGGGTGTCTTTCTGTTCAACTTTGAGGAAATCCATTTCCATCCATTCGGCACATGTCGAGGTGGTCGCATCTGCAGACTCGGCCATTGCCTTCAAGAACTGATTGTGACCAAGAACACCACGCACCTTGTTGTCATTTGAGAGGACGATCACAATACCGCCGGAAACACTCAACATTCGACGTGCCCCTTCTTGGATTGTATCTTCAATGCCAATTGTGATATGTTCATCATCGAGGTTCAAGTCAGCAACCGTCTTGGCCATGTTGACAAGACGAGGCGTTGGCTCTATGAGCCTTCCTTTGTTAATCATCAAGAGTGGCTGAACAAAATCGTGGTCGCATCGAGCACTCTTCCATACCCGATTCTTTCCAACTGAACCATGGTTCCCTCTGGGTAGCTATGACGCTCCATGCGCCCCTTATGCTCAATAATCTCGCCATCTTTGGCTACAATCAATGTGGCTTCGCAACTCTGAGCCTCGCTTAACCAGTGAACAATGGGTCGCTGGTCACTCCGCTCAATGGAGGCTATGGTTGCTGATTGTCCTTCGATTTCCAGATCGGCAAAGCCCTTCAGACGAAGGTTGCCCTTCGCCATGTCTTCATCTTCAAGCCAGAGTTTCGCAGGTTCAAAGGTGAAGGTGCGCAGTCCCATTGATGCATGATTTGGATGAACATCAACTTCCACCTGAGAGGGATGGTCCCCAGCGAGGTGGACTCCAACCGGTGATCGGATGAATGCAAGGCGGGGTGCGTCATCATCAATTTGCTTCGTGTTATGAGAAAAGAGCGCTGAAAGGGGCACTGAGATATCTTTCTGCGTAACACCGAGTTCAACCCAAAAGGCTCGGAGTGCTTCTGATGTGATCCCCCTTCGCTTCAAAGCCTGAAGGGTCGGCAAGCGAGGGTCGTCCCAGCCAGTAAAGGTGCCTGCTTCGATGTCCCTTCGCATCTGTGAAGTGGAAAAGCCTCCCCACTCGTGAACTTTGACCCTGCCCCAGTACATAGTTTCTGGATATGACCAACCGAAGTGTGCGTACAACAAGGTTTGCTTGCGCGTTGAGTCCATCAAGTCCTTTCCACGAATGATGTGAGTTACGCCTTGAAGGTGGTCTTCAACAGCGCTCTGGAAGTCCAACAATGGCCAGACACGGTAAGTGGAACCAATGCCCGGTCGAGGGTGTGGATGGTTCGCAGTGTCTTGCATTCTGAGTGCTGGCCAATCCCTCAATGCCGGATTCTTCAGCGTCATATCTGTCTTGACACGAACGACAGCATCGCCAGGCTTGAACGTCCCATCAAGCATTTTGTTCCACAATTCGATGTTCAGTTCAGGAGAGTTTGGTCGGCATGGACATTCGGTTTTGTCGACTCTGAAAACTTTGAATGCCTCACCAGAACACTGGCATACATATCCAAATCCTTCGTGAAGCATTTTTTCTGCATGCTCATAGTAGTGCGGAATTCGATCACTTGCAATGACAATGCGATGAGGTGCATAGCCAAGCAGCCATTCTGCTTCTTTTGGAATGTCCTCGTAGGCTTGAGGAAGCGGTGGTTTGACGACAGTGTCGGTATCGTCAAATCGAAGAATAAGTTCTCCATCCCACTCTTTGGCGTATTCTCCATTGATGACAATCCCTCGAGCGTGCCCAAAACTGAGCGAGCCGTTTGGGTTGGGTGCAAAACGGAGAACGACCTTTCCTTTTTCTGCATTTTTCAGTTCTGGGAGTCCAATCCTTCGTTCCTTTTTCTCACGCTTTTCTAGCAAGTGAGGTGCTTCATTTGAAAGAATGTCCCTAAGTGCATCAAGGCCTTCGTTTGCAGCCATTGCATTTGCATCAGCCACGGCTTTTGCAATGAGCGGAGAAATGATCTTTCCATGAGGCCGAAGGTCCGCCCGTGTCCCCATCAGGCGGCCAATTACGGAGCCTGGCGCTGCCTTTCCTTCATACTCGATGGCGTTCTGCAATGCGAGATGTCGAAACGCAGCAAGGGTTGCTTCATCTGGTGACCAAGACATGGGACTCATTCGATGCTGTCGCCTTCCCTTCATCAAGTGAGTGGAACCAAACATCGGTCAAGCATCGAACAATGTTTGTTGGTGTTGGTTTGGTGCTGGTCGACTGGGTGGGTCGACATCATGAAGCAGGTTCCATTCTCGTTTCACAGTTTTCCATGACCAACGCAATGCTTCGTGCGGTGTGTCACCGGACAGGAGGAACGGAAGGGCCGCCTTTGTGTTGGGGTCAGATGGGTAGCCTGAGCCGATTGGTGCACCAATTTCGACCTTCAGCGCTTCGATAATCTCATCCCTTCGAACTTTTGCGAGGATGCTCGCCATGCCTACAATAGCGTGGTTTGTATCTGCTTTATGCTCCGATGTCATGGAGGATTGATTCCATGGCCACCCTGTAAGTCGTGCAGCTATTCGGTCGGTGAACCGTTGAGCGTTCACATCACATGCGTCATTGAGAATTTGGACGCCTTGTTCGACTTCCTTCCGCATTGGGTTAAGGGCCTCAGCAAACAACTCGACTTCTAACAGGTTCAATCCATTGTGAATCACGGCTGCATCAATGCGTGGTGGCGGGCAGACAATCACTTGGTGGAGCCAACCACGTTGCCGGGCCTGTTCATGGAACCAATCAGCCATTGCAACCCTCTTTTTGTGGGTCAAATCCTTTGAATCACGGACGCCATATTCCTTCAGCATGGGCAGGTCGGCAGTTGGAATGGCGACAGCGCCCACAACCAATGGTCCGATGACAGGGCCTCGCCCCGCCTCATCGACCCCGGCGGACCACATAGTTCACACATCCAAATCGTCGAGATCTACCATGGACCGTACTTGAGGAAGAGGGACACTGCTTGATGTGGCTTGTGGGGTTGAGGTTCCGAGAACCTCTTTTGGATCATGGCGAACCGTCATGTTAGAGGGTATGACTACATCAGGAAGAATGGTTTCATTTGCCATGGGTTGGGCGATGTTTCCAGTTTCTATATCGAGCAGTAAATCATCAGCCTTTGCGATGGTGCGTAAGTTATCTTGTGCGTCCAATGCTTGGGCCGCAGCGCCATGGACCTCGGCTTGCACAGGAGCAGGGGCTGGTGTTGGTGCCCCAGCACGGTTGGTGAAGGCCTGTTGGAAGTGTTCCGCTGAAACTGCCATGACGGCTTCGTGTTGCACCGGTTTTGGCTTTTCTTGGAACTTTTGCATCCAGTCTTGAGGTGCCTCTTTTGGCTGAGGCGCATGCATTTGTTCGAACAGGTGTCGTTCGGCTGTGCGCTCCTTCCGGGCCGAGTATGCACGTTGGATGATGGCGACCGAAATCACGATTGAGATGATGACCCACAACCACGCTGTGAATATTTCCACGATGGTTGCAATGATGTTCGCCGGGTCGAACCATCCTGCAGTTTCTTCGGTTGCCTGCCAAGGGGTTCCAAGATAACTACCTGTGCTCATTTGAATAAATGGTTCATCGGGAGCAAGTTGAGAGCGCACGGTTGTGTTGACATACACTGTACCATTGCTGAGTTGGTCTTGGGGCAGATCCACCCACGCTTCGATTGTGAAATTAAATCCAATCGGAATGTTCGTTATTTCGTATGAACGAGGGTACTCGATGTTTTCTTCATAAACTGCTATGAAAGGGGGAATAAACGACATTGGGGTCGAGTGCGAAGATTGCAGTTGCACCAACAAACCATCAACAGCATTTCCTTCATTGCGGGCCGTCATCGTAATCGAAAGACGACCATTTTTGTCAATCGTTTCCTCGATGTCCTCAAACACCCAACGGATGACTGGAGCAATCTTGGTTGGCACAGCAATAGCGCCGATGATCGTATCCGTTCCACCAAGGTGCATCTCAACATCGACATCTCCAATTTGGAACGCCAGCGCTTCGGACTTGGCTTGGATTTGTACCACCTCAACCAAGATGGTTTCGAACGGGTTCAGGGTCACACTCGTTTCGCTTAGTGTTGCATCAACAGACGAAGGGGCATCAATGAGGTGGAATGAAAATGTGTCTCGTGCGTTCCCAGTGTTCTCGATGAACAGCGAGGCCGAACACGTGGCGTTCGGCAAAAGAGACCGGCATTCGTCAGTTTGTAGAGCGACGGTTCCATTTCGTTTCCATTCAATAGAGGCGCCGACATCAATGGTTCGCATCCGTTCTTGCGCACCCGCTGCAAACACACGGACCCTTACATCGATGGTTCCAGTGTAATCACCGGGGGCTTGGAAGCCTATCTCGATGGTTCGGGTCTCATTCGGCCCAAGTTCGACTTCCTCGAGACCACCGAAAAGAGCCATTGTCCAGCCGTTTCTTGCAATCCGGTCATCGAGTGCAACGCCGGATATCGGTTGGCCTTGTTCATCAATTGCTTGCAGTGTGATGCTGAGTTTGTTGTCGGTGTTGCCAACGTTTCGAACATCCACACTGATGCGGCCATTTGCACCTGGGTCGAGGATTAAATCATCGTCCTTCGAATCGATGGAAGCATTTCGGTAGGCATCGAGAAGGAGGTCAAACGACCATTGAGACACAGCTCTGTCAAGGCTTGAAACAGCCTTCAATTGGAAGCGTGGACCCGTGTTTGCAAGCGGGCTGCCGTCAATGATTTCAGGAACATCCACCCAGAGGTACACATATGCCAACTGTCCTGGTGCAAGCGTTTCATAGGCATTGACACCGTCTGAGTTGTTCATAGTCCAACCCCAATTCCAACCGCTGGTTGTGTACAAATTGAAAGTCACATCATCATCGAATGATGCGTTGTTGGTGATGTTCACTGCGACCGAGGTTCGTGTCCCGGCATCGCTGATGAACGAAGAGATGCCAAGGTTTCCGAAATCAAGTCTTGAATACGGTGCGATAAGGATGCTTGCGTTTGCCTGTTGACTCCATTCATCATCATCAACTGATGTGATCTCCAATCCAATTGTGAGTGTTGAATAGGCTGCTGTAGATGTTGCGCTGAGGTTGAATTTCAGGTTTTTGAGAAACCCCGCTTCAAGGGTGTGAGTAAGAGGGAGGCCGGAAATGAGGAGGTCAGAGGGGACGTTTGTTGCGTTAATGGTGAAAGTCTGCTCTTGTGAACCTCGGTTATGCAGGGTAAATTGGACTTCTACGAGTTCATTTCTGTGGACGACAGTTTCCTCCAATCCCACCAAGGTGGCATCGGTTGATCGTGATGAGGGCTGGGCTGCCTCACCGATTGTTGAGGCAAGTGGAGTGGCGCTATGGAGCAGCAGCATCACGAGGATGAGGTGCCAGCGCATGATTGGTGCAGGCCATGACCCCCTTCAACCTGACCCCTAAAATGTGTCAATGTGGGTTCGGATTGTTCTTCAACGTGGTCGGTTTCCAAAGAACATGCCCCCCATTTGGCCCTTCAACAAAAAGAAGCAACCACTCGCCTTGGAGGAAGAAGCCCCAACCCCTATTGTGTATCGGAAAACCGAGGATCAAGGCGTGGATTCTGGATCCACAAGTCAGCAACAAGAGGATTACAAGGCCGCGCTTTCCTTTTTTGGAAGTGGCGATGCGACGGTGCACAAAGCCTCAGATCAATCACAGCGTTACGATGGGGTTGTCGACTCAGCAACACCAGCCGAGCCAGTCTCTTCTCCCGAAGAGAATTCAGTGGAGTGGGTGGCTCATACCGACGGGTACCACTACAAGAAAGCCGCAGATGGTTCATTTGATCCTGTTGCCCACATAATGAACGCTGATGGTTCGTACGAGCCCTATTCGTGATTACCACAAGGTGGGCACAGCGTCGGTCAAATGAGCGCCGTCTTCACTTGATGAATTGACCGTTCGGGAAACCACATGACGGTCCACTAAGAGGTTCAGTGGTTGAGCACGCATGTCTTCACCAGCAAGGTATGCGGCCACTTCGTGTTCTTCCAGAAGAAGGGGCATCCGGTGGTGGACTTCACGCACGTCCTCATTCGCTTCAACCGTCAAAAGGGCAAAGGATTCTACATGGTCGCCTTCAGGCGATGACCATGATTCCCAAATTCCTCCAAGCCAGCACGGGCCTCCATTGATTCGGTGATGGTACCAGGGGACCTTTCCCTGCACAGTCGTCATCCATTCATACCAGCCGTCAGCAGGAACAATGCAACGGCGATGTGACCAAGCATGGCGAAACATTGGCTTTTGGTCAACCGTTTCCGCTCGGGCGTTATTTGGTTCATGGGTGGAAGGTTTTGACCAGCTTGGCCTCAATCCCCATCGCATAAGCCTCATGTGACGAGGCGCTTTACTCCGTTGCTGCAATCCGTTTTCCGTGATTACAGGAACCCATTGAGTTGGTGCAACATTCCAAGATGGAGTGAAGGGAGTGAGCGGGGAGAGTGGCTCGCATTGAATTGAAGCTGCAATCTCATCAATGGGTGTGCCGAGTGCGAATCTTCCGCACATGCTGCAGCCTCACACTGGGTCTGGGAGCGCACGTTCCAATTCCGTAACATCGAATTCAGCGCCGCTTAATGGGACTTTCAATTCGTAATGATGCCCAACATGTGGGTCCATTTCACCGAAGCAACCAACATGGATGCCATCCACTATGACTTTCGCAGCACGGCCTGTGAGCCAAGGCCCCATGTCACCGCCGAGTGGTTCAATCGAGTAATCTGAGGCACCAAGGTCCCTCATGATGGCTTGAATCCGACCACGGACGGCAGCGAATCCACCGTTCTGTTCTGCAACAAGGAAGGCAAAGCGATCGCTGTTGGTATGGTCTCGAACCACGGTCCCCAATTCGTAGACCGCTTGCGGCAGGTCGTGGTGCCTGTTCGAAGCGAGCAGCCTGAACAGTCCAGGCAGGAGGTATTGACGAAGAAGCGTGTGGTCAATGGTGATTGGGTTTGTGATTCGAGTCACTTCACCCATTGCCGGCCACCTCATGGCAACAAATTGATCGGTATCGTTGGACAAGGTGAGGGATTGAATTTGCATCAACCCAAGGCCTTGAAGCGAGTCACGAATGCGTCGGCGAATGTGTCCATCGGTTCTTGGAAGGGCTGTCAATGGAGCACGTGGAACATCCGTGCCCAAGTCTTCGTATCCATGGCCAATGGCCACATCTTCAACCAAATCAATCGGGTGGAGAATATCAAACCGCCAGTGTGGCATCAAAAAGGACAGGACTGTATCACCATCAACCACATCTGCCATGTTTTCAGGTTCCCTTGCAGGGGCATTTTCGACTGGGGAACGACCAAGGTAGGTTCCGCCCATGCGATTCATCGCTGTTTGAACTTCTTCGTCAGTGAGGGCCCGACCGAGAAGACCATTGAGCAACCGTTCGGTCACGGTGTGGGTTTGTGGTTGTGCTTTTGGCAAATCAGAAACAGTTCCATCATAGGCGGTGATTTCAACGGATTCCACTTCGCCTCCTCGTTCTTCAAGTTGGCTTGCAATCAGCATTAAACTCGCTTCACATGCCCGTGGGTCCCAGCCAGTTACATCGATGAAGAAATCCTTGGTGTCTGAGGTGACTGTGGTGTGGTTGCCGTTGATAATTGGGGGGAAGGAAAGCACTGCATCATTTGCGTCCATGATGACGGGGTACGCCTCCATGCCCTCGAGGAGGTGTGCGTAATCAATCCCTTTTGGGTGGTTGGTGAGGATTGAATCGATGCTCATTGGTTCATCCATGGCAAGCGGGGTGAATTGCGTAGACCCGGGTGCCGTGGTAACGGTGAACGGCGGTACGAGCGTGGCGAGGTCGTGGACGCCAATGGAGGCGCGCTTTCTTCCGCGGCCAAGTGCGAAATGTAACTTCTCTTGGTGATCCATGAGTGCTTTGATGAACGCTTCGTTATCCTCATGTGTTTCGCCAGTGTTGACGTTGCGGACCACGGCGCCCATGACGATGGGTCGGACGTGTTCCAGTGACGGATCGACGCTCATTGTGATGGTGCCTTTCTTGATATCGAGCATGGGCTTTGCTTGCTGTCCGTAGAGGAAGGGTCGCATGGCACGAGTGAGAGTTTCACCAGACAGCAAGTCCGGTCGGTCTGGGAAGATCTCGATGTCGAGTGTGTGCTCACTGCATTCATCGATGTCGGTACCCAATAACGGTAACTCATCAGCCATGCGAGCGATGTCATTCTCGATTCCATGCTTCCCTAACAGGCTTGCAATAAGGTCTTGGTCGATGGAAATTGTTGGCATAATGTCACCTCAACGAGCAAACCAGTGTGGCAAGGGTCGTTCATACCCTACGAGGCGGAGGCCACTGATGGCTGCCGTCTCGTGGTCAAGCGCACGCAAATGCGATCGTTCCAATCGGTCAATTGATTCGATGCCGAGCCTCGAAAGAAGGGATGCCATGTCTTGGTGGAGGGTTTGTAACCAATGAGCCAAATCATTAGCATCGGCCATCGGCACTTCACAAGCAATCACATTGATGCCTGAGGCTTTGAGGACTGCAAGGTCATGTGCGCTTGCTGAAAGACCGAGCAAAACGGCCGTTTCTGTATGTGTCCCCTCGAGGTGAGATTTGGCTGACCTGCCGATCATTGGGAGGGACGCAGCTTCTGGGACGCCGCTGCCGTCTTCGATTCTTGACATGGCAAGGTCTGCTTTGTGGTGCGCAGCCCGAACGTGGAGGTTCGTGGTCCGGCCAAGAGCGCCAAGCATGCCGAACGGCTTCTCACGACCGAGCAGTGTTCGAACAGCCACAAGGAAGCCATCAAGTTGTTCTGAGTTCATCGCCGGTAGGTCGTCGAAATCAAACACAGCACCGGCTGAGGCTGCCAAAAGTTCGGGCGCATCTGCAAGGTTATGTTGGCTGATGAGTGCGAAATCTATGGGGCGGGGGTTCGACTGGGCCAAAAATGGCTGATGTGCAAGGAGGTTTACTGCATGCGGCAGCGCATCTTTGTCCATCGCCAACTCATTTCCGTCCGGAATGATGGCCATCAGTGGGAGTGGCAAAGCAGCAGGTGTTCCTTTGTCACCACGTTCTCCAACGAGGGTGACCGTGTCGTAGGTGGCGTACGGTTGGCTTTGTTGTCGGTCGTTTGGAACAAGGCCGACCATGGACAAATCCGATGCTGACACTTGGCCGCTTTCTTGTTCCACTTGGATGGTTTCTGAGGGTGTGAGGCACACTGAGTCTGAAGGGATGTGCAATTCTTCATCGTTGAGTTGCTTGTTGATCGCCTTCACCTCAGCCGCAGTGAGTGGGCGCAATGAGACGCCAGATGGAGGGGTTGGGCACCGGCCGTTGATGATGATTCTTCCACCCGTCATGCCCGCTCCAGGATCGCTGCCTACATCGCCGTGGATGACAATCAAACCTTCGCTCATTCCGCCGCCAACACGTGCACCTGCGGGGCCTCGAACGATGAGCAACCCGCCACTCATGCAAGCGCCAGCGTCGGTGCCAACACCATCGAGGATGCTGATTTTACCGTCTCGCATTGCGAACCCTGCAAAATCTCCAGCGAGCCGTTCGCAGACGATTACATTGCCACGATTGCCTGCCCCTAAGAAAGAACCAGCGTCCCCCTGTAACGTGAAAGTACCACCGCTACCAAACGGTGAGGTCCACGAACCGAGCACGCCCAAAGCTCGCATTCGAGCCCCTTTCGGGAGGTTTGGGCAAAGGCCTAATTCACCATTCTTTGGAACGGGTTCTCCAGCGTTTGTCCATCCAATTCGCAATATTGCGTTTTGTTCAGCAGCAGCAACCAGTCGTGGGCCGAGTTTAGAATTGATGTTGAAGGAGCGTTCAACCACATCATGAGCATCGGCCATGTTGATTGGCTGTTGCTTCCCATCCAAATAGCCTCCCATTTGGAATCGAAGAAATTCCTATTTCATGGATGTGTTTTCCAAAGCGAATGTCAAGGATGAACTTTGTCAAAATCAACGATGTGTTAATAGAGGGTCTTCAAGGGCATATGTGCTGAGAATCATGACCATCAAGGTGGCTATTAACGGATACGGGACGATTGGAAAGCGTGTGGCAGATGCTGTGGACGCCCAAGACGATATGGAAATTGTGGGCGTGACCAAAACGAGGCCAGCGTTTGGCTGCGACTTGGCAGTTCGAAAGGGCTACCCTATTTTTTGCACCTACGATGATGTTGATCGAATTGCTGCTTTCGGCGCTGCTGGCTACACATGTCATGGTGGTTTGAGTGATTTGCTCGAAATTGCAGATATTGTCGTCGATTGCTCACCAGGAAAAGTCGGCGCATCAAACAAAGACAAGTACGTGGCTGCTGGCATCAAATGGATTTTCCAAGGTGGCGAAAAGCATGCCATGACAGAACACTCCTACACTTCTTCTGCGAATCACACCGAAAACCTCGGTGTAGCAGGCACACGAGTGGTCTCTTGCAACACGACTGGTCTCTCTCGAACCCTCGTTCCGCTCTACGAACACTGCGGCTCACTTTCTGTCGAATGCACCATGATCCGTCGTGCTGCAGACCCTGGAGATTCCAGCAAAGGACCGATTAATGCGATTAAGCCGGTCCTCAAGGTACCTTCTCATCACGGACCAGATGTGATGACCGTGAAACCTGAGATTCAAATCAATTCGATGGCCGTGGCAGTTCCAACCACCCTTATGCATGTTCACGTCGTTGTGGCAACATTGCCAGAGGGTCACGGTCTCACCACCGAATCGGTCCTCTCGATGTGGAATGAACGTCCACGTATTGTCATCATGAACGGTTCAGAAACAGGCATCACAACTACGGCAGAAGTTATGGAATTTGCACGTGACATTGGTCGAAAGTGGGGCGATCTTCACGAAATTTTTGTTTGGGAAGACGGCGTTAAACTTGAAGGCAACACGCTGTACTATTTCCAAGCCATTCACCAAGAGTCAGATGTGATTCCAGAGAACGTCGATGCAATCCGTGCATTGATGAACACCGAGCCTGATTGGATGGTTTCAGTGGCAAAGACAGATGCAGCTATTTCATCCTACAACCACCTCTGATTGAGTGATTCTTCCGTGCCCCGTAGGGGCACAAGCAAGGGGCGTTTTCAAAAAGGTCTGACAAGTGGCAAAGTCATGCAAGCACTACGCCGACCGCTACTGATGCTTGTTTTGCTCGTCCTAACATCTCTCTCACCGATGCTTGCCGTCAGTTCTGAATCTGTTGAATCAATCGATGAACCAACGGACACGCTGATGTCGGAGGTTGAACGCTTGGCACTCGCAGCCTCGATGTGGCACGTTGCGACGCCAACAGAACGGATTCAAGTTTCCCTCCAGCCATCCACTGGCGTTCTCAATATGAACATCGGCAGTTTTGATCCGACCGTTGATGAGCACCCAGCGCCAGGAATTGGCCTGTTCAACGCAAACGATTTCACAACGACAGGGCTTGCGATCGTTCAACTCCACGCTCACGATGGTCAGATTTTGGAAGAACTCATTGATCGCCATGACTTTACCCCACTCGATTTCATTAGTGACGAAGCGTGGCTGGTTCGACTGGCCGACCCTCCTGTGGATTCGATTCGCTCACTTCTTGTCGATGACGATGTGCGTTGGGTCGGTGCTCAGCACCCAGGCTGGCGAATCGACGCTTCCCTGCTTGCAGGTGATGCTTCCCAACGACTGGCATTGATTCCAGCAGCGGATCTTTCCTATGGCGGCTTTGAGTCGCTGAGTTTAGATTTGATTCGGATGGGTGCCCACAATGCGTGGTGTGGCGTTGGTGTGTGTGAAGTTGAACTTCCGCCATCAATGGCTCCCTCCTTCATCTCGTCTGTTGCAAACGATGGGCGAATCATCTGGATTGAACCAACCGCCGAATTCTCGTTGCATAACGCTGCAGCTGCCGCCGCATCTGGTGTCATTGATGTGCGAGCGAATGCTACCTTCACGCTCGATGGATCAGGCGAAATGATTGCCATTGCCGATACTGGACTTGATTTGGATCACCCCGACTTGACAGGTCGAGTTGCAGGAGTCTACACGCAGTTTGGCCTCGACTCATCTCCAGCCGACTCCAACACCGGGCACGGGACACACATCGCCGTATCTGCCATTGGGGATGGCCAATCAAATGGAAACGCTACCGGCATGGCACCAAATGCTGACCTTGTGATGTACGCCCTCGAGCACGACCCCACAGGTGTGTTCGGGCGAATCGGTTCAATCTATGATTTGTTGAGGGATGCGGAACAGAAGACCGCCCGAATCGCCATCAACGCTTGGGGAGCCAATGGAAACTATGGCCAGTACTCCGCCGATTCTCGTTCCGTGGACATCTTCGTTCACGACAAGCCTTCCATGCTCCCCCTGTTTTCAGTCGGTGACCTGGGCTCACAAGGTGCCTCACAAATCACCCCTCCTAGCACTGCCAAGAACGTGCTTGCCATTGGTGCTTCTGAAACGGGTTCGACTTCAGGAAGCGTTGCCTCATTCTCCAGCATTGGCCCAAGCCTCGACGGACGAGTCAAGCCAGATCTTGTGGCACCCGGCGTAGATGTTTGCTCTGGGCGTGCTGAGGAAGCAAAAACCTCTCCGGGACTCACTTGCTCCAGTGAAACCCACGCCAATGGAGATGATGTCTACACCATGTTGTCCGGTACTTCCCAAGCAACCGCTGTCGCAGGCGGCGTTGCAGCATTGACCCGCGAGTTCATTCGCGAAGAGGTAGGCATCAGTGCCCCTTCAGGCTCTCTTGTGAAAGCGGCCATGATCAACGGTGCTCGGGACCTCGGCTCACCCGATATTCCCAACAACGCTGAAGGCTGGGGTCAAGTCGACCTCGATCGAACCGTTCTACCTGTTTGGGATGCGTCTTCGCCAAGCACATCCGCCCTCGCCACGTTCATGGATGACAATACGCCCTTGGATGCGGGCTTTGGCCTCCTCTATGCGTTCGAGTTGGACGCATCTCACGGGATCGATATCACACTGGCCTGGTCGGATGAAGCGGGCTCAGCAAATGCTGCTCAAAGCGAATCCCGGCTTGTCAATAACCTCGACCTCGTTCTGGTTGACCCTTCCGGAAATGAATGGTATGGCAATAACTTCGCAAACGGTTTCACAACCTCAGGGCAAGCGAGCGATTCAGTCAACAATGTGGAGCGAATTAAAGTCGCTCCCGGCACCCTTTCCACGTCGGGTCAATGGCTGGTAAAGGTTCTCCACCGTGGTGGAACAACCCAAAGCTTCGGTCTTGTTGTCACTGCGGATGCAACGCCGACACCCCAAGCCGATCTCGCCCTTTACAACGGGAGCATCATTCCTTCTTCGCCCGAACCCCTTCGCAATGATTTGATTGCAATCCGAATTGGATGGATTAACCAAGGAACCCTTGCCACCGGCTCCTTCCGGGTCATCTTCGAAGACCTCACTTCTGGCGATACGCTGTTCGAAGGAGACCGCTCAGCATTGGCTGCTGGCACCATCGATTCACTCTTGATTCAACATCAATTCGTCACCACAGGGACCCACAGCATGCGTTTGCGAGTTGATACCAATGATCAGGTCGCAGAGATGAACGATGGCACAACTGGTATCGACAACAACATTTGGGAACAAGACATCGAAGTCACTGCGCTCGGTGTTCGTGTTGTGGCACTCAACGACGATGGTACGGTGCCGGTCACTTCAGAAGATCGTGAAGCGGCAGCCATACGAACGTTTGATGTTCGAAATCAAACCGGCATTGATATTCCAATTCACATCCTTCATGAAGGAACTGGAGAGAAAAATGTCACCCTGAGTGTCACCGGCGTGCAGGTACCTCAACCTGGTCGGCCTGATTTCCTTCTTTCGCCAGAGGACACATGGTCAAAGGGTGTCTCTCAACTGGGCCCTTACACTGTCCAAGGGGAAGGGGAAGTTGGTGATTTCCAGTTGCTAACAATCCACCTCGAGGACGAGGATGCGGACCTTAGCGACCCTGCTTCGCCAAGATATGCCCGTTCTGGGACATTTGTGGTCGACGTAACCGCAAGGTACCAAGACAACCCAACAGTTGCCCACACGCAGCGGCTTACTTTCACCATCGATCAATTGGATGAGGTCCTCATTACGCCGCTTGGAACGGAAGGTCTCGAGGCTGAACCCGGTGACTCTGCTGGCTTCCGAATTTCTGTTGCGAACATTGGAAATTCCCCCGCCCAATACTCAATCAGTTGCGAATCTGAGAACCGATGGCAGATCATGCTCAAGGACACGAACTCGTCGACATTGGAAATTGAACCCATTGGCATTCGGGAATACAGGGCGATAAAAATTGACCTGTTTGTACCACCGGTGGTGAACGGCGTTCCGCTCACTGGTTCAACAGACACAGTGACATGTTATGTGACCTCAACCAATGATGCCTCGATGAATTTCAGTGAATCTGCGGTCATCACAGTTCTCCCCCAGCAGTCCTTTGATGCTGATTTGTACGACGACCTCGGCCCAATCGGCCCGTCTTCGAAAAACCGAGAAGTTCTCGTCGATAGTGGGGAACAGATCAACATGAATCTAACCGTTGAGAACACAGGAAACACAGACCTTGATTTGAATGTCAAAATCCAACCCGCCAACCCAACATGGCCCATTGAAGTCACCGCTGGAGAACAGACGGATGCACGCCAAGTCTCGATTGCTCTTAGCCCGGGTGAGTCCATCGATGTGCACTTTGTTTTGGGTGTGCCTGGTGCGGCAGAAGAGGGTGATGCCAACAGTTTCGTCATTCGAACGGAGTTCACCTCACAAGTGTTCATCTCAAATACAACGCTGCTCAAGGTCAGGGATGAACTTGCTTTGAACCTTCAAGGGCCAGTGGGCGATGTCATTGAAACTGAGATTGGCTCCTCATTTAGTTACGGGAGTTTTAACGTGACGAACAGTGGAAACGCTCCTCTGACGCTTGGTTGGAGCAATGGTTTGGCTCCTGATGGTTGGGTTGTCGGTTTCGCAAATCCGATTACATACCTTGAACCACGGGAAGAAAAAACCGTTCGTTTTGGATTGATTCCACCCCCGAATGCCGCTGCGGACTCACAAGCCTTCGACCTCCTAATCACCGTGACTGGTGGGAACAACGGGCGACTGGTCAACTCATCAGTACGAGTGGATGTCGCCGTCTTGCCATCTCAATTTGCCAACATGACGGTTTCAGATGATAACATTCGGCCATTCCGAAGCATTGTCAAAGAAGAAGGCGCCACACAATCAATTGTTATCCGGAATGATGGCAACCTTCCGATCACTGGTGCACTCAGTGCCCTTGTGCTCGACGTGGACGGAAACGCTTCTTCATCTTGGACTGTATCATTTTCAGACACCGCAATCGAGGGCCTTGGCGTTGGTGAAAGCCTCACTGTTGATGTGACTGTAACGCCGAAGTCATCAGCCTCAAAAGGCCTCATGCTTACACAAATTTCCGTAACTTCTGAAGAACAGACCGTTGGGACGTTCTCAATTGAAACGACCGTTTCCTCTGTCGACAGCAACGGCGGCTTGTTTGCCGTCTTGCCTCTCTACATTTCGATCCCGCTCATCGGAGTGCTCATTGCCGCTGGTGCAGTGCTGGCATTGAGGATGAAGCGAAGTGGCGAACTCGAGGATGATGGAAGTGAACTTGTGGCACCCGATGCTTTCGTCAACCCTGATCACCTTGGTACACGGCGCGACGAAGCACTTGACATTGGTCACGCTGTGAATGAAATCGCAAGCGCAGAAGTCTCCCAGGATGAAATTGCGGCTGCTCTGGCTCAATCCCTCAACCTCCCGCCAGCACCCGCTGCAGTGCCCCAAGGACTTCCTCCCGGTGCCATGCCGCGTGGCTTGCCTGCCCCTGGCGCATTACCTCGAGGTCTCCCACCTGCCGGTCTGCCACCCGCTGGGCTGCCTCTGAAGTCCCTTCCACAAATTCCAATGCCCATGCCAACTCCACTCCCTACGCCAGTTCCTGCGCCGGCTCCAATAGCCGCTGCAGCGGGTCCACCCCTCCCGCCATCGGGTCTGCCAGATGGTTGGACGATGGAACAATGGCAACACTACGGTCACCAGTGGCTCCAACGCAACGGTCAGTGAGTTGGGCGCATCTCTAAAACGGGTCGCCCACTGGAAGTGCCATGAGCAGCATTGTTCTCTTTGGCCCCCCTGGCGCTGGAAAAGGCACTCAAGCCGAACGCATCACCGACCAAACCGGTTTGCCACAGATTTCCACTGGTGACATGCTGCGTGCTGCCGTCAAGGCTGGGACCGAAACTGGGACCCTTGCTAAGACCTTCATGGATGCAGGTCAACTTGTACCAGATGAAGTGATTATTGATCTGATTAAGGAACGCATCACCCACCCGGACGCTAAAGACGGCGTGATGTTCGACGGTTTTCCTCGAACCATCCCGCAGGCTGAGGCTCTTGCAACAATTACGGAAGTCTCCCATGTCATCGCCATCGAAGTACCTGATGAGCGAATTGTCGAGCGGATTTGCGGCCGATATTCTTGTGCCGGTTGTGGAAGCGTCTACCATGACACATTCAACCCGGTTGCAGCCGAAGGTTGCGACTGTGGACAATGGCAAGAGAAGCGCAGGGCAGATGACAACGAAGGAACCGTCCTCTCTCGTCTGAACGCTTACCACGAGCAGACATCGCCCCTCGCAGACTGGTATGAATCAGCAGGAATTTTTCATCGCATCAACGGTGACCGAGCCATCGATGAAATCACTCACGACATCCTAGCGGCTCTCCAATGAAGGTGGTCATGTGTCTTCACGCCAGCGTTCCCGGAAGAAAAGCGGGAAGCAAAGGCGAGCCATCGCACAAGAAGGTCAACAACGCTTGATCTCGATATTGAATCGTGCAGACGGTGTTGACGAGCGTTTGCTCCGATCATCGGCTCATCATTTGGTCAAATTATCACGCCGACATCGCCTTCAAATTCCGAGCAAAGCACGGCACTTGTTGTGTCGCAAATGCAATGCACCACATCAGTTTGGTGTCAATGCAAGGGTTCGAATTAAGCATGGTCAGCGAATCATCACATGCCTTGAATGCTCCTCGATTCGAAGGTTTGGCGGCGGTCCCAAATCTCACCGCTCGTCTTGAGAACATTCCCAAGTTCCGTGGGAGCATCTTCTTGAACAACAGCCCACAGGGTCGACTGAGTGCTATGAGTCGTGACATCCCTGCGTCCATTCGTCGTGAGGCTCAATCACGGGAATTTCAACCAAGCATTCGGATTGGTAAGTCTGGAATCACAGAAAATCTCATCGATGAAATCGATGGTCAACTCAACACGCGAACGCTCGTCAAAATCAAAATTAACAGGGGCTTGTTTGAGCGAAAGGACATTGATGCAGTTTGGTCTCACCTTGCTAAAGAAACCAATTCGACTCTTGTTCTGGCACGCGGAAATGTCGGTGTACTGTGGCGTTGACCATTGACTGGATAGGAAATCCTCAATAATGTCCCCTATGTGGTTTTTCTTATGAGCGCCAGCGGACTGCTACGACCACGACGAAGACACCCATCGCAATACATTGCATTAGGGCTCTTAGCGTTCACTGGAACGATGATGTTCACCTCCCACTCAATCGCAGGTGGGGGCTCCTCAAGTTCATCTGGTTTCCAAGACATTGAAAACACCCAGGCAGTCTGGGTTGGTCTCGGTATTCTTCTTGGCGTGTATGCGTTAATCATTACTGAATATGTCCATCGTACACTTGCAGCAGCAGTCGGTGGACTCCTGGCAATTCTGGCTCTTGCTTACTACACACCTGCATCAGCAGAGGTATCCTTCACTTTAGGTGCTGTGACCACGCTCATTGACTGGGAGACGATTGGTCTTCTTCTGGGAATGATGGTTATGGTTGGCATCCTCTCCCACACTGGTCTGTTTGAGTGGTTCGCTGTACAAGCCTACAAGCAAAGCGGCGGTTCTGTTTGGACCCTCGTCGTGATCCTATGTTCTGTAACGGCAGTGCTCTCAGCCTTCCTCGACAACGTTACCACCATGCTGTTGCTAACTCCGGTGACCATTCAACTGGCAAAGGTACTCGATCTCAAACCAATTCCACTCCTCATTTCAGAGGTACTCTTTTCCAATATCGGTGGCGCAGCGACCATGATCGGTGACCCACCGAACATCATGATTGGTTCTGGTCTATCTGCCGCAGCAATCGAAAAAGCAGGGTATCCGGACTTGATGGATGCTGGCGTTACATTCAACGATTTCATCATCGAAATGGCACCCGGTATTTTGATGACAATTGTCCCCAGCTTTATGTTCATCAAGTGGTTTTATGGCGAAGAATTCGCAGGAACCCGAGTTCGAGACATTGCTGAACTCGAATCAAAATACGGCATCAAGGATGCTGCTATGCTCAAAGTAAGCGGGACGATCTTGGCACTTGTTGTTCTCAACTTTTTCCTCCACCCAATCACGCACATTGCAGTTTCTTGGATTGCGCTTGTCGGTGCTGTCTTAATGCTCTTAGCAACCGATCGCCATGAATTGGAAAAACCGCTCGAACATGTGGAATGGACGACCCTCCTATTTTTCGCCGGCCTCTTTGTCTTGGTCCATGCATTGCAGTATCTAGGCGTCATTTCCTTCATTGGCGACTACGTCACCAAAGGTATCGCTATGTTTGGCACAGATGAGGCGGGGGATATCGTTCGCCTTGCCGCTGCAATTCTGATTATCCTGTGGGTTTCGGCAATCGCCTCAGCCTTCATTGATAACATTCCTTACACAGCCACGATGATCCCAGTTGTTATGCAAATTGCTAACGACCTTAACATCGATTTGAACCCAATGATTTGGGCGCTTGCATTTGGTGCGTGCCTCGGTGGCAATGGTACCCTCATTGGTGCCTCCGCAAACGTGGTGACCGCAGGAATGTCTGAGGAAGCAGGCTACCCCATCTCCTTCAACGAGTTTTTCAAAGCAGGTTTCCCGATTATGCTCCTCACGACGGCCATCGTTTCTGTCTACATGGTGCTTGTTTACGTCATCGGTGCAGATGGTGGGGCAAATGTTTGGAAGGGTGTCTGTGTTGGCATCACAATGTTCGGAATCATCTGGCAAGTTTCTCGTGGTATGGGTAAAGGCAAGAACTTCGCAGAGGCCCTTGTGGATGATGATTTGGACACCTTCACAGAAATGGCTGAACAAGCGATTGACCGCATCAAGAACATCGCCTCCTCTGAGGAATGATTCGAGACGCTTCTTTGCGTTGTATTGAAGAGTCACGGCTCCCCCGTTGTGGCTGAGGGCCGATATGTTCGAATGCACGATTTGCGGATTGCTTTCCCTTGGAGGCAACGCTTGTCCTGCGTGCGGCAGTCAAATCAGAGTTGATTTGACCGAACAAGATGATGATGGGTCACCCCTGCCAACCGAAGTACCAGGATTGGATGAAGCGGTCGCTTCATGGAACGATCTTGAGGGCATCGCAACCGTCGAGGCAGCGGAAGAGGTTCCTACCAAGCCTGAGCCAAAAGGCAGCTTACCATTTGGTTTCTCAGGCACCTCCAACACGAACGTATCCCGCTTGCCGTTCGGCATCGGCAGCTATGCGACTGGGATGCCGTTTGACGGGTCCAGTGATGAGGCCCCCCTCCCTCTGGTCAGCGAGCAAATTTCCGAGCAAAAAACACCTGTTTCCTCGACACCTGAACCTGTGGTAGAGATTGGAGTTTCTCCAGCACTTGTTCAACCCGTTGAACCAAGTCCATCCCCTTCCGTTTCGTCTCCGTCCGTTGAGCCTCTTCCTATGCCCGTTGAGCCCGCAGCATTGCCACCAGTGCCCTTGCCCTCTGTCGTGGTGCCAACGCCGCCTCCTGCTCCCGTGACGACCTTGCCTGAAGCCCCAGCATTACCCTCAGTCCCATTGCCTCGGGTTGAGGCGGCAGCTGTTGTCGAACCAATGCTGCCTCGCATCGAACCAGTCACTACCACTCAGCCGCCTGCAGTGGTGAGGTTGGAAGCGAACACAGTGGTTGCCAACAACGAGCCGTCAGACGACCCTGATGTCCCTGCAATGTGGCGCATTGACGCTGCTGCACCAAACATGGAACAAATCTATGCTCAGTCAGACGAAGTTGTGGAAGTCGTTCACACGATGGATGCAGAACCTACTGTTTACGCACATGAACCGACGGAGCCAGTTCAATCGATGACAAGTGGTGTGATCTCCTTGGATATTCACCCGGCTCAAGCGCTTGCAGTGCGTCTTGAGGGATTGCCAGAATTGGAGGCGACGCTCAGCCAAGGATACGAAGCGCTCGGCAATGAGTCGTGGGCGCAGGCTGCCATCGCCTTCCAAAAACTTGCAGCACGTATGCCAGGCGATGCGGCTGTGTTCAACAACTACGGTCTTTCGCTGCTACAACGAGCGCTCACAATGGCGAAAAGCCCCGATCTCGAACTTCAAACACTTGCTTCAACACAGTTCGAATCTTCCATCCTTGCCTTAAGAGAGGCTGCTAAATCCGCACCAACCGAGGGTACCATCCTCCTCAACCTGGCCCACGCTCTTCTCGTCAGTGGCCGAGCTGAGAAGGCCATCGGTCTTGTGCAGATGCACGATCAGACACAGCCGCAGACCACGGTGAGTGGGAATCTTCAGGCCGCTGCTTTGGTCAGCATGGGCGAAAGCGGAGCAGCAAAATCTCTTCTTCAACGATTGCATCAAGATGAAGTGGTGCAAGCAAATTTGGACCGGCTCTCCTACTGATGTCAACTGTTTTGATTGTTGGAAGCAGCAATCTTCGATGGCTCGCTCTGAATTCAAAGGAATTCGGCGGACCTTCGCCCATCAAAATACCCTCAATTTAAGCCCAATTTTGGAGAAAAGACAACATTAAAACAGGCTCGCTATGTTGCATATTACACCCCTCCCTGTTCACTCCCATAGCCGAGGTCCAAACCGATTCGTTCATATATGGGTGGTAAGTCGGGGGGATGCTTAAGCACCCTGATATGCAACATGTCGGGGGAAGGGCAGAGGAGAACCGTCCCTGAGGAGGCGGTTTTCTGTGGAAGCCGAATTGGCATGAATTAGATACCGAAGGGTTACTCGCATGGTGTGTGATAACATACATGTGATGCTACAACCCAACTGGGGGATCGCTCGGCTCGAGTGCCGACGAAGGTCGTGACAAGCTGCGATAAGCTGCGGGGAGGTGCATGTATACCATGGATCCGCAGATGGCTGAATGGGACTTCCTGTATCTTCGGATACAATCGCGATGCGATAGGGAACCCTCCGAATTGAAGCATCTTAGTAGGAGGAGGAAATGAAATCAATAGAGATTCCGTGAGTAGTGGCGAATGAAAACGGATCAGGACAAGCCGAATCCCGAAACGAAAGTGAGGGAGATGTGGTTGTCAGTCTTTTGTCTAAGTTATGGAAGGTGAAATTGCCTGGAACGGCATAGCCAGAGAGGGTGAAAGTCCCGTAACCGTACATAATATGACCACGTGACTGTCAAAGAGTAGCATGCGTTGGAAATCGCGTGTGAATGTGGGACGCAATTAGTTCCAATCCTAAATACAACTCGAGACCGATAGTTTACAAGTAACGTGAGTGAAAGCTGAAAAGTATCCTTAGCGGGA
>ERZ767114.77-NODE-77-length-78267-cov-5.133444_pt1 | contig 78267 bp, 69 predicted proteins | sample MGYA00374952_ERZ767114 | MGnify/ENA primary metagenome ERZ767114 (study PRJEB28939, sample SAMN06267156) | marine metagenome | isolation source: Columbia River Estuary | place: USA:Columbia River Estuary, USA | collected 2012-05-05 ... | reverse complement strand
ATGAATAAATAAAACTCTTAAAATACACTATTATTAATTGTTATTGTGCTTTTAAATGGTTCTACATGCCTATATTTAATGTGTGTTAAATAAGACACAGTCATGACAAATTACCCAATAAATATTTATCTTACTTGATATAAACCTTTCTACATAGTAGCGATTTATTCATAAATACCACCTATGAGTGGTGTATAACTTAACTTTGCATACGGGGAAACCATGCTCAAAAAAACCCTTTTACTCGGCACAACTCTTATGGTTGCTGCTACACCAGCTCTTGCGCAAGATAGCTCAGGAGACGAAATTATAGTAACAGCGACTAAACGTGCCAAAACACTACAAGAAGTGCCGTTGTCAGTTTCTGTGACTACTGCGGACGTAATTGAAAAGGCACAAATACTGGATATTAAAGATCTCCAGTCTGTTGTTCCTACATTCCGTGTATCACAACTTCAAAACTCAGCTAACACAAGCCTTGCAATTAGGGGCTTTGGTAATGGTGGTAACAATTTAGGTATTGAGCCAGCTGTTGGTGTTTTCATTGATGGTGTGTACAGATCACGTGCAGCTGCACAAATTGGCGATTTGCCAAATCTAGAACGCGTTGAAGTACTTTCTGGACCACAATCAACTCTCTTCGGTAAAAATGCATCTGCCGGTGTTGTTAGTGTTGTGACATCAGCGCCTAGCTATGAAACAGGTGGTTATGTAGAAGCTGGATATGGCCGCTTTAATCAAATGTATGCTAAAGGCTTCGTTGAAGGCGCAGTAACTGACAATATGGCAGTTAGTTTAGGCCTTGGCTTTCAGCAGCGTGATGGTTATTTTGTAAACTTAGCAGAGGCTGATGATTTTAACGAAATTGATCGTTGGAACATGCGCGGCCAAATCATGTGGGAACCAAGTGATGATACATCTTTCCGTTTGATTTTTGACAGAAGTACTATTGATGAAAACTGTTGCGGTACAGGTGTTGCAATTGATGGACCTTTTGCTGCAGGACAGCCAGATGTCAGAGTTATAATAAATTCGCTGGGTGGAAATCAGCCATCTTCTGCTAACCAGTTCTCATATGAAACATATGGCAACTCAAATTCTCAAAATGAAATCAAAGACAGAGGCGTTTCGCTCGAAAGTAAATTCAAAATGGGTAATATAGATGTTACATCTATCACTGCTTACCGCGCAAACGACTCCGATTACGGATCTGATTCAGATTATAATTCTCTAGAATTCTTAAAAAATGTTTATCAAAATGTTGATATCAGAACATTTACACAAGAATTACGTTTCGATGTAGAAGTATCTGATAAAGTCGACGTTATGCTGGGCGGATACTATTTTGATGAAAGTATCGATCAGGACTCTGGTTTGCTTTACGGCGATGATACAAGAACTTATATTGACATTCTTGCTGGCGGCGCTGCTGTTCTGGGTGGTGTTGAAGCCATACTGGGTTATGCTCCTGGTACATTCTTTGCTGATGATACTACCATTGATGAGTTTGCAACACAGGATAACGAAGCGATTAGTCTTTTCGGTAACGCAGATTTTGAATTAACTGATAAACTTACTCTTAGTGTGGGTCTAAACTATACTCAAGATAAGAAAAACGTATCTCTTTACACTGAAAACAATGACGTATTTGGTAACATTGACTTCAGCGGCGCAGAGGGACGTGCTGTTCTTACGGGACTAGGTCTAGCAGATAATTTCCCGGCTGTAGCTGCTTCTTGTGGATTAGGAGCACTTGCATTCTCGCCTGCTAACGTTGGTGCTGTACTAGGTGCGCCTGCATGTTTTATTGATGCCGCAGGGAATACTGCTCCAGGTTCAGCAGTGTACCAAGGATTTGCAGCTCAAGTAGCTGCTAGTGTTGCACAAATTCCTCAAGGAATCATGAACGATCCGAATGGTAACCCGCTGGGCGCATTTTTTGGACTTCAGTTCCAACCGCAGCTGTTAGCATATCCTAACGCTGTTGAGGACGGTATTACTGATAATAATAAACTTACTTACACAGGACAGTTTAATTATGAGGTTAATGATACTATCAATGTTTACGGTAGATACGCTACTGGCTTTAAATCAGCATCATGGAACTTAACGCGTGACTCACGTCCGTTCCAAGCCGATGCATTAGCTCTTGCAGCTGCTGGATTACTTCCAAACAACTACGTGCCATCGACGGGGCGTAATTTTGGTACTCGTTATTCCGAGCCAGAGACATCTGAGGTTGTTGAAATTGGTTTTAAAGCTAAAGGTGATTGGGGAACATTCAACTTTGCTGCCTTTGATCAAACAATTGAAAATTTTCAGTCAACAATCTTCCAAGGCACCGGTTTTGTCTTAGCTAACGCGGGTACACAATCTACCAAAGGTATTGAGTGGGATTCAACATTTAAGTTAATGGATCCATTGCATGTTACTTTTGCAGGCGTACTGCAAGATCCTGTCTATGACAGTTTCCCAACTGCTCCAGGGCCAGCTGGTTCCGTTATTGACCTTTCTGGTCAAAGACCAGCGGGTATTAATGAGCTAGCGCTATCAACTTCAGCGACATACACTCATGACTTCTCAGATGCGATTTCAGGTTTTGTAAGAGCTGATTATCAATATGAGAGTGACGTTCAAATCGTTGATAATATTGCGGGACTTACGCGATCAACTAACATCATTAATGCATCTGCGGGTGTTGGTTTTGATAGCGGCGTCTCATTTATGATATGGGCTAGAAACTTAAACAATGATCAGTCATACACATCTGCGTTCCCTGGTGTTGTTCAAGGTTCAACTATTAACGCATACCCAAGTCAGCCAAGAACATATGGCGCTTCGGTTCGTTACAAGTTCTAAGAATATTAAATTTTGAATATTGAGCCGCCTCTAGGGGCGGCTTTTTTTTTGATCCTCATTATGACACATAAGTTTAATTGGAATTAGCTGTCAGTATGTTTATCTGGTCTTATATAAAATTGCCGTTATTAAAGCTAAAGATATGAGCATTAATGGCGTATCTAAATTTAAATCTGGTTCTGCCATAAATAATGAAGGTACAGGCAAAACAGACCCTTCGTAATTAACAAATATAGCTGCAAACGTATTGTTGGCTGCATGAAAGCCAATTGCAGACTCGAGCCCATTATCCATCCAAACTAACAAGCAAGCAAAGAAACCGAATAAGAAATATCCGCTCATTGTTAGTAATAATACTCCATCTTCTGCTCCTTTTAAGGCCTCTGGGTTGGAGAGATGCATCGAAGCAAAAAGAGCGCTAGAGAATATGAAAGCTATCCATTTGTTTTTTAATAAGTGCGTGAACCACTGGTTCAAATAACCTCGAAATACTATTTCTTCAGTTCCAGATTGTAGAGGAATAAGAGCAAGAGATAATAGTAAATAAAGTAAAGTATTTGAAGCCTGAAAGTTAGTTTTTATAACACTTAATCCGGTGAGATGGCCTATTAAGGAGACAACTCCAAGTACAAGCCAGGTAACAATAAAGGCCTTGATACCCCTGTTCCACCGGATAGCAGGGCTAGCTGTATGCAGGCTTAGTATGGTTCTCTGGTGTATATATTTTTGTCCAAGGTAAAGTGCGATTAGAGAAGCAGGAAAAACTAATAGAAATAGGATATAAACAGTAGGGCTTACGCCTATGGCTTTTATTAATGTCGTATTAGCCTGGGCATCATTCATTAGCGGAAATAAATTTATTAACCCATAGAAAGAGGCTGTAACACCAATTGCAGTCAGGAGACCTGATAGTTTCATATAAGAGTTTTTAAAGTTTCGGTTTATTGACCAGCTTACTAGGCCAAGCAATGTGCCAAAAAAGAAGATGAGACCAAAATAACTAATCTTCTTAATATCAAGCTGCTGCATCATGTTCTCAGTTGCTTTATCGATCTGAACTCCAAGGTTTGGATCAGCTGCCTTAGCGAGTTCTGGGATAGGGCCTGTTATGACTATTTGTGCTAGGAGCCAACCTAAAACCGTAAACCAAAATACGAGTATCCAGCTCCACCAAACTGAAACACCATCGTTAGTGAGTTTGAAATAGTTTATATTTTTGGAAACCATAATCATGGGCCTTATTTTATATAATGTTATTATAATGAAATATATTAAAACTAATTTTCTAATTTTATTTCATTATTTATATATTTATTTAATTTTTATGGTCTAGCAAAACCAATTGTAGTTATTTATTTATTAATTTGCTATAGCCATAATTTAATTGAAAACTAATTCTAAATTAACTGTCTATCAAATAGGAAAGACTATGACAAAATGGACACCTTCAAGTTGGCGATCATTGCCATCAAAGCATATCCCAGACGACTACCCAGACATTAAAAAATTGGTAGAAGTTGAAACTGCCTTGAAGGGTCACCCTCCTTTAGTGTTTGCTGGAGAGGCAAGACGTTTAAAAGCGAGGTTGGCTGATGTTGCTAATGGAAAAGCATTTCTTCTTCAGGGAGGAGACTGTGCTGAGAGCTTCAAAGAGTTTCATCCTGATAATTTAAGAGATATGTTTCGCGTCATGATGCAAATGGCTGTTGTGTTAACTTATGGGGCAGGGAAGCCAGTTGTAAAAGTAGGGCGCATTGCGGGTCAGTTTGGAAAACCTAGAAGTTCTCCTATTGAGGAGCGAAATGGAATTACACTGCCAAGTTACCGCGGTGATAACATTAATGGAATGGAATTCGATGAGAAATCCCGAATTCCGAATCCAAAAAGATTACTGAAAGCTTATGGTCAATCAGCTGCTACTTTGAACTTGTTAAGAGCTTTTTCAACGGGCGGATATGCGAATTTAAGAAATATCCATAAATGGACTTTGGGTTTTGCCAGCCAGTCGGAACAAACCAATCGTTACAAAGTTTTATGTGAAAAGATATCAGAGGCAATGGACTTTATGGAAGCGTGTGGTGTCACCCCAGAAAGCACACCTCAAATGTCTGCCACTGATTATTATACAAGCCATGAGGGCCTCTTACTGGGTTATGAGGAAGCTATGACCAGAATTGATAGCACTACAGGGCGTTGGTATGATACATCTGCACATATGTTATGGATAGGGAATAGAACCCGCCAGCTTGATCACGCTCATGTAGAATTTATGCGGGGTATTGAAAACCCTGTTGCCATTAAAATCGGTGAGGGATTAGAGTCGGATGAACTAATAAAACTTATTGATAGATTGAATCCAGAAAATGAGGCTGGTAAAATTACTTTAATAGCTCGTTATGGGCATACTAAAGTTAAAAAGTACCTTCCAGAATTAGCGCGAGTAGTAAAAAAATCTGGCAGGCATGTTGTTTGGTCATGTGACCCTATGCATGGTAATACAATAAAAACTACTACTGGATATAAAACCAGACCTGTCGATAATATTTTATCAGAGGTGAAAAGCTTTATGCAGGTACTGCACAGTGAGAACTGTTGGCCTGGCGGTGTTCATTTTGAAATGACTGGACAGAATGTAACGGAATGTCTTGGCGGTTCTGCGCGCGTAGTAAGGGAAGAAGATTTGTCATCCCGTTATCATACACATTGCGATCCTAGGTTAAATGCAGATCAAGCTTTAGAATTAGCTTTTTTAATAGCAGAAGAATTAGGAAATTATAAAAAAGAAACTCTAACAAAGCTGGCTGTTTAAATTACTATTTTAAACAAAAAAAACCGCTGTGATATTCACAGCGGTTTTTTAGTTTAATAAAAGAAAATTTAATACTAAAGATCTTTTAAATTAGCAGATGCCTTAAATGTAGCAGATGTTTTAGCTTTGCTCATCATCATTGCGCCTGTAGCAGGGTTTCTCATTTCACGCGATGCACGATGCTTCGCAATGAATTGTCCAAACCCAGGAAGTGCAACAGAAGATTTGTCACCCTTTTTTAGCTCATTAGTTACGATTTCTGTAAATGCGTTAACAAATTCTCCAGCTTGAGCCTGAGTTGTATCGCAATGAGCTGCTAGTGCGGCTACGAGTTCTTTCTTGTTCATCATGGTCTCCCTTATTGATGCCGACTCGGTCAACAGTGACTGAATCATTAACCACCATCCTAATTATTTTAGTTAATGCAAGGTTAATAACATCGGTTTTATTGGGATTTTAGGTGTATTTTCTTCTTTTTATTGGATAATACGTGCTTTATTTCGAAATATAGTTCATTTTTTTTTAAAATAAAATTAGTTGTCATTTTAGTACTTGTATTTTGTCCGCTTAAGAGCGTTAAAGGGTTACATGAATCAAGATCTTAAAATGGCAATTATTGGGGCTGGAGTATTTGGCAGCTATTATGCTGAGAAGTGTTTTTTAAACCCTAATGCTGTTTTGGTGGGCTTGTATGATCAGAACTTACCAAAGGCTGAATTTTTAGCAAAAAAGTATAACGCTAGAGCGTACTCTAATCTTGATGAGATGCTATTGGATGTTAATGCAGTTATAATTGCTTCGCCTGCAACAAGTCATGGAGATTTAGCTATAAAATGTCTGAATCTCAATAAGCATTGTTTAATAGAAAAACCAATTGCATCAAATTTAGCTCAAGCAAAAGAAATTTTATCTTTGTCTGATATGAAACCAATTGTTGTTCAAATAGGCCATCAGGAGAGAGTTATTTTAAAGACAATAGGAATAGATAATTTACCTGAAAAGCCTCGACGAATTATTTCTCAACGTTTAACGGCGCCTTCAGAAAGAGGTAGGGATGTATCTGTTTCTTTAGATCTGATGATACACGATTTAGATTTAATACTAATGTTAATGCAAGAAGAACCAGAGTATATAATTCGTAGAAAAAATACAGGAATTCGTGATTTTTTTAATCACTCATCAGCAGAACTTAAATTTAAAAATGCGGTTGCTACATTAACAGCTGACAGAACATCCAATGTTAACAAGAGAATCATGGAGTTGGTTTATCCAAGTGGTTTTATTAAAATTGATTTCCATAATAAAAAAATAATCCATAATACACCCTTTAAATTAAATGAAAATTTTTCTGAAAATGAAGATGTGAAGGATAGTTTAAAAACTGCTACAAATTCATTCATAGAATCTATTTTATTAGGCAATAAAGTTACTGTTTCATCAAAAGATGGTTATAATGCCCTAAAATTAGCTTTAAAAATTGATGAGGATTTAGTGTGAGCATTAGAAAATTAATTAAGTACGCTCTATTGTTAAGTGTTATTATAATTTTAAGTTTTGTGGCTTTTAATTGGAAAAACATACTGCGCTTGCAAACTGTTAGTACATTGTTTGATGCCGATAAAATTGTCTACAACTTTTCAAATATGAAAGAAGCTTTTTTGTATAATCAGCTTGAATCCTCACCTTCAACTTACGCATTCGATGAGAAAATAGAGCCTCTTCCCAATAATATTATAATTAACGGAGAGAAATTTAATTTAGAAAATATTTTAGCTGAATTGGACACTACCGCTTTAGTTATTATCAAGGATGGAAATTTAATTCATGAGAGTTATTACAGGGGAACAAAAAAAAATGACCTCCGTATTAGTTGGTCTGTAGCCAAATCATTTATGTCTGGTTTATACGGCAAAGCATTAGAGAGCGGAAATATAGGCTCTATTGATGACAAAGTTGTTAAATATGTTCCTAGTTTGGTGGGGTCTGCTTATGAGGAGGCCACAATTAGAAATGTTCTAAATATGGCAAGCGGTATTACATTTAACGAGGATTATATGGACCCAAAGTCTGACATTAATGATATGGGTCGCTTACTTGGTTTGGGTGGATCAATGGATCATTACGCTGTTAATCTAAAGTCTAAGGATATTGAGCCTGGCGAACGGTGGAAATATGTATCGATAGATACGCATATTGCCGCAATGGTTCTTAGGGAAGCTACAGGGAAGAATTTGCATGACCTATTTAATGAAACTTATTCAAATTTTTTGGGTTTTGATGTCGCGCCTTATTATCTAACTGATGGAAAAAACGTAGCTTTTGCATTAGGTGGTTTAAATTTGACCACACGTGATTACGCAAAATTTGGTCAATTATTTTTACAAAATGGTATATTTAATAATATGCAGATAATACCTTCCTCTTGGGTTTCACAGTCTACTAATCACAGTGCTCCAACAATAGGTGATCGGGGTGTCGGCTATGGATACCAATGGTGGATACCAATGCCACAAGAGGGTTCGAATAAAGGTGATTTTACAGCTTCAGGTGTCTATGGTCAGTACGTATATGTTAATCCTTCGAAAGGTATTGTTATAGCAAAAAATGCTGCTGATAGAGAGTTTACGCAAAAGCAGTATGGTTATAACCATTCAATGAATGTCAATATTGATATTTTCCGAAGTTTAGCTGACTATTACAGTGCTGCTGAAGAATAAAATTTATACTAAATATGTTTTTTAGATTAAAGAAAAGTCTAATAATAATTCTCATGATGTATTTTTTAGTTTATGTATAAAACCATGACAGAAATTTTAAAAATTGCCTCTGCCCAATTAAATCCTCATGTTGGTTTTTTGAAATCCAATATTGAAAAAGCGCATGCAGCATATGAGAGAGCAAAGTCTGACAAAGTAGATATTTTAGTTTTTTCTGAGCAATTCATTATTGGTTACCCTGCAGAAGACTTAGTCTTAAAACCATCTGCATTAAGGGATTGCAAAGTGTATGCGGAGGAATTTGCTAAGATTACTCTTAATGGTCCAGCTGTAGTTTTTAATCTGCCATGGGTAGAAAATAATAAAATTTATAATTCAGTGCTTTTTATGAGGGATGGTATCATTTCAGATATTCGTCACAAGCACCACTTACCAAATTATGGTGTATTTGATGAATTCCGAATATTTGAAGCAGGAGAACTTCCAGAACCAATTATATTCAAAGGTGTGAAGATAGGTTTGCCAATTTGTGAGGATTTATGGCGCCCTGGTGTTGCGAGCTATTTGTCTAAAAAAGGTGCTGAGATATTGATTTCGCCTAATGGGTCTCCTTGGCGAAGATCAGCTATGTCAGAGAGGGCTTCAGTATTAGGAAGAAATATCCATAATGAAGGCTTACCCTTAGTTTATGTCAATCAAATAGGTGGACAAGATGAACTTGTTTTTGATGGTTCTAGTTTTTCTTTATCACATGATGGAAAAATAGTTCAGGCTTTAAAGAGTTTTGTAGAAGATTATGACGTTGCGACTTGGGTTAAGGAGTCAGGTATATGGATTTGCACGAAAGCAAGATTAGAAAAACAATTATCTAAGCATGAGTCTGATTGGAGGGCCATAACTCTTGGTTTAGCTGATTATGTAAACAAAAATAACTTTAAAAGCGTAATAATTGGTCTTTCTGGGGGTTTAGACAGTGCTGCAGTTGCTGCTATCGCAGTTGATGCACTTGGACCCGATAGAGTATGGTGTGTTATGATGCCGTCTATCTACACTTCTGATGATAGTTTAGGCGATGCTCAGCTATGCATCTCTAGTTTGGGTTGTCGTTATGATGTTGTACCTATTAAGCCCGCCATTGAAGCGTATGAGGCAATGCTTGGTACTTTGTTTAAGGGTCAGGAAAATGATTTAACAGAAGAAAATTTGCAGTCACGGGCGCGTGCTATAGTCCTGATGGGTTTGTCTAATAAATTCGGCCCTATGGTTGTAACAACTGGAAATAAGTCCGAAATGGCTGTTGGCTACGCTACACTTTACGGTGATATGTGCGGTGGATTCAATCCGATAAAAGATATTTATAAAAGTAAGTTATTTGAAATCTGTGAATGGCGAAACAATAATAATTTGGATGATTTGTTAGGAAACAAAAGGCCCATTCCGTCCAATATTTTAAAAAAACCTCCATCTGCCGAACTACGACTAGATCAGAAAGATAGTGACAGCTTGCCGGATTATAAAGTGCTTGATGATATTCTCTTTGGTTTAATTGAACTAGAATTAACAGTTGAAGAAATAGTTCAACGCGGGCATACGATTGAAGAGGTAAAAAGGATTCAGCACTTATTATATGTTGCTGAATATAAGCGCCGCCAAGCTCCTCCAGGAGTTAAAATTGGAACTAAAAATTTTGGTAAAGACCGTCGTTATCCAATTACAAATGGGTATCGAGATCAGTGATACATTAAGGATAAATAGATGACAGTCATTTGCCGATTTGCACCTTCTCCAACAGGCCGCTTGCATGTTGGAAATGTCCGTACCGCTCTTATGAACTGGCTTTTCGCCAGAGAGAACAAAGGTAAATTTATTTTACGTATTGACGATACTGATACTTCTAGATCAACTGATGCATATGAGTTAGGCATAAAAGACGATTTAAATTGGTTGGGTTTAGGTTGGGATTATACATTTAATCAGTCTGACCGTTTTCAAAAATATAGATCGATAGCCGAAAAGTTAAAAAAAAATGGACTACTATACGCGTGTTATGAAACCTCTGAGGAACTTGACAGACAGAGAAAGCTTCAACGTGTTCAGGGGAAACCCCCTGTATATAACCGTTCGGGTCTAGAGCTAACGTCTCATCAGAAAACCGCTTATGATGATGAAGGAAGAAGGCCTCATTGGCGTTTTAAACTTTCAGGAGCGATTGTAACTTGGGATGACATGGTCCGCGGAAATCAAAGTGTAGATACTTCATCTCTCTCGGATCCTGTTTTAATTCGCGGAGATGGTACTTTTTTGTATACCTTACCAAGCGTGGTTGATGATATAGATGAAAATATTACACATGTTATTCGTGGGGAAGACCACGTTACTAACTCTGGAGCTCAGATAGAAATTTTTAAAGCATTATCTAGACATATTCCAACATTTGCTCATACCCCTTTGTTAGTTGGTAAGGATGGCAAGGGTTTATCGAAGAGACTTGGTTCTCTCTCCATGGAGGAGCTAAACTCTCAAGGCTTTGAGCCCCTAGCTATTTGCTCATTATTAGGAAAAATAGGGACTTCTGACACTATAGAACCTCGTACATCTATGAATATCTTAACAAGTGAATTTTCATTTAGTAAAATTGGCCGTGCCCCAGCTCGATTTGACGAAACAGAATTAGAATTATTGAACGGTAAATTATTAAATGAGTTATCCTACAAAGAGGTAAGTGCTAAATTATCTGAGATGAGTATTTTAGGATCAAAAGACTTTTGGGAGTTAATTCGCAGTAATATTCTAAAAATGAATGACGCCATATTGTGGAATGAAATAATTTCTAAAGATATGCAGGGCCAGATAAACGAAGAGGATAAAGACTTTTGTTTCGGGGCTGCAGAAATGCTTCCTTCCTCTATCACTGATAATACTTGGTCAGAATGGACAAATGCATTAAAAATTAAGTATAACCGCAAAGGAAGAGATTTATTTATGCCATTGAGAAAAGCGCTTACAGGTCTTGATAAAGGCCCAGAAATGGCAAAGCTAATTGTTTTACTTGGTTCTGATAAGGCTAGAGAAAGATTGAGAAATTTTTCTGGTTAATACTTACACTTTTTAACTAGTAAGAATTTTACTTTGTAGCCTCTATTTATTTAAATTTTAAAAAATTTATATTTTTAAATCCATTTATGTACCTAATTTCGTAACTATCTTGTTACTGATTGCGGACTACCCAATAAGTAACAGTCCAACTTCTCCCCTTAAAGATTGGGCAATTATCTGCGTCTTGGCTTCCCCTAGCCAAGACGCTATTTTTTTAGCATAATATAACTCATATGCTGCTTTACGAGGCGTTAGCATAGGTCTATAGCACTTAAAATCTAATCGAGATGAAAATGCATGATATAAAGTCTATAAGGGAAAATCCCGAAAATTATGACGAGCTTTGGTCCAAAAGAGGATTAGAGCCAATTGCTCAGAAGATCTTAAATCAAGATGCCTTGATACGCAAGGCTATGCAAGTTCTCCAAGAAGCTGAAGCTGCTCGTAATAAAAGCTCCAAATTGATAGGACGTGCAGTAGCAAACGGTGATCATGATGAGCTAAATAGATTGAAGGCTGAAGTATCAGGTGCAAAAAATGTTATATCAGCAATGGGTATACAAGTTGAGAGTGAAAAAAACCAACTTCATTCACTTTTGTCTGAGCTTCCTAATATTCCGTTTCCTGATGTTCCCATAGGCGATAATGAAGATGGTAATGTTGAGTTGCATCGATACTTAGAACCCCCAGTATTTGACTTTTCTCCAAAAGGACATGATCAATTAGGTGAAGAATTAGGAATGATGGATTTCGAAACTGCTGCTAAAATGAGTGGTAGTCGGTTCGTTGTCTTGCAGGGTTTATTGAGCCGACTAGATAGAGCTCTTTCAGCTTTTATGATTGATATTCATACAACTGAATTTGAATACACTGAATATTCACCACCTGTTTTGGTGAGGGAGCATGCGCTTTTTGGAACCGGACAACTACCAAAGTTTGAAGAAGATTTATATAAAACTACAGTTGACCAATATTTAATACCGACTGCTGAAGTCTCTCTTACTAACATAGTAAGAGAGAGTATTATTGATGTTGATACTTTACCGCGTAGAATGACCGCGCAAACTCCTTGTTTCCGCAGTGAAGCAGGAAGTGCTGGAAAAGATACACGTGGAATGATAAGACAACATCAATTTAATAAAGTTGAACTTGTTTCAGTCGTGAAACCCGGAGAAAGTTTAAAAGAGCACAAGAGAATGCTCGGGTGCGCTGAAGAAATATTAAAACGTTTAAATTTACCTTATAGAGTTGTAGAGTTGTGTGCTGGAGACCTTGGTTTTAGTGCTAGGCGAACTTTTGATATTGAGGTTTGGTTACCCAGCCAAAACACTTATAGAGAAATTTCTAGTTGTTCTGATTGCGGTGACTTCCAAGCTAGACGCATGAACGCGCGTTACAAACATGCTGAAAAAGATAATCGTTTTGTATATACTTTAAATGGATCAGGACTTGCAGTTGGTAGAACATTAGTCGCTATTTTAGAAAACTATCAAAATGAGGATGGTTCAATAAGAATACCTGAAGCTTTAATACCATATATGGGCGGTATTGAGGTTATAAGTCATTGAGAATTTTAATTACCAATGATGATGGTGTTCATGCTAAAGGTATATCTGTACTCAAAAAAATCGCGTCAAAGTTGTCGGATGACATATGGATTTGCGCTCCTGAAGCAGAGCAATCAGCATCTTCTAGAAGTGTTTCATTGCACAACCCTGTTAGAATAAAAAAATATGGTGAAAAAACTTTCTCAGTTTCTGGTACCCCCACCGACTCGGTCATAATAGCTCTGAGCGAATTGCTAAATAAGCATAAACCTGATTTATTATTATCTGGCGTTAATCGTGGACAAAATCTAGCCGAAGATGTATCTTTTTCAGGAACTATTGCAGCTGCATTACAAGGCATGCAAATGGGTATTCCCTCGATTGCTCTTTCATTGGCTAGAGGTTTCCAGGGAGAAAAAAGCCTTCCTTGGGATACAGCTGAAATGCACGGATCAAAATTAATATTAGACTTATATAAACACGGTTGGTGTTCTCGTTCTATATTATCGATAAACTTTCCTGATGTTCCCGCAAAAAATGTGAAGGGTATTAAAATAACAAAGCAAGGGACTAGAGATTTTCAAATGAGCGGGGTAGAAAAAAGGAGCTACCCCCGTGGAGGTGATTATTATTGGCTTACTTATGGCGCTGGCAGGTCAAATCCACCTGAGGGCACTGATCTACGGGCAATTTATGATGGATACATTTCTATAACCCCTATCCACACTAATTTAACAAATACTTCAGAGATTAAGGTTCTTAAAAAGAAGTTTTTAAACTCTAAATGATTGATCCAGGCCTAATAGATTTAATAATGCGATTAAGGGGATCTGGCATATCAGATAATAACTTACTTGGCGCTATGGAGACAATTTCAAGGAAACACTTTGTACCATCAGATTTGTGGGATCTCGCTTATAATGAGCAATCACTTCCAATAGGCTGTGGGCAAGATATATCTTCTCCTCTGACAATAGCACTTTTAACGCAATCATTAGATCTTGTTTCTGACCACAAAGTTCTAGAAATTGGTTCAGGTAGTGGATATCATACAGCGATATTATCTCAAATGGCAAACCATGTATATTCAATAGAGCGATATAATACTTTGGTCAAAGGCGCTGAAGAAAAATTAGATTTCTTAGGTATTCAAAATTATACTATTATTTATAGTGATGGGGCACACGGCTTAGCAAAAGAGGCTCCATTTGACAGGATAATTTCTACGTGTGCGTTTAGTAATACCCCAGAAAACCTTATTGTACAGCTTGCGCCTGAAGGTAGACTAGTGGCAGTAATAAATAATATTTTAACTATTTTTACTCAAAGCTCTACTGGCTTAGAAACAAAAGTACTTTTTCCATTAAGACTTCCTTTAATTGAGGTGGGAAAATCAAAATTTTTATGAAGGTGTAATATTGTGTTTAAAATTACAACAAAACTAAGTTTATTTTTTTTGTCGAGTTTAGTTTTAACAGGTTGTAATACTGTCAATACAGGATCATCGGTAGTCAAAAATACTGGAAAGGCAGCAATAAGTTCAGGTAAGATTGTTTATAAAACTGGAAAGGCAACTGGAAGAGTTGCTCTTAAAGTAGGTAAAACTTCATCTGCTACATTTAATAAGGCCACTAGTTCTGATATTTTACAAAATGTTACTGGTGCGCCAACTGCAAAAAATATAGATAGGGTTGGTGATAAAGATAGCTTCGGTGAAGTTATTTTAAGCCCTCTGGGTGATATAAATCTTAGAAAACAACGTGTGCCAAAGATTTTATTAACATTGGAAACTCCATATGATGTAGTTCGTAATAGGAGTTGTCGCTCTTTAAGAAATGACATCTTAAAATGGAATGCAGTTTTGGGTCCTGATTTTGATGCAGAAAAAAATGATGATAGCAAAACACGTGAAACTTCACTGGATGTAGCAGAGGCTGGTGTGGGAACACTAATACCTTTCCGCGGTTTAGTTAGGGCAGCAACAGGGGCGACTAAACATGAAAACATGATTAGAAGAGAGTATAGAAAAGGTGTTGCAAGACGAGCTTATCTTAGAGGCATTGCCGCAACTAGGCGGTGCACGATTTATTAGTTTATATTCGTTCCTTAGAAGTTAAAAAACGAATTTTGGGGTATTTTTCTTCTGCGTAATTCACATCCCAGTAAGACTTTGCTAAGAATACCGGGTCGTCATCTGCATCCACCCCTGAATTTGATATCGACTTTGAAATGAACTGCTCTAAAGCTATTTTATCTTCGCTAACTATCCACCTGGCTATTTGGTACGGAGGAACTTCAAAAGTAACCTCTAAGCCGTATTCAGTTTTAATTCGTTCTCTCATTACATCAATTTGCAGCGCACCTACTGCTCCAACAATCATATCAGCTCCAAGTGATGGTTTGAAAAGTTGTGTCACACCTTCTTCGGCTAATGACTCCAAAGCTTTTCTTAAGTGCTTTGCCTTCAATGGGTCTTTTAGGCGAGCTCGTCTGAGGATTTCTGGTGCAAAATTAGGTATTCCTGCGAATTTTATTTTACCACTCACTGATAAACTGTCACCAACACGTAATGATCCATGATTTGGAATTCCAATAACATCGCCCGCATAAGCAGTTTCCGCAATTTCCCTATCCTGAGCAAAGAACATAACTGGATTGTGAATTGTGAGGGATTTTCCTTCAGCTGTTTTCATTTTCATTCCACGTTTAAACTCACCCGAACACAACCGTAAAAATGCAACTCGGTCGCGATGATTTAAGTCCATATTTGCCTGCACTTTGAAAACAAAACCAGCAGTTTCTGTTGATTCTGGTTGCATTTCAGCGGATTTACCAGATTTCATACAGTTTTCAGATTGAGGTCCAGGGGCAAATTTTACAAGTGCGTTTATAAGTTCTAACACACCAAATTTTCTTAATGCCGAACCAAAATATACCGGTGTCATGTGGCCTTCATGAAAGCTTTGTAAGTTAAATTCAGGATATTCTTTTGCTAGCTCATGCTCTTCAGTAAATTGTTCTAGCAATGATTGATCATCAAAATGCTCGTTAAACTCAATATTATTCATTTGAATCCATGTGTGTTTTTTACCTGATTCAAGTTTCTCGAACTTTAAAAATGCTCCAGTAGATAAATCAGATACACCTTTAAATCGTTTTCCTGATGCTGCCGGCCATTGCATCGGAACTACATCGAGGGCAAGCTTTTCTTCTATTTCTGATATTATTTCAAATGTATCCCGTGCTTCACGATCTAACTTATTAATAAATGTTATTATGGGTATATCTCGTAAACGACAAACTTCAAAAAGCTTCAGAGTTTGAGGTTCTATTCCTTTTGCTGCATCTATAACCATCACAGCACAATCTGCTGCAGTTAGTGTACGATATGTATCTTCTGAAAAATCCTCATGTCCAGGAGTATCAAGAAGATTAAAGATGAGTTTTTCATGTTCGAACGTCATTACCGATGATGATACAGAAATACCACGTTCTTGTTCTATCTTCATCCAATCAGATTGTGTCCTTCTTGCCTCACCTCTTGCAGCTACTTGCCCAGCTTGATGAATAGCCCCTGATGAAAGGAGCATATTTTCTGTAAGCGTTGTTTTACCAGCATCAGGATGAGAGATTATAGCAAAAACACGTCGTTTCTGTGGTTCAGTTTCAAGATTTTTTGACATAACTGTGAATATAGATTCTTTTTTAATAATGTTATACACCAAGGTATTCTAAGAAGTGATGCCTTGGTTTATTAAATTACGTATTATTATCCCTTCTGGTTAAAAATGCGAGTCTCTCAAATAAATGTACATCCTGCTCATTTTTTAATAATGCACCATGCAATGGGGGTATCAGTTTTTTAGGGTCAGACTCTTTTAGGGTGTCAGGGTCTATATCCTCTATCAATAGTAACTTTAACCAATCTAATAATTCACTCGTGCTCGGTTTTTTCTTTAGTCCAGGCATTGCTCTTACTTCATAAAAACGTTTCATCGCAGCTGTTAATAATTTAGGCTTTATACCCGGGAAATGGACCTCAACAATTTCACTCATAGTGTTATCATCAGGAAATTGAATGTAATGGAAGAAGCACCGGCGCAGGAATGCGTCTGGTAGGTCCTTCTCATTATTTGATGTTATGATAATAATTGGCCTTTGCTTTGCTGTTATTGTTTCTCCAGTTTCATATACATGGAACGCCATCTTATCTAATTCGTGTAATAGGTCATTTGGAAATTCAATATCTGCTTTGTCGATTTCATCGATAAGAAGTATGGGCCTTTTTTTTGCAGTGAACGATTCCCATAGTTTTCCTTTTTTGATATAATTAGAAATATCATGAACTCGATCTTCACCTAATTGGGAGTCACGTAAACGAGCTACTGCGTCATATTCATATAACCCTTGTTGAGCTTTTGTTGTCGATTTTATATTCCATTCTAATAGGGGCGTATCTAGGCTTTTTGCAATTTCATGGGCAAGAACTGTTTTTCCTGTTCCTGGCTCCCCTTTTATAAGCAATGGTCTTTCCAAGGTGATGGCAGCATTTACTGCCATCTTAAGATCTTGGGTGGCTACGTAATTCTTGGTACCTTTAAATTTCATTTTTATGTCCTTATTTTCTTGCTTTGTATACAGGGTACGCAGAGTTGCAAGCTTCTTTCATCAACAATTTTTATGATATATTGTGTTGCCCAAAAGGCTTTCACGCGATATCAAGCGCTCGTTCTTGGTTTGATATGAATTTTTTCAGTTCAGAGTAAACATTAATACGGAGGCTATTATGGCGGCTACAAAAAAAGTAATAAAAAGTGTTAAGTTGCCAAAGGGATATCTTCCATCAGAAGATGAAAAGTTCATGAATAAGAAGCAAAAAGAATATTTTCGCAGAAAGCTAGTCGCATGGAAAGATGAGATTGCACAGCAGACAAAAGAGACAGTTACTTTTCTTCAGCAAGAAAATGTATCTTACCCTGATCCTGCTGACACTGCTGCTGCAAACGCTGACAGACAGCTAGAACTTCGAACACGTGACAGATTGCGTAAACTTGTTAATCAAATTGACAAGGCTTTGGATCGAATAGAGCAGGGAACATATGGATATTGCCAAGAAACAGGTGATCCTATTCGCTTAAAGAGGCTTGATGTAAGACCCACAGCAAAGCTTAGTTTAGAGGCTCAAGAAATGCATGAGCGTGGGGAGAAAGTAAGAGCGAATTAACTTTCGAGCTCTTTATTAATCCAATTATCCACACGCTCTTCTAATATACTTAAGGGTACAGGCCCTGAATTTATTACGGTATCGTGAAAGACTCGGATATCGAATTTTTCTTGAAGTTTATCTTTTGCACTTTCTCTTAGCTCCAGTATTTTCATCATACCTATTTTGTAGGCAGTGGCCTGACCAGGCATAACGATGTATCGTTCTATTGCTTTCTCGCAATCGTTTTTTGGGTTAGGTGTGTTTGCAAGGAGATAATCTATCGCTTCTGTTCTTGTCCATTTTTTATCATGGATTCCTGTATCTACAACTAATCGAGCAGCTCTCCAGAGTTCCATAGCTAGACGACCAAAATCTGAGTAGGGGTCTTCATAGAAACCCATTTCCTTAGGGAAAAATTCTGAATATAAACCCCAGCCTTCTGTGTAAGCTGTTACATTATTATGTTTCCTAAATTCTGGTACTCCTGAAAGCTCTTGGGATATTGAGAGTTGCATGTGGTGGCCTGGGTTGCCTTCGTGATAAGCCAGTGCCTCCATTTGATATTTCGGCATATCATTTATATCATTTAGGTTTGCATAATAATAACCTGGGCGTGATCCATCAGGCGTACCCCTAGAATAAAAGGCTTTTCCGGCTGTTTTCTCTCTAAAAGCCTCAACCCTCCTAACTTCCAATTTTGCTTTAGGTTGCTTTAAAAATACTTCATCAAGTCTTTTTGATATTGTTTCTATTATGCGTGTTGCCTCCTTTATATAATCCTCTCTACCTGCCTCGGTGTCAGGGTATGTAAATCGCGGTTCGTTTTTGAGGTACTTGAAAAAATCTTGGAGATTGCTTTCAAAACCAACTTTCGACATTATTGCACGCATCTCTTCATGAATTCGATCTACTTCATCAAGACCTATTTGATGAATTTCTTTTGCACTTAATTCAGTTGTAGTCATCGTTTTGAGGCGACTTGCATAATATTCATTACCTCTAGGCAACTTCCATACACCATCGTCTTCAGTAGTTTGTCTTTGTTGAGTTAACATCTCATTTATCAATAATATGTATGCTGGCTTGAATGAACTTAGTAAGGCATTTTGAACTTGTTTATTGAGATTCTCCGATACTTCTTTTGGTAAATTCAGTTCGGATATTTTTTTGTTAAAGTCATCATAAACAAGGTTTAATCCTTCACTTTTTTCGAATGGGAAGCCGCTAATAATATTTTTTGAAGTGCTTATTACATGCCCATAAACAAACTTAGGGGGCCTAATGCCTCTGCGTGCACTTTCACGAGTATTTTCCAATATTTTTTCTAAATATCTACCGCTTAATTCGATGCGTTTTATGTATGCATTTGCATCAGTTATATTATCAATTGGATGCTGATTAATAAGGAATGTGGGTACGCCTGAATGAGCTCCATACATTTGTGTTAAAGCGTAGTCATGATACCACCACTCCATTTGATCTAAGCTATTTTGGCTGTTATCAAGGAATAGACGGTATGATAATTTTTCTTCATCAGTTAAACTGTCGAAGTTGTATTTTACTTTTATCTCATTCATTTCATTAGATATTATTTCAAGTTCTTTAAGTGCAAACTCATATCCCGGATCATTCCATTCGGTCATTCTTTCTTTAATTCCAAGTCCAGCTAAGTATTGTGGATAACGTCTTACTCTCTCGTAAAACTTATTGTTAAGCCATTCGTTAAGTTGTAACTTTTCATTTGGCACAGAGTATTGTGTAGAAACCTCACTACTTTTTTCTTTAGTTTTATTATCAACCTGACAAGCTATTAGTGCAATTGTAGAGAAGCTAATTAGTAATAATTTACGCATTTAGTTACCTTAAGTTAATATTCTGTATCTGTCAGTTAATGTACTAGACGTTTGTAAATGAATTCTAATAGCAAATAGGTATTTATCAATATTAAATGAACAAAAAAATTTCTTTGCCTTAGTGTAATTATATGTTTTCTGTGATTCGAAAAAAATTGATTCAAAACTATAAAATTAATTTTATGACTATTGTTTCTATAGTTCTTGTTTTTATTGCTATTTTTACTCTATTTTTTGGCTATGTTTTCTTATTTGATATGGATACAATTAACTTTCTCGGTTTCTCCATTTTGTTCATCAATTTATTGGTTATTATTTTAGGTATTTTTACTTTTTTAACTTATTTTAAAAAAAGTAAAAATCTTAAAGAAGTTTATATAGACCGTGATCGAGTTTTTTCAGGTGCTTTCATCAGTAACCCTATTAGCTCTATATTTACTGAGAACGGAAAGGTGCTTGTAGCCAATAAATCCTATATGAATTTAGCAAGTAAGTTGCAGGTAGTGACCTCTGGAGATGTTCCACCTTCTGTGGAGAGATTATTTGTACCTTGCAGTAAAGAGACTTCTGCTGCAATTTTTAGATTACATAATTTAGATAACGATATACCGTTTTCAAGTGAAATAGTAGATGCTTTTGATTTTGCTGATAGACATAGGCGATACAGGATACAGGTAATCAACCTTTACCCACAGAAGTTATGGCAAATTATAGATATAACTTTTGATACACTGGGTAGTAGGAATAAACTTATTGATGCACCTGTTGGTTTGTTTTCTATTTCCAGTACAGGGGAGATTATTGAAATTAATTCTACTCTAAAACGTTGGCTGAGTGGCCCCAAAAAGACAAAACCACAACATATCGATGAATTTATAGAGAATTCAAGAGAATTGCTAGATAGGTCAGATTCTGTTGGAGAAATTATACGAACACATTCAAGGTTAATTAATCGTAAAGGGGTATCGACGCCAAGTATCATGGTTGGCGTATGGTCTTCTTCCGAAAATGGTAAGAAAATTTGCAATGTATCAATACATGGCTATTATAGTATAGGTTTCCAAAAATCACCAGGTTCTAAATCAATTAAGGACAGTCTACTGAGTTCTGATAGTGCTGAAGATTTTTCAGCGGCGCCTATTGCTATATTGCACTTAGAAGGCTCTCAGTTAGGAAAGGCTGTTGTTAAAAGTGAAAATTTTTCCTTCAGTCGAATGAGCGCGGGAGTATCAGGGGTTGGCAAAACCTTTGATAAAATTTTTGATCTAGAAAAGACAGATAGGAGTTTTCTTGATTTTGTAGCTTATGAATGTGAAACTGATAAACCATTTGATGCTGTTTTGGCTAGTCCTTCTAATTTAAATGTTTCGGTATATATTGTTTCGGAGTCGGAAATAAAAAAATCTTTCCGAGTTTATATGGTGGATACAAGTGCTCGAAAATTACTGGAAGACCAGTTAGTTCAATCACAAAAGATGCAGGCTATCGGACAACTAGCAGCTGGTGTTGCACATGATTTCAATAATTTATTAACAGCAATTCGTTTGAATGCTGATGAACTATTGCAGCGCCACCCAATAGGTGATCCATCTTATCCTGAGTTGCAGAATATTAATACCACAGGAATAAGGGCGGCCGCACTCGTAAAAAAATTATTAGCTTTTTCGAGAAAACAAACCCGCCGAACTGAGTCGATTTCAGTAACAGATATATTAACTGAAATGGTAGTTACTTTAAAACAGACTTTAGGGGAGCGTGTTAAACTTAAAATAGTTCATGGTCGGGATTTACCTCTTGTTAGAGCTGATAGATCTCAAATAGATACTGTTTTGATGAATCTATGTGTTAATGCACGCGATGCTATGGAGAAAAGTAATGGCGGAATAATCTCTATATCTAGTTACTTGTTAAAAAGAGAAGTTATCGATAATCCAAGCGTTCAGCTTGCCCTAAAGTCTATCGTGGGAGATGATTTTGTTGTCATTGAGGTGGCCGATACTGGCGAGGGCATGACTGAGGATGTAAAGTCAAAAATATTTGAGCCTTTCTTCACAACTAAAGAAATCGGCAAAGGTACAGGTCTAGGTCTGGCCACTGTTTACGGAATTATAAAGCAGTCGGGGGGGCATTTAACAGTGGATAGTTCTCTTGGGAAAGGCACAACATTTCGAATATATCTACCTTCATCCGAGAAAAAAATGAATGTAGATTCAACTAAATTGCCTTTAACTAATAAACGATCTGCTGATCTCACAGGGCAGGGGAGTATTCTTTTCGTGGAAGATGAAATTTCTGTTCGTGATATCGCTTCAAAATCATTGAGAAGAAAAGGCTATAAAGTAATAGAGGCTGATGATGGTGAGGAGGCTTTAGAAATATTAAAGAATTCGAAGGAGCCATTTGATTTGATGATTTCTGATGTTGTAATGCCATCAATGGACGGGCCAACTCTCTTAAGAGAAGGTCGTGACTTGCTTGGTGCTGCTAGAATCGTTTTTGTATCTGGATATGCTGAAGATGATTTCTCTGAGCTTTTGTCTGGTGATACAGATGTTTCTTTTCTCCCCAAACCGTTCACTCTAGCGCAATTAGCGAAAAAAGTTAAAGATGAGATTGGTGAAAGTGATGCAAATACATGAATAATTTTTTTGTTCTCTAAATGTTCTTTTTCCTTGATTAACAAGAACAAATGTGGAACAAGCTACATACGGCAGTCCAATGTAAGCCGCAATTTCAATATAATGACCGAAGGACTCCGGTTATTTTTACTGGAGTTATATTATGGCCAGGAAGTCAACAACACCGTTAACAGTAGTGGGTAAAGCCGAAGATAAAAATAAGTCTGCAGCTCTGGAAGCCGCAATGAGTCAAATTGACCGTGCTTTTGGTAAGGGCGCAGTCATGAAATTAGGCCAGAAAAGCGCAATGGACATTGAATCTGTTTCAACAGGATCCATTGGACTAGATATTGCCTTAGGAATAGGGGGATTACCAAAGGGTAGAATAATTGAGATCTATGGACCTGAAAGTTCGGGTAAGACTACATTATCCCTTCATGTAGTGGCTGAGATGCAAAAACAGGGCGGAGTAGCGGCGTTTATAGATGCCGAGCATGCATTAGATCCAGTTTATGCTGGAAAATTAGGTGTGGATGTAAATGAATTATTAATAGCTCAACCTGATACAGGCGAACAGGGATTGGAAATTGCTGATACTTTGGTGAGATCTGGAGCTGTAGATATTTTAGTTATCGACTCTGTAGCAGCATTAACTCCACGGGCAGAGCTTGAAGGAGATATGGGGGATAGTTTACCTGGATTGCAGGCTAGATTAATGAGTCAGGCACTCCGAAAGTTAACTGGATCCATATCAAAATCAGGATGTATGGTTATTTTTATAAATCAAATTAGGATGAAGATTGGAGTGATGTATGGATCGCCTGAAACGACTACAGGTGGAAATGCTCTTAAGTTTTATAGTTCGGTTCGATTAGATATAAGACGAATTGGTGCCCTAAAACATAGAGATGAAATAGTTGGAAATCAAACGCGTGTCAAAGTTGTAAAAAATAAAGTTGCCCCACCATTTAGGCAAGTTGAATTTGATATCATGTACGGAGAAGGAATCTCAAAAACAGGGGAACTTATTGATTTAGGAGTAAAAGCTGAGGTCGTTGAAAAATCAGGTTCTTGGTATTCATATGGTAATGAACGTATCGGACAGGGTAGAGAAAATGTTAGACTGTTTCTTAAAGATAATCCTGATATTGCTGCCGAACTAGAACATAAAATCAGAGTAAACGAGGGTTTGTTGGAAGATGAACTTTTAATGCCTAAAGATGAACTAGATATAGAAAATGACACTATAGAAAATATATCTACTTTAAGTTAATAAGCTAACCTAAAAAATAAAGTAAAATATTGTATACTTACTTATATTGATATTTTAATAAACAGCGCTTGGCTTAGTCAGGCGTTTTTTATATATATAATATTTATAGGCAGGTTGTTATTTATGGTTAGTTTAAGGGATATCAGAAAGTGTTATTTGGAATTTTTCCAAGGACATGGACATGAGGTCATTACATCTAGCTCACTTGTTCCAAATAATGATCCCACGTTGCTATTTACTAATGCCGGTATGGTTCAGTTCAAAGATTATTTTACTGGTATGCAAAAGCCTACATATAATCGAGCTGTTACTACTCAAAAATGTGTAAGAGCAGGAGGGAAACATAATGACCTTGATAATGTAGGCTATACAGCTAGACACCATACTTTTTTTGAAATGTTAGGTAACTTTAGTTTCGGGGATTACTTCAAGGCTGAGGCAATTGAACTTTCCTGGGACCTAGTTACTAATGTTCTAGGTCTAGATAAGAGTAAACTTTTAGTTACAATTTACCACACAGATAATGAGGCATATAATCTTTGGAAAAAAATTGCAGGCCTTTCCGATGATAGAATCATTAAAATCAAGACATCAGATAATTTTTGGGCAATGGGTGACACGGGACCCTGTGGTCCTTGTTCTGAAATATTTTATGACCATGGGTCTCATATAGAAGGGGGCCCTCCTGGATCTTCTAATGAAGATGGTGATAGATTTATAGAAATTTGGAATTTAGTGTTTATGCAATTTCAAAGACATTCAGATGGAAGTGAGGTAGTGTTGCCTAGTCCTTCTATCGATACCGGAATGGGATTAGAACGTACTGCTGCTATCTTGCAAGGAAAGCATGACAACTATGAAATTGACTTATTTAGCAACCTTATAAAAAGTTCTGTTGAGTTAACTGGCGTAAAGGCCATAGGTGAAGCAAAATTTTCGCATAGAGTTATCGCAGACCATTTGAGGAGTTCTTCTTTTTTAATGGCGGATGGGATTAGCCCTTCTAATGAAGGGCGTGGTTATGTTCTCCGACGAATTATGCGTCGAGCAATGAGACATGCACATATTTTAGGTTCAAAGGAACCATTAATGCATCGTTTAGTGCCGACATTAATCAATGAAATGGGAGATACATTTAATGAACTTAATAGAGCAAAATTAAGCATAGAGTCTACATTTTTGCAGGAAGAAGAAAGGTTCTTGAAAACCCTCGGGCGCGGAACAACACTCCTGAATAGTGCAATTGCAGGCCTTTCACGGGGTGATATTCTTAATGGTGAAATGGCCTTTAAACTATATGATACGTATGGTTTCCCTGTCGATTTAACAGAAGATGCATTGCGTACAAAAGGTATTTCAGTTGACATAGAGGGATTTGATAAAGCTATGTTGCGCCAAAAAGAAAGTTCCAAAGTAGCAGGGTTTAAGTCTGGAGATGCTGATATGGATAATGTTTGGTTTGAAATTAAGGATAATTTCGGTCCAACGGAGTTTATTGGATATGAAACTTTAGAAACTGAGTCGGTTGTTGATTGTATTCTAGTCAATGGGGCCGTAGCGAATAATGCCAGTGATTGTGATATAATGTTCATTACTAATAAAAGCCCCTTTTATGCTGAAAGTGGTGGCCAGGCTGGTGATATAGGTATGGCTACACTCAAAAATGGTACTATTGAGGTGTCAAATGTTATTAAAAAAGCCGGTGATTTACACGTTGTTATTGGCTATTTAGATGGTTCAATGAAATGTGGTGATAAAATAAATCTCTGTGTGGATGCTGTTAATAGAAAACAAACAACTATAAATCATTCTGCTGCGCATCTTATGCACGAAGCTTTAAGACGTACGCTAGGAGAGCATGTAACACAAAAAGGTCAAATGGTTGACGGTAATAAGATCAGATTTGATATTTCGCACGGTAAGGCAATCTCAAACGAAGAACTAATTGCTGTGGAAAAAGAAGTGAATGACATTATACTTCAAAACTCTGCCTCAACCATAGAAACTATGAACCCTGATGAAGCTATCGCTAAGGGAGCTATGGCTCTTTTTGGCGAGAAATATGGAGATAGTGTTCGTGTGCTGTCTATCGGAAATAATGGAGGTGAAAAAATAGGTAAATATTCTGTGGAGCTTTGCGGGGGAACACATGTTGAATTCACAGGTGATATAGCATTATTTAAGATTCTTTCTGAAAGTGCAGTAGCGGCAGGTATTAGGCGCCTAGAGGCTGTGACAGGTAATGCTGCAAGAGAATATCTGGAAAATCAGGCAGGCTATGCAGTATCAGTAGCTAAGAAGCTTAAGTCTAAGCCTGAGTTGATAGAAGATCGTATCACAACACTCATAAATGAACGTAATTCCCTAGAAAAAGAGCTTATTAAAGTTAAGAAAGCATTGGCTCTTGGCGGAGATGGCAAGGAATCCATTACTACTGAAAGTATTAATGGGGTAAATTTTTTAAGCGCTGTTTTAAATGGAATGTCGGGAAAAGACCTTCGTTCCTTAGTCAATGAGAAGATAGCATCTATAGACACAGGAATTGTCTGTTTTATCGGTACGGATCATGAAAAAGTTGCACTAATAGTAGCAGTAACAAAAGATCTTGCAGAAACTTATAATGCAGTTGAGTTAGTAAATGCGGGTGCTGAAATTGTAGGTGGGCGAGGCGGCGGTAAGCCTACCATGGCACAAGCTGGAGGTAGTCAAGCATCCAAAGCAGCGGATGCTTTGAATGCTATAAGGAACAAAATTTAATAAAAGTCTTTAAAGTAGCTGACCTACTAATATTAAGCCATTTTTCTTTCAAAATTCTCTGCAATAGCCTCGAGGTACCCTGTTGTTGTAAGCCATCCCTGTTGATCGCCGACTAATAAAGCAAGGTCTTTAGTCATTTGTCCTGACTCTACTGTTTCAATTACTGTTTTTTCTAGGTTTTTTGCAAAGTGTATAAGTTCTTCATTTGAATCAATTTTACCGCGATGCGCTAACCCTCTCGTCCAAGCAAAAATAGATGCTGTTGAGTTAGTCGAAGTGGCTTCACCTTTTTGATGGTTTCTGTAGTGCCTTGTTACAGTGCCATGTGCAGCTTCAGCTTCCATAGTTTTTCCATCGGGGGTAAGTAAAAATGAAGTCATTAACCCCAAAGAACCAAACCCTTGTGCTACAGTATCAGACTGAACATCTCCATCATAGTTTTTGCATGCCCAGATGTATCCACCAGACCACTTCATTGCCGCTGCAACCATATCATCAATTAGTCTGTGTTGATATTCACCACCAAAATCATTAAATTTACTCTCAAACTCAGTTTCGTAAACCTCTTGGAATATATCTTTGAAGCGTCCATCATATTTTTTTAGAATTGTATTTTTAGTCGATAAGTAAACAGGCCACCTACGCTGTATCCCATAATTAAAACATGCTCTGGCAAAATCTTTGATGGACTCATCTAGATTGTACATTCCCATAGCAACCCCTGAATCAGGAAAGTCGAAAACTTCTTTTTCAATTTTTTGGCCATTTTCACCTTCCCATGTCATTTTCAATTTTCCTTTTCCGGGAACTAAAAAATCTGTTGCCTTATATTGATCTCCATAAGCATGACGACCGATGACTATTGGTTGTGTCCATCCGGGCACTAACCTTGGTACATTTGAACATATTATAGGTTCACGAAAAACGACTCCTCCTAAAATATTACGAATAGTTCCGTTAGGTGAGCGCCACATTTCTTTTAAATCAAATTCTTCTACACGTTGTTCGTCGGGTGTAATAGTTGCGCATTTTATCCCTACATTACATTTCTTTATAGCATTTGCAGCATCAACGGTGATTTGGTCATTAGTAGCATCTCGGCTTTGTATGGATAAATCATAGTCAAGAAGTTCAATATCTATGTATGGGTTAATGAGCCTTTCTATTATTAAATCCCAAATGATGCGTGTCATTTCATCACCATTCATATTGACTACTGGATTATTTACCTTGATTTTACTCATAATGTCCTCTGTAACGGGAGTTGTTTACTTGTTTTGCCGCGGTGTAACAGAGGCGCAATAATATTAAAAGGGAGAAGATGGGAAAAACTAAGAAAGATCAGCTAGGAAATAAAATTAATTTTGATTTTACTAGAAATTTACCTGTTGTAATCCTCGTGAGGCCTCAACTCGGAGAAAATATAGGTGCAGTTTGTCGCTGTATGCTAAATTTCGGTCTCTATGAATTACGGTTAGTTGCTCCTAGAGATGGCTGGCCTAACCCTGCCGCTGCTCCTATGGCAGCTGGTGCAAAAATAGTTATGGATAATGCAAAAGTTTTTGAGACATTGGACGAGGCAATATCTGACCTTAAATTTGTTCTTGCGGCTACCGCTCGAAGGAGAGAAATGGAAATTCCCGTTGTAGGAACTCATGCTGTCGGGAAAACACTCAGGCATTATTCTGATAAAGGAGTACCGACAGGTATAATGTTTGGACCTGAAAAAGCCGGATTAACGAATAACGATGTAGCATTATCGGATGCAATTCTGACTTATCCAGTAAATCCAGGTTTCCAGTCTTTAAATCTAGCGCAAGCAGTAAATATATTCTCCTATATATGGGCGAGTTCTAAAGGTGGTGGTATGCCGCCGGAAATATTTCAAAAAAATATAAGCGACTCTGCTGATAGAGTTGATTTAATAAGAATGTTTGAGCATTTAGAAGGAGAGCTCACGGACGCAGGTTTTTTTTACCCACCAGAAAAAAAGAACCTAATGGTTCAAAATATTCGTTCTCCTTATACCAGAGCGCGACTAACAAAACAGGAAGTGCAAACAATGCGTGGAATAATAAAAGCCCTTTCCAGGGGCAGGGGAAGAGGAATTAATAAAAAATGAAATATATAGTTTACTTGTTTATAGTTATTTCTGCCGCACTTGGTTATTATGGAATTCATATTGGGTTTTTGATATTCACAGCATTTTTATCGACACTTTTTGTAGCTCCAAGCAGAAGAGATAACCTTCAAAAGGCGCCACTTAACCCTGACTATAATCGCTTTAGTGATGGTTTTTTCTTATTTTGCGGTCAGCTATTAATAACTTTTACAGTTTATATATTAGGTTGGTTTTTAGCTAATTTGAGAAGTTCCAGTGGAATGTTAGAAAATACAGCCATAGCTTTACTTTTTATACTCTTGTTGGGTGTTGTTGTTGGTTTAATTGGAAAAAGGTTGGATAGATAAAATAGCGTATTTTATTTTTTTGAATAGTTGAGATAGCTATCATAACTATACAGAATTATACCAATCCATATGAGACTGAAGCATATCGCATAAGCGGGAGTGAAACTTTCCCCATAATATAGTGCAAGAATAAATTGTCCTGTGGGACCAATATATTGAAGCATGCCTAGTGTAGAGAGCTTTAGTTTTTTAGCTGCTAAAGTAAATGCCCAAAGAGGCAGTACGGTAAGGGGACCTGCTAGTATTAACAGAAATGTAATTTTAGGAGTATTTCCAAAAGTTAAACCACTTGAAGATCCAAGCCATACAAGAAATAATATTGCGGGTATAAACAAAATAGCCGTTTCTATTATTAAGCCCGGTATGGATCCAATATCTGCTTGTTTTCTAATTACTCCATAAATAGAAAAACTTACAGCTAATACAATAGAAACATATGGGAAAACACCCCCATACAAAGTAAGAATAAAAACACCAATAAATGCGAGCACTACAGAAAAATTTTGAAACTTTGTTAGTTTCTCTTTAAAAAACAGAACACCTATAAGGATATACATGAGGGGGTTTATGAAATACCCTAAACTAGCTTGAAAAATTTGATCATTTTGAACCGCATATATGAAAACCCCCCAATTGATAGATAATGCAATTGCAGAGAAAAATAATGTAGTTAATAATTTTGGACTTTTAAATGCAGTGCTTAATTCATTCCATTGTTTGCGCATTGCTATGATTATTAGAGCAAAAGGAACAGACCAAGCTATTCGATGGGCTAATATCTCAACAGGGTTAGCGTCCTGCGTTAGTTTAAAGTAAATCGGAAAAAAACCCCAAAATGTATAAGCTAAAATACCAGATATTAAACCAATACCTACATCATCAAGTTTATTTTGGTTCTCTGTGTGCATTCACATTCCTTGTCACAAATAAATATTTATTCAATACCCAGCCGGTATATATTTAACTTGACTTGTGCATGTAATATTTTAGAAGGCGCTCAATTACGGAACGATAGAGTCTCGCCGTTGCGATCGCTAACAACTGAATTGTTTAGCCGGGCTATGTCAAACTAAAGGCTATAACTCATGTCAAAGCGCCATTCCACAAAATATAAAATTGATCGCCGTATGGGTGAAAATATATGGGGTCGACCTAAGTCACCCGTAAACAAGCGCGCATATGCGCCTGGTCAGCACGGTGCTAACGCCCGTAGGGGTAAGATGTCTGATTTTGGTACTCAGTTGCGTGCCAAGCAGAAGCTTAAAGGCTACTATGGTAACATTACAGAAAAGCAGTTCAGAAGAACTTATGACGAGGCTACTCGTCAAAGAGGCGATGCATCTGAAAACTTGATAGGGTTACTTGAAAGGAGATTAGATACTATAGTCTATCGTTCTAAGTTTGTGCCTACAGTGTTTTCTGCACGTCAGTTCGTAAACCATGGACATATTCTGGTTAATGGTAAGAAAGTTAATATACCCTCATACAGATGCCGTGAAGGCGACGTAATTGAGGTTCGCGAAAAATCAAGAACTATGGCTCTTGTTCTTGAAGCATTAGAAAGTGCTGAACGTGAGCTTCCAGATTATATCAGTGTTGATCCTAAAGGAATGAAGTCGACATTTACACGAACCCCAAGTTTTGATGAAGTTCCATACCCAGTGGTAATGGAACCAAATCTAGTGGTCGAATTCTATTCAAGATAATTACACCTAAAGATTAGGTTAATTTTGCGCTTCAGTTTCTATTCCATTGGAATCTAGAAACTGGCGCATTTCGCCTGTTTCGAACATATCTTTTACTATATCACAACCCCCTATAAATTCCCCTTTGACGAAAATTTGTGGAATAGTTGGCCAATTGTTATAGTCTTTGATGCCTTGTCTTATTTCGGCGTTTTCAAGTACGTTAACACTTTCATATTTTACGCCCAGATAATCAAATATTTGAACTACCGTTGATGAAAAACCACACTGTGGAAACACAGGTGTACCCTTCATGTAGATAACAACATTGTTATCCTTGATCGTTTTGCTTATGACATCATTTACTGACATGTTCTTTTCCTCTTTGTTATTCAAACAAATATGATTTATCTAGAAGCATATCAATAGTATAATTTATAAAACTTTAAAGTAATCAAGATATCTTAAAGATATACTTGACCTAGATAAAATAAATTTGAATACATATAAGATAACAAAAACTAAAGGACTAGCGTGCTAAAGAAAACTTCATTCCTAATTCTGCCTTTTTTAATTTTATTCTATTCAACCTCAGTAAATGCTGCTGCATTAAAAGCTGAGTCTAAGAATATAATATTATACGGCGATGTCTCACCTAAAATAGCCAAGCAAACACTAGAAAAGATGGAGATATACCGCAGATTAATCATGACATTAGGCGGTTTAGATCCATACATTGATGATGAAGAAAAAATAACTATTTATGCTTTCGAAAGTGGTGCTCAACTGAGAAGTTATGTTGGAGTACGCGGGGTGGCTGGGCTTTATACTAGCGACTATGAGGGCCGCCCTATGATGGCGACAACAATAGCCAGTAACGAGAAACAAAATAGTTTTGATAATCAAGTGATGCTTCATGAATATAGCCACCATGTTCTCCATTACTATATGGAGGGTTCTTATCCGCGTTGGTATGATGAAGGACATGCGAACTATCTTGGATGTTTCAAGATGTATGAAGGCGATGTTCTTGAGATGGGAAGCGCTTGTGCTAAACATGCGAGATGGTTGATGGGAGATGGTTTTAAATGGGTTGATATCGAAGATGTAATAAGCTCAATACGCGTGTACCCATTTTCTGATAAATCCCCCAGAAAAAGAGGTATGATGATGAACCAATTTTATGCACAAAGTTGGTTATATGTTTCCTACCTGCAAGCAAATACGAAATTAAATAGAAGACTAGGGGCCTACCTTGAACTTATAAGGGCTGGTAATGACCCTATTGAAGCTTTCGAAGAGGGTTTTGGTATGAAAGTTAAGGATTTTCACAAAGCGGCCAAAAAGTATTTTGAAAGTGATAAATTCAGTGTTCAACAATATAGACCTGGACCAGACTTTTTTAAAGTTAAGGTTTCCAGAAAAAAATTATCTGCCGGCGAAGTAAATATGCAGATGGCATTGGGGCAGAGAAATTTTTTAAAAAAAAGCACTCTTTCCTCATATGTGAAAAAAATAAATAGTTATGAAAAAGAGTTTGGCCAAACAGCCCAATCTTTGAATGCTAGATCGCTTTATTATCAAAATAATGAAAAATATGAGGATGCGATTAATTATGCGCAATCTGCCTTGGGGCTTGAACGCGATAATATTAACTCATTAAGAATATTAGGCGATATTTATTTTCATAAATCTCATGACTCAAAGTTCGAAGAATTAGAAGATACAGAGCCTAGATTGTATACTCTCAATGAAGATTTAGAAATTTCAATAAATCATTTTGAAACAGTATTAAAATATAATGACGAGGATTTCACTTCTACAGATCATTTACTGCGAATATACGGTTCCTCAGATATACCTTTAACCTCAGCTGCTCGAAATGCTGCAATCGTTTATGAGGAAGTTCATGATAAAGGCTTTGACCAATTTCAAACCTTAAATCTTGCTAATGTATATTTAAAGTCTGGAAAATTAACTGCTGCTTGCAAATATTTTGAAAATGTTAAAAAACAAGCAGAAACAGATCCTAATAAAGATAAGTATTCATTATTTAATCATGTGGAGCTATTAAGGCCCTCTTTTGAAGAACAGTGTGAAATCTAGGGTATTTTTAATCTACCCTAGTTTCTAATGCTAGTGCATGAAGCTCTCCATCTGAGCCGTCCATTTTTCCTTCTAGCGCTTGGTATACCATCTGGTGTTGCCGAACTCTATTTAGACCCTGAAAAGATTTACTTATGACGATGGCTTTCCAATGATTGTTGTCACCAGCAAGGTCAATCATTTCGACCTTTGCGTCAGGAATAGACTTTACAATTAAATCGGCGATATCTTTACCAAGCATACTCATTAAGACATTAGTTCTGGCAAGAAGTTTTCATGCTTTTCACGAACTGTTGAAATTGGTAAATCAAAAGCTCCCTCTGCTTTTATATTCATACCTCCTACTTTACCTACAATATATGCTTTTACGCCTCTATCTTCAGCAGTCGTCAGGATAGGATTTACACTATTTTTTTCAACTGATATTAAATACCTCGCTTGGTCCTCACCAAATAACCAAGCATGTAATGGGCAACCTGATGAGCGTTGTAAGTGAACACCAATATTGTTTGTAAGTGCTAGCTCGCATGCTGCTATTGCCATTCCGCCGTCAGAACAATCATGAACAGCATTAACCCGCTTATTTCTGATAAGTTTTCTGATGTAATCGCCATTTATTTTTTCTACATCAAGGTCTACGGGCGGGGGTGCTCCATCTTCTCTTCTAAGTATTTCGCGAAGATAGATTGACGAACCCAACCAACCGTTAGTTTCACCGATCATAATAAGAGTATCGCCTTCTTTAGCGCCAGAGATAGATGAAAAATATTCAAGATCAGGTATAAGGCCAACCCCGCCAACAGCTGGGGTTGGCGGAATAGCTACTCCATTTGTTTCGTTGTAAAGAGATACGTTACCCGACACAACTGGATAGTCGAAAGCTCTGCATGCTTCATTCATTCCCTCAATTGCACCAACAAATTGACCCATGATATCTTCCCGTTCAGGGTTGCCAAAATTCAAGCAGTCAGTAATTGCTATAGGGTCTGCGCCTACACAAGTAAGGTTTCTCCATGTTTCAGCAACACATTGTTTTCCGCCTTGGTATGGGTCAGCTTGTACATATCTGGGGGTACAATCTGTTGTTATGGCTACAGCTTTATTTTTATTGTGTATTCTAATGATTGCTGCATCACCTCCGCTCTGACTGCTATCGAGAGTATCTGTCATTACATGGCGATCATATTGCTCCCATATCCACCTTTTAGAGCAAATATCAGGACTTCCCATAATTCTGAGAAGAGCATCATTATAATCTTGGGTTTCATGAATGTCTGAGGAGTTGATAATGGGTAGAGATTTAGGCACTTTGTAGGGCCTATTTAAGTTGGGTGCGTCATCTGCTAATGGAGCTATGGGGATATCGCAGACCTTTTTCTTTTTGTGTTTTAGAACTAACCTACCGGTATCTGTAGTTTTTCCAATCAAAGCTACATCAAGCTCCCATTTCTCAAAAATTTCATATGCTAATTTTTCTTTACCAGGCTTTATGACCATTAACATTCTTTCCTGCGACTCAGAAAGCATCATCTCATAAGGTGTCATACCTTCTTCTCGTTGGGGCACATCATCAAGGTTAATTAAAACTCCTACGCCTCCCTTATCAGCCATTTCTATCGATGATGATGTAAGGCCAGCCGCTCCCATGTCTTGAATGGCTATAATCGCATCTGTTTCCATTAACTCCAAGCACGCTTCGATAAGAAGTTTTTCAGTAAACGGATCACCCACTTGAACTGTTGGGCGTTTCTCCTCTGAATTATCATCAAATTCAGCAGAGGCCATAGTCGCCCCATGAATGCCATCGCGGCCTGTTTTCGAGCCCACATAAAATATTGGGTTACCAACACCTTTAGCTGCTGAATAGAAAACCTTATCTGTTCGCGCTAAACCCACGCACATAGCATTGACTAATATATTTCCATTATAACCTTTGTGAAAGTTTGTTTCGCCGCCCACAGTTGGCACTCCGACACAATTCCCATATCCACCGATTCCTGCTACCACACCATTGACTAACTGCTTGGTCTTCCAGTGGGAATGCTCACCGAATCTTAATGCGTTCATTAATGCAATCGGTCTGGCCCCCATTGTGAAGACATCGCGCATGATTCCACCTACCCCAGTAGCTGCACCCTGATATGGCTCGATATATGATGGGTGATTGTGGGATTCCATTTTAAAGATGATTGCATCTCCATCATCTATGTCGATTACTCCGGCATTTTCACCTGGTCCTTGAATTACTCTATCGCCTTTAGTTAAAAACTTGCTAAGGTGTCGACGTGAAGATTTGTATGAGCAATGCTCTGACCACATAACCGAAAATATTCCTAATTCATTTATGTTAGGTTCCCTTCCAAGACGGTCTAAGATTACTTCATACTCTTCCTCAGAAAGACCATGCTCAGCTACTACTTCAGGAGTAATCTTTACCTTTTTGCTCATTAAATAGACTCAATAATTGATTTAAATAATTTAATTCCATCGGTTCCACCGTGCATTGGATCAATTGCACGTTCTGGGTGAGGCATCATACCAAAAACATTTCCACCCTCATTGCATATTCCAGCTATGTCATTGACAGAACCGTTAGGATTATCTTTGTAACGAAATATTACTTGTCCTTGACCTTCAATCTTATTGAGTGTCTCTTTATTTGCATAATAATTACCATCATGGTGGGCCACTGGATAAATCACTTCTGATTGATCATTATATTTTGCTGTATATCGCGAAGTGTTGTTGATTATTTCTAATTTTTCAGGCCGACAAACAAATTTTAAGCCTTTGTTTCTCATAAGTGCACCTGGCAGAAGACCTGCCTCCGTTAAAACTTGAAATCCATTACAGAAGCCTGCAATTGCCAATCCTTTTTTTGCTTTCTTCACAAGGTCGGCAACTATAGGTGATCTAGAGGCCATTGCTCCGCATCTTAAGTAATCACCATAAGAAAAACCGCCAGGAATAATTACAAATTCTATATCCTTTGGTAGCTCTGTGTCTCGGTGCCAAACCATCACGGGTTTTACTCCTGTAACTTTGCGCAAAGCCACAGCTGCGTCACGGTCGCAGTTAGAGGCTGGAAAGGTGATGACTGCTGTTCGCATTACTTCTTTATCTCTACAAGATAACTTTCTATTACTGTGTTTGCTAGTAATTTCTCACACATATTAGTCACTCTTTTATGTGCTAATTCAGTGTCTTTACCTTTTATATCTATCTCTATTACTTTTCCTTGGCGAGCATTGACTACTTCATCAAATCCCAGATCGTTGAGTGATCTCGAAATAGCTCTTCCTTGAGGGTCTAGAACACCGGGTTTGAGGCCTATATGAATTATTGCTTTCATTGATAACTCGCTATTCTTCGTTGGTTACTACGGAAAGATTAGGTTTGCCTTTCGGCTGATTTAATTGAAGAATTCCTAAACGAGTAGCAACTTCTGTGTAAGCTTCCGTTACATCGCCTAGGTCTCTGCGAAACCTGTCTTTATCTAATTTTTTATTGGTATCTCTATCCCAAAGTCTGCAACTATCAGGACTAATTTCATCGGCAAGAATAACTTCATGTCCGCCATTGAGGTCAGGTAATCGTCCAAATTCTATTTTGAAGTCTATCAGGTTGATACCTATGCCGGCAAACATGCCTTGTAAGTAATCATTGATACGTAGCGTCATTGCAATCATTTCATCAAGTTCAGCATGGGTAGCCCAGCCGAATGCGTGAATATGTTCTTCCGCTATTAATGGGTCTCCTAAGTCGTCACGTTTGAGGCAAAATTCCACTATTGTTCTCGGTAGTTTTTCACCTTCTTCAATGCCTAATCGTTTAGACATTGTACCGGCAGCTGTATTCCTACAAATAACTTCAAGGGGAATAATCTCAACTTTTTTTATTAACTGCTCGCGCATGTTTATTCGTTTGAGAAAATGTGTAGGTATGCCTATTTCTGATAAGCGTAACATTACGTACTCAGATATTCTATTATTCAGAACACCTTTGCCATCAAGAGTTGCTTTTTTTTGAGCGTTAAAGGCAGTGGCATCATCCTTAAAATATTGAACTAAAGTTCCTGGTTCAGGTCCTTCGTAAAGTATTTTTGCTTTACCTTCATAGATCTTTTTTCGTCGGCTCATATTTATCTCTTTTTGGCCCCGACTCGGGGGGCAACTGAACCTAATTTATAGCTTATTCAATCAATAACGGCAATGTTCATCATTTTATTAGTTGTTGAAACAGTTTAATTTATCTAATTAAATACACGACTAAAAATCGTTTCAACATGTTTTAAATGATATTCATCGTCAAACATGCTTTGTACTTGTTTATCAGTCAGCAATTTCATTATATCTGTATCAGATAAAATTAAAGCTTTGAATGACCCTTCACCTGCGCTACCGTTTTCGCGAAATATATCCCATACTTTCATCGCGTTTCTTTGCACTAATCTATAAGCACTTTCCCTTTGTTCTCCCGCTTGCGTTAAAGCGAGTAGAAGCCTTTGGCTGTTATGTAAGCCGCCAAGTCTATCCATATTAGATTTCATTTTTCCTGGGTAGACAACTAAGTTTTCAATAACTCCAGCTAGTCGATGAAGAGCAAAGTCTAAGTGCGCTGTTGCATCTGGTGCAATCCCGCGCTCGACTGAACTGTGGGAAATATCACGTTCATGCCAAAGAGCAACATTTTCTAAAGCGGGTGTAACTGCCATTCTCACTAGCCTAGCCAGGCCTGTTAAGTTTTCTGTTAGGACTGGGTTTCTCTTGTGCGGCATGGCAGATGAACCTTTCTGCCCTTTGGAAAAAAATTCTTCTGCTTCAAGTACTTCAGTCCTTTGCAGGTGCCTAATTTCTACTGCAACATTTTCTATAGAACTTGCTATAACACCAAGTGTAGAGAAATATGCAGCATGCCGATCCCGAGGAATGATTTGTGATGATACGGGCTCTACATTTAAGCCCATTTTTTTAGCTACATGTTGTTCAACTGATGGATCTATGTTTGCGAACGTACCAATTGCTCCAGATATAGCGCACACAGATATTTCTTCGCGCGCTGATAACAACCTAATTTTATTACGAGAAAATTCAGCATAAAAACGTGCTAGTTTAATTCCAAATGTTGTCGGTTCTGCATGAATTCCATGACTTCTACCGATAGTGATTGTGTTTTTATGTTCGAAGGCGAGGTTTTTTAGTGCATCCAATACCCTATCAATACCCAAGAGAAGTATGTCTGTAGCTCTAGTAAGTTGAACTGACAGAGTTGTATCTAATATGTCTGAGCTAGTGAATCCTTGATGAACAAATCTGGAATCGTCACCGATAAACTCAGCTAAGTGTGTTAGGAATGCTATTACGTCATGCTTAACTTCCCGTTCTATTTCATCTATTTTTGATACATTAAATTCAACATTCCCGCCTCGCTTCCAAATGTTTTCTGCTGACTCTTTTGGGATAACACCAATTTCAGCAAGGGCGTCACAACCATAAGCTTCAATTTCAAACCAAATTTTGTACTTTGTTGCTGCTGACCATATTTCAGTCATTTCTTTGCGCGCATATCGATTAATCATAAGTAACTCACTGTATATTTATTATAAGCCTTAAGGGCAGGGTAGGTGTTTGGCCAATATAATTTTGATTGACTATTCATTTGCTAGTTTTTTATTTCGGATGTCTGCTATTTCCCAGTCTTTTGGAAGTGTTTTTGCTGCCCAAAAAAACGATATTACTGATAGAATATATGGAAACACTAAGGATGATATAGCCAGTCTCAGCGCATGAGTATCTCCGTATTTATAAGAAAGAGATTCGCTCAACATTCCTACAAAAGTTGGACCACCGCCGAGGGCAATAATATTTAGTACTAAGAAAAATAGAGCTGTAGACATAGCCCGCATATTTATGGGTGCAAGTGTTTGAGCTGCAGCAAAACTTGGACCAAGATAAAATCCTGCAGAAATGAGATAAACGGTAATTAATCCGAGGTGAAGATAAATACTTTGAACCCAAAAAGCTGCAACCAGGCAAGGTACACCTATTATAAGCACGGCCCCCGGCATAATTCCATAAAAGCTAATGTTCTTGCGAGCTAATTTCTCTGTGATAACAGCTCCAAAGTAGGTTCCAGCACCATATCCAAGCAAATGTATCATTCCCAGCCAAAACATAATCCATTCAAACTTATTGTTATCTGGATTTGGCATGTACTCTGGCTTGAATCTCATTATGTAATCGACTCCCCAAGCTGATACTGCGTATCCTCCAAAGCTAACCCATGCAATTCCCATGCACATGGCCCACCAGCTTGGAATTTTAGATAAAACTGTGATTGAGTAACTTATTGAAACTGTTTTTAAATTTATGTTTTTTCCATCCATTTGTCCTCGTTTTGGTTCTTTGACAATTATTGCCAGAATCACAGCCAGTAAAATTCCGACAACACCTAAAATGTAGAGTGTTCCTCTCCAGCCAAATTTTTCCACTAAGGCGCCAGCTAGCAGATAAGAAAAACCTATTCCGATAGGAATTCCCAAAGAATAAATGCCTAGAGCTGAAGCCCTTTTTTCTTTAGGGTAGAGGTCTGATATAATAGAGTGTGACGGCGGTGAACCCCCGGCCTCACCGATTCCGACCCCAATTCTTGCAAGAAACATCTGCATAAAACTACCAGCCATGCCTGTGAGTGCAGTAAATCCACTCCATGCAATTAAGGAGACTGTGATTATTTTTTTTCTACTATAACGATCCGCTAGCCAAGCAATTGGTATGCCTACTATTGAGTACAAGAGTGCAAAAGCTAATCCTTTTAACCACCCTAACTGCGCATCAGTAAGCCCCATTTCATTTTTTATGAAAGGGGATAATATACCAATAATTTGCCTGTCTATGAAGCTTATTACATACATTAATGTAAGTAGCCAAAGTACTGTAGTTCTGTAACTTTTACTCTCTACGGTCAATGCGTTGTTCATGCTTTCCCTTTTTTTGAAGGCAATAAATAATTTTTAATATGGGGGCTTATCTAATCCTTTAGGGGATGAAGTAAATATTTCACAACCATTCTTTGTGACACCAATCGAGTGTTCAAACTGGGCTGTCAGTTTCTTATCTCTAGTCACCGCAGTCCAGCCATCGGATAAGATTTTAACATCTGGTCTGCCTAGATTAATCATAGGCTCTATTGTAAAAAACATACCTTCTTTTAAAGTCTCTCCTTCACCAGGCCTGCCAAAATGCAATATATTGGGTGCATCATGAAATAGCCTTCCTAATCCATGACCGCAAAAGTCCTGAACGACAGAGCACCTTTCTTTTTCTGCGAATCTTTGAATTGCATATCCGATATCGCCTGTTGTTTTTCCTGGTTTTACTTCGGCTATACCAAGTAAAAGGCTTTCATATGTTATGTTGATAAGCCTTTCAGCTTTTCTATTGATTTCTCCAATTGGATACATTCGCGAAGTGTCACCATGCCACCCGTCTACTATAACTGTGACATCTATATTCACGATATCACCATTTTTTAATGTTTTTGAGTTTGGTATGCCGTGACAAACTACGTGATTAACTGAGGTGCATACTGTATGTTGGTAACCGCGATAACCTAGGCAAGCTGGTATTGCTCCATTATCCAAAACGAACTCTCTTGCGGCCTTATCGATTGTTTCTGTGCTAATGCCTGGTCTTGTTAATGGAACCAGCATATCAAGACACTCTGCTGCCAACCGGCCAGCTTTGCGCATGCCATTAAAATCGTCATGGGTGTGAATCTTAATTGCGCCATCGCGAAAATCTTCAGCATCTTTTGCATCTATATAATTCATTTAAGACGTATAACATTACATAGACTGAGTGGCTATAAGTAAAAGTAACATTATGAGCAAAAAAGTAATAACAGCCGGTATAGTTGTGATAGGTGACGAGTTACTCTCGGGCCGAACCCAGGACACTAATACATCCTATATTGCTAGGTGGCTTGAGCCTCTGGGCATTCGGGTTGAAGAGGCACGAATCATAAAGGACCATGAAAGTATTATAATAAATACAGTTAGGGAGTTCTCTAAAAAATTTACATATGTTTTTACCACTGGCGGAATAGGGCCCACGCATGATGATATAACAGCTGATGCGATTGCAAAAGCTTTTAACTTATCAATAGATATTCGCGAAGATGCGGTATGCATGCTTAAGCAGCGATACAGCGATAAAGAGCTCAACAAAGCTAGGCTAAGGATGGCAAGAATACCCAAAGGAGCAAGCCTGATCAAGAACCCTATAAGTCAAGCACCAGGTTTTCAGGTTAACAACGTCTTTACTCTTGCTGGAATACCGTCAATTATGAGAGCAATGCTTGTTGATGTGCAGGATAGACTTGAGACTGGTATCAAATTATATTCAATTGCTGTGATGGCTAAAGGCATTAGTGAGGGAGATGCTGCCTTACCGTTATCTATTATAGAAAAAAGTTACATGAATGTAACTTTGGGCAGTTACCCCAATTTTAACTCAGAATTAATTGGAGTTCAATTCGTAGCGCGTGGCCCTGACCTCGAGGAATTACAGAAAATTAAATTAGAGATTGAATGTATGATTGGTAACTTAAGGCAAGTAAACTCTATAAAAAAATTAAATTCTTGAATTTATTTTATTCCAAGATCGGAAAAATTGTTAAGTGGTGCGGGCGGCCGGACTTGAACCGGCACTTCCATACGGAAACAAGATTTTAAGTCTTGCGTGTCTACCAATTTCACCACGCCCGCAAAAGCTTTGTGTTTGGTTTCAGTCGCGTGATTAATAGGCCTTGCTTCCCGGGGCAAGTAATTTTTTACCATAGATGTGATTTAGTTTAGATATAATAATATTATATGTTATTTCCCACATATTTATTTAAAAATAGTAATTTTATGATATAAATTTAAATTATTCTTACTTATTACTTGTATATAAAAAGCATTTGTGGGATATTTCCCACTATTATGAGTACTATAAAAGAATTTTTAATTCGGGTTGAGGCATATGCGGCTATTAGTGAGCAATCTGTATCCACTTTATCTCGAAAACTATTAAACGATGGTAAGGGAATTGCCCGTTTGAGAGCTGGTGGGCAATGCACTCTCAAAACATTAAATACCGCTCTTACTCGACTCGAAAATTACGAACGAGAGTTAATCAGAAAAGACGGTGTAAATATGAGTCATTTAGAGCACTTGGAGGCTGAAGCAATTCATATTATGCGTGAGGTCGTAGCGCAATGTGAAAACCCAGTTATGCTATATTCTGTTGGTAAAGACAGTTCTGTTATGCTTCATCTTGCTGAAAAAGCTTTTTATCCATCTCGACCACCTTTCCCCTTGCTGCATGTTGACACGACATGGAAGTTTAAGGAAATGATTAAGTTTAGGGATCGCCGTGCTAAAGAAGTTGGGATGGAGCTTATTGTTCACATTAATCCTGAGGGCCTAGCTAAAAACGTTGGACCGTTTACTCATGGTTCAGCTGAGCATACCAATATTATGAAAACACAGGGCCTGAAACAGGCAATGGAAAAATACCAGTTTGACGCTGCCTTTGGAGGGGCAAGGCGCGATGAAGAAAAATCACGAGCTAAAGAACGTATTTTCTCCTTCCGGACGGCACAACATCGTTGGGACGTTAAAAACCAAAGGCCTGAACTTTGGAATATTTATAATGCCCAAGTAAACAAAGGTGAAAGCCTTCGTGTTTTCCCGCTCTCTAATTGGACTGAATTGGATATTTGGCAGTATATCTACAAAGAAAATATTCAAATCCCTAATTTATATTTTTCAGAAAAGCGGCATGTAATCAGAAAAGATGGCGCCTTAATTTTGGTTGATGATGATCGAATGCCAATAGGCCCGGATGACATAGTTGAAGAAAAAATGGTACGTTTCAGAACGCTCGGATGCTACCCTCTCACAGGGGCTATTGAAAGTGATGCTGAAACGCTTCCAGATATTATTAAGGAAATGCTCCTTGCGACTACATCCGAGCGTGAGGGTCGTATCATCGACGCAGACTCTGGTGCTTCAATGGAACAGAAAAAAGAAGAAGGTTATTTCTGATGTCACATCATGACGATTTGATAGCAACCGATGTTTTAGCTTATTTGAATATGCACGAGAGTAAGAGTTTTCTTCGCTTTATCACATGCGGCTCTGTTGATGACGGTAAGTCTACATTAATCGGTCGTTTGCTTTATGACTCTAAACAAATTTATGAGGATCAACTTGTCAGCATTGAAAAAGAAAGCAAAAAGTTAGGAACTCAGGGTGAAAAAGTTGATTTGGCACTATTGGTGGATGGTTTGGCCGCTGAACGAGAGCAGGGCATTACTATCGATGTGGCTTACCGATATTTTTCGACAAACAAGCGTAAGTTTATCGTAGCAGATACACCAGGACATGTGCAGTATACACGTAATATGGCTACGGGGGCGTCAACCGCTGATGTGGCCGTCCTGCTGATTGATGCCCGTTACGGATTGCAGGAACAGTCCCGCCGGCATGCATATATAGTCTCTTTATTCGGGGTTAAGAGAGTTGTTTTGGCTATTAACAAAATGGACTTGAACAATTTTGATCAGGGTGTTTTTAATGCGATTGAAGTTGATTTTAGAAAATTTTCTGAAAATCTTGGGTTTTTAGATATTACTTGTATACCAATATCGGCGCTTAACGGTGATAATATAACAACTCTTTCGAGCCGATCAAAATGGTATAAAGGGCCAAGCCTTCTAGATTTTCTTGAACATGTTGATGTAGATCAAAATACTTTTGAAGCTCCATTCCGCTTACCTGTACAGTGGGTAAATAGGCCAAATTTAGATTTTAGAGGTTTTTCAGGTACCATTACTTCCGGTATAATAAATGTAGGCGATAGTATTACCGTAAGCCCGTCTGGAAAGTGCTCAAAAGTTAAAGAAATTGTTACTCATGGCGGCAATTTGAAGTCAGCTTGTGAAAACATGGCAATCACCCTGACATTGGAAGATCAAATTGATATATCGCGCGGAGATATGATATCAACAAGTGACAGTCCCACTGCACAAGCAGATCAATTTCAGGCCCATATTTTATGGATGAATGAAAAAGAGTTGTTTCCTGGACGTCAGTACTTGTTAAAGACTACCAACAAGACAGTATTAGCCAGCATATCCAACCTAAAATATAAAGTTGATATCAATGATTTCTCTGAAGTAGCGGTTAAGACGCTAGGCTTGAATGAAATTGGTGTTGCTACAATCGTTTTGTCAGCACCCATTGCCTATGATGCGTATTCGGATAACCGTAAAACAGGAAGCATAATAATTATTGACCGTCAAACTAATGAAACTGTTGGCGTGGGTATGTTAGACTTTGCACTTCGAAGGTCCAGTAATGTTGTTTGGCAAGACTTAGAGGTTAACAAATTAATACGTGCTAAACAAAAAAATCAAAATCCTGCATTGCTCTGGTTTACTGGCCTTTCTGGTTCAGGAAAGTCCACAATTGCAAATTTATTGGAAAAGCGGTTACTTGATTTAAACCGTCATACATATATTTTAGACGGCGATAATCTGAGGCATGGTCTCAATAGAGATTTAGGGTTTACCAAGGTTGACCGAGTCGAAAATATTCGCCGTGTGAGTGAAGTTTCATCATTAATGGTAGATGCGGGCTTAATAACAATAGCTTCATTCATATCGCCTTATAAAGCAGAACGACAAATGGCTAGAGACCTTTTGGGAGATAAGTTCTTTATTGAAATTTTTATTAACACACCATTAGATGTCGCAGAATCACGCGATGTGAAAGGTTTGTATGCTAAGGCCCGTGCAGGTGAAATCAAAAATTTTACTGGTATAGATAGTGACTATGAAGTTCCAGAAAATCCAGAAATTGAAATTGACACTACTAAATTATCAGCTGCTGAGGCTACTGAAATTATTATAAAATATTTGAAAGACAACGGATTTCTTTCAGGTTATGATTTATAATGGCTAATTTTGATGTATTTAATGGAGATGCTGACGGAATAATATCTTTGGTTCAGTTGCGACTTGCATCTCCTCTGCACTCAACTTTAATAACTGGTTATAAACGCGACATAAACCTATTATCACGTGTCGATGCGGGTATAAATGATAATGTAGTGGTATTAGACATTTCAATGCGATCAAATAAAAAAGACTTAATTCGAATATTAGGCGAAGGTGCAAAAGTACTATATATAGATCATCATAACTCAGGAGAAATTCCAGAAAACGAAAATTTGGAAGCAATAATTAATACATCCCCAGAAATGTGCACAGCAATGTTGGTTGATATGCATCTTGATGGTGCTTATAGAGCATGGGCAGTAACTGCAGCATTCGGAGATAATTTTCCGAAATTAGCACGCCGGAAATCTGAAGGATATAATTTTCCTTTGGAAAGCTTGAGTCGGTTGGGAAGGCTTATAAATTATAACTCTTATGGATCCTCACTAAGTGACTTACTTTATGAACCATCTGAGTTGTATTCTATGTTGGTAAAGTATAAGGACCCTATGCTTTTTTTGAGAGAGAATGGAGCAATTATAGATTTGCTTGAAGAGCAATATGATGGTGACATGTTACTCGCTGAAAAATCAGAAATTCTAGATTGTACTAAAACGGGTAAAATTTTAATTTTAGAAAATACTGTAGGGTCGCGGCGAATATCAGGTGTATTTGGAAACAAATTATCGCAAAAATACCCAAATATGGCTCATGCAATTTTGACCCATAAAAAGGACGGCTATATGGTTTCAATCCGATCACCTATTGCATCAGGAGTTGGTTCTGATGAACTCGCACTTAAGTTTAAAAGTGGAGGTGGGCGACCTGCAGCAGCAGGGATAAACTTTCTTGGTGAGCATGATTTAGAAGGTTTTATCGAGGCTTTTCGTAAAGCATTTTAGTTGTTGAATTTATATCAAGTAACTCTATTAAAAAACCTAATTTCTATTTCTTAGGAATATTTAAAACAATATAATTAAAGGATTATAGATGTCTTCTTTACTTTTTGAGCAATTCAAATGCAAAGGTTTATCCTTGGAAAATAGATTTGTGATGGCCCCTATGACGAGAACTTTTTCTCCTAATGGTATTCCTGGCGATAATGTAGCAGAGTATTATGCCCGCCGTGCAGCAGCTCATGTAGGTTTAATAATTACAGAAGGTACTGTCACAGACCGTCCTGGTTCAGCCGATAATAATAATTATCCTAAGTTCTACGGAGAAACTGCAATTAATGCTTGGAAGAATGTTGTAACGAGCACACATAGAGCTGGAGGTAAAATTGCTCCGCAGCTTTGGCACGTTGGTATGATACGCAAGCCGGGCACAGGACATAACCCAGATGCCCAAACTGACGGACCTTCGGGAATAACCCATTCAGGAAAATCTATAATGCCAGCGCCAACAGATGAAGAAGTTGCGGACATGGTCTCTTCTTATGCAAGATCCGCACGTGATGCTAAAACATTAGGATTTGATGCTATAGAGATTCACGGCGCACATGGATATTTAATAGACCAGTTTTTCTGGGGTGTTATGAATAAACGCGAAGGTAAGTATGGGGGCGGATTTATTGAGCGGGCAAAATTTGCTGCTGATGTAATCAGGGAGTGCCGTAGAGAAATAGGTGATGATATGCCGATAATATTGCGGTGGTCACAGTGGAAACAACAAGAATATACAGCGCGATTAGTAGAGACACCAAAAGAAATGGAGACTTTTTTAAAGGTATTTGTTGATGCTGGGGTTGATATACTTCATTGCTCTCAACGTCGATTTTGGGAGCCTGAATTCGAAAATTCAAGTTTAAATTTAGCAGGTTGGGCAAAGAAATTAACTGGCTTACCCACAATATCCGTTGGCTCTGTAGGGTTAAATGGAGATTTTTTTGGAGCTTTTGCAGGTCAGAGCTCTCAAGCTGCTCCTTTGGATAAACTTTATGAGATGATGGATAGAAAAGAATTTGATTTAATTGCTGTGGGTAGGGCCCTTTTACAAGATCCAGAGTGGGTAAAAAAAGTCAAAGAAGGTAGAATGGATGAGCTGAAAGATTACGATGGAAAGGCTCTATCTACTCTTTACTAAGGTTATAACTTCCAAGTTACCTAAATCCTATATTTATATTTCGTTGTGGTGCCAATTTAAGTGGTCGTCTATGAATGAAGCGATGAAATAATAACTATGATCATAACCTTCTTGCATTCTAAGGGTCAATTTTTGCTTTGATTTTTCACATGCTTTTTTGAATATTAGCGGCTTAAGCTGATTATTTAAAAATTCGTCAGAGAGACCTTGGTCTATCAGTATGTGTGCATTTGATGGAAAATTTTCTACTAACATAGTGGCATCGTAGTTGCCCCATTCTTTTTTGTCAGCAAGATAACCGTTGAAGGCTTTTTGACCCCAAGGTACTAGCGAGGGAGCAACTATTGGTGAAAATGCAGAGCAAGTTTTAAATAAATTTGGATTTTTTAAATGCAATGTTAGCGCTCCATGCCCTCCCATGGAATGACCTGAAATTCCAACTTTACTTTTGTTAAATTGTGGTATGTTTTGTTCTATTAAACTCATCAGTTCTGTTGTGATATATGACTCCATTTTATAATTTCTTTTCCATGGGTCTTCTGTCGCATCAAGATAAAAACCTGCACCTTTACCAAAATCATATTGATCCTTAATATCAGGTATATTTTCCCCTCTAGGTGATGTGTCAGGCGTAATAACTAAAATGCCTAATTTATCTGCCAAGCGTTGCGCTCCTGCTTTCGATATAAAATTTTCCTCACTACATGTGAGCCCTGACAACCAGAATAGAGATGATAGGTTTTTAGTGCTTTTTGGTTTATATACTGCGAATTTCATTGAGCATTCACAAACATCAGAGTAATGTTCATAAACTGTCTGAGTACCGCCGAACATTTTTTTTTCGAATATAGTTTTCATTGTAATGGCCTGAAATAATTACTTTAAATTTTTGTTGCTAGCGTATGGAATTTCTAATTCGTTGCTTAGTTTTCCAATATGGATCTACCCAAGTATCGATTTTCATGGGTTTTATTGATTTTTTAAGTATTTTATCCGCTACTTTCTCTGCAACCATAATCGTGGGCGCATTTAAGTTTCCATTTGTGATTTCAGGAAAGATAGATGAGTCTACAACCCTTATACCATCGAGGCCTATCAGGCGGCAATCTGAGTCAACTACTGCCATTTCATCATTTTTATCACCCATTTTACATGTTCCGCAGGGGTGGTATGCGCTTTCAACATTATTGACTACCCATTTATCTATATCTTCATCTGAAGTGATATTTGTTCCTGGTTGTATTTCCTCACCTCGGTAACAATCGAGAGCGGGTTGAGAAATTATTTCCCTAGTTAGACGTATGCATTTTCTCCATGTTATAATATCCTCAGGGTGCTTTAAATAATTGAATGTGATACTCGGAGGCGTATTGGGGTCTCTTGAGGTAATTTCAACTGCACCTTTACTAAGAGGCTTGTTCGGACCAACATGAACTTGGAAAGCATGTCCTTTAACCGCTGATGTACCATCGTAATTTATTGCTGCGGGCAAAAAATGATATTGTATATCAGGGTACTTTATATCTTTATCAGACCTAATAAAACCACAGCTTTCGAAATGATTGGTTGCACCCAAGCCCGTTTTAAATAAAACCCACCTCATACCTATAAGCATTTTATTAAAAAAATTAAGTTTTGAGTTTAAAGTAATTTCTTTTTTGCACTTAAATTGGAAGTATACCTCTAAGTGATCCATTAGATTTTTACCTACACCCTTAAGATTTGAAACTTTTGGAATACCGATTTTTTTTAATAACTTTGAATTTCCTACTCCCGATCTTTGCAAAATTGCGGGTGAACCAATTGCCCCAGCCGATAAAATAATCTCTTTTTCTGCCTCATAAAGATAATTTTTACCTTTCTGGATAACTGAAACTTTGGTTGCATTTTTATTATTAAAAATGATTTTATCAACCAGACTATTTGTAATAACTGTCAGATTCCGTCTGTGCCTAATTGGCCATAAGTACGATTTGGAGGATGATGCTCTTACTCCATTTTTGACAGTCATTTGCATTGGCCCGAAACCTTCTTGCTTGTAACCATTATAGTCTTCAGTTTTTGGATACCCTGCCTCCACGCCCGCCTTGATGAAGGCTTCATAAAGTGGATTTTTTTCCATATTGTTGCCGCAGTTTACGTTTAAAGGTCCCCCAGATCCTCTGTAATTACTTTTCTCCCCTTGCCAATTCTCAGCGCGTATAAAATATGGAATACAGCTAGAGTAATTCCAGCCTTTGGCTCCTAATACCTCCCATGCATTAAAATCATTTGGGTTGCCACGTACGTAAACCATTCCGTTTATTGATGATGAGCCGCCTAAGCCTTTACCTCTTGGGCAATTAATACGCCTCTGGTTAACATATTGCTCATTTTCGCTTGTATATCCCCAATTATACCGTTTCATACTCATTGGATAAGATAAAGCAGTTGGCATTTGAACTAGAATATGCTTGTCATTTCCACCTGCTTCAATGAGTAAAACTTTATTCTCCCCGCTTGTTGTAAGCCGGTTCGCTAAGACGCATCCTGCCGACCCCGCACCTATAATGATATAGTCATATTTGTTCATTTTAGACTTTTTCTTTTCACCATTATTAGAAAGTAAACTAATGAATAAAGCCCTATAACTGTTAGTCCTACCCATTCTATCTTAAAAGGTGTCATTTGGTAAATTAATACAAGCCCGTACAGAATGCTAAAATTAATTAAAATATACTTTTTAGCTCCGAGCTTTTTGAGTGTTAGGTTGTAATTTTCTGTATATAATCGAATTAAAGAGTCTAATGAGTTTATAACAAAGATTATCCCTACAATTACCATTGAAATGCTCATTAAATCTGAGATTATGATAGCATTGGTATGATAGTAATATAAAATGGAGAACCAAACTGCAATTGGTATGGATGGAAGTATCAATAAGGCAACTAGTAATTGCCATGTTTTCACACCATTTACAAATCTGGCAACGAACTGCCCTATCATAATACTCCAAGCAAACCACCAGAAAAGATAAAAAGCATGATAATTAGTTATGGGGGATATAAACCTATGTAGGTTTTCGAAATATCCAACCAAAAGGCTAGTCGTCTCTATTGCTTCTTTTGTATCGATGTTGGAGTTGAACCAAAAAGAGGATAATAGAACTAAAAATAACAATGTAGAACATACACTTAATAGCTTTATATAATGTAATTTTGTACTTGATAGCACTGCTAATAATATAACAATTCCTAATACGCTATATCGATTAAATTCAGATATGTTATTGATATAGTCAGGCAAATAAGAAAAAAATAAATAACCTGTAAAAGCGCATGTTGATACAATGATAAGTGTGTTTATTAACTTAATTAGGGGTATTTCAAAAAGTTTTAATTTTGGTTCAATCGCACAAAAATAAAATGTTGTGAGAAAGTAAAAACCCCATACTAAAAACCCCCAAAACCCAAACTCAATGGCAAGTGGATTGGTAAATTGATATTCAGTATTTTCATTATATATTGCAAACTCTGTTAACGGAAACATAATCAAGCCAACATCTAAACCAGATGTGAACAATATAGCTATGAAAGTAACAATAGGCACGGGGTTTGGGCCTTTAAGTTTAAGGTTCCCAAATTTAATAATTATAAAAACTGACGTAAGAAGAGTTATTATTATTGCAATACTTAATAATGTTTGCATCCAATTATCCTTGAATCAATCTAAAAGTTTCAAAGATAAAACTAACATTAAAATTCGATTACGCTTCTGATACTTTTTCCAGAATGCATCAAATCAAAAGCCTCATTGATATTTTCTAGGGGCATTTTATGAGTTATGAGTGGGTCTATTTGTATTTTTCCATCCATATACATATCCACTATGGAGGGCACATCTGTCCTTCCTCTGGCTCCACCAAAAGCAACACCTTTCCAGCTACGGCCTGTGACTAGTTGGAATGGTCGTGTGGATATTTCTTTTCCAGATCCTGCCACTCCAATAATATAACTTTCTCCCCACCCCTTGTGGCAAGACTCAAGCGCCACTCTCATAACATCTACATTGCCGATACACTCAAAAGTATAGTCAGCGCCACCGCCTGTTATGTCTATTATGTGTCCAAGTAGATCATTTTTTAATTCTGCTGGGTTAACAAAATGAGTCATTCCAAAATTTCGAGCAATTTTTTCTCTTTCTGGATTAATATCGACTCCCACTATTTGTCGTGCTCCTATCATTTTTAAGCCTTGAATAACATTTAACCCGATTCCGCCTAGGCCGAATACAACAGCGCTACAATTAGCCTCTGCCTTAGCTGAATAAATAACAGCTCCTACGCCAGTCGTTACTCCGCATCCTATGTAGCAAGCCATATCAAAAGGTGCATCCTTACGTATTTTTGCGAGCGAGATTTCAGGTAATATTGTAAAGTTTGAAAATGTAGAGCACCCCATATAATGATGAACTTTTTGACCTTTATAAGAAAATCGGGATGTCCCATTTGGCATTAAACCTTTTCCTTGAGTGGCTCTAACTGACTGACAAAGGTTAGTTTTTGGATTTAGACAGAAATCACAATTTCGACATTCAGCGGTATAGAGCGGTATTACATGATCACCTGGCTTTAATGAGTTTACACCAGCTCCAATCTCCCTGACGATTCCAGCTCCCTCGTGCCCTAGAATAGCTGGAAATATGCCTTCTGGATCATCGCCTGATAATGTAAAAGCATCAGTATGGCATATACCAGTAGCTTTTATTTCAACAAGTACTTCTCCGGCTAATGGGGCTGCTAAATCTACATTCACAACTTCTAAAGGCTTACCAGACTCAAAGGCAACTGCTGCGCGTGTTTTCATATCATATCCATTCTAATCTTGATTTAAATCTCACTAACATGAAAATTAAGAAAAATAACCACACTTATGTCATTATTATAAAAATTAATAAAAATAACTTATCGTATTATTAAAAAACCCCGTAGTAGGAATTTGGTTTTATTTACAACAACAATATATATCACCTCTAAAGGCTTGCTCAATTGAATATTAAAGTTTAATTGGCTTTATGAGTGAAAATAGATACAATGATTTAGGTCAATTGGGGCAAACGCAAGGTTTGCCTAAGTCTCCAAATGAGGCAGTTCTCGAAAGAGTAAAAAACCCATGTTCTGAGGACTATATGGTCAGGTTAGTGGCGCCGGAGTTCACTAGTATTTGTCCAGTTACTGGGCAGCCTGATTTTGCACACATAGTTGTTGACTATTGTCCTGATGATTGGATAGTTGAAAGTAAGGCTTTTAAATTATTTCTTGGCTCATACAGAAACCACGGAGACTTTCATGAAGCTTGCACTACGGGTATTGCTCAAAGATTAGTTAAAGAAATAAGTCCAAAATGGTTACGTATTGGTGGATATTGGTATCCTAGAGGGGGCATTCCAATTGATGTGTTTTATAGCTATGGTGAAAAACCCGAAGGTGTTTGGGTGCCTGACCAAGGTGTAAGCCCGTATCGTGGACGAGGCTAAAAATACCAAGGGAACCTGATCAGTGCAAAGTTATTTTTTATTTAAAAGCCTTGATGTCAAAATAAACAACTTAGTTCAGCCAGTAACTGATTTTCTGTCTGATTTTATATTCTTTACAGTCCCATTTTTGGGTGCAGACTTACCTATTATCGTTTTGTGGCTTATTTTTGCAGCCAGTTTTTTTACCCTGTACCTAGGGTTCATAAACTTTAGAGGCATAAAGCATGCAATTGATATCACACGTGGTAGGTTTTCTGATAGTAGCCACACCGGAGAAATCACTCATTTTCAAGCTCTTACCGCTGCAGTTTCTGGAACAGTCGGTATCGGAAATATAGGGGCTGTCGCTGTAACAGTATCTATAGGCGGACCAGGGGCAATATTTTGGGTTGTCGTTGCGGGCATTCTTGGAATGACCACAAAATTTGTTGAATGCACATTAGGTGTAAAATACCGTGTTATTAACCAAGATGGGAGTGTATCTGGCGGACCAATGTATTACCTGCGTGACGGATTAGCCAAGAAAGGATATCCTAAATTTGGACAATTTCTTGGTACCTTTTTTGCTATCAGCATTGTTATTGGATGTCTTGGTATTGGTAATATGTTTCAATCTAATCAGGCTTATGTTCAGCTAGTTGAGGTAACTGGGGGGCAAGTAAAAAGCCCACTTTTAGGATATGGATGGTTTGTTGGTCTCATTATGGCTACAATGGTTGGAGTAATCATTATAGGAGGTATAAAGTCTATTGCTAAGGTTACTGAAAAGCTAGTTCCATTTATGATTGTGCTTTACATCCTTGGGTCACTGGCTGTTCTTTTTATAAATTGGTCTTTATTACCAGGTGCTGTAGAATCTATTTTTGAAGGAGCATTTTCCTCTCAAGGCGTAGCAGGCGGATTTCTAGGAATTATGATTATAGGCTTCCAAAGGGCAGTTTTTTCTAATGAGGCTGGTTTAGGCTCTGCTGCTATTGCTCATTCTGCCGTTAAAACAAAATCCCCTATAACTGAAGGTTATGTGGCATTATTAGAGCCCTTTATCGACACTGTAATCATTTGCACACTTACTGGATTAGTTATCGTTACCTGTTTTGACAGCCAAACAATTTTAAATGGCGGCGTAAGTGGTATTGAGTTAACTTCAGCTGCTTTTGAGTCAAGAATACCATGGTCGCCAATACCATTATCAATAGCAGCATTTTTATTTGCATTTTCAACTATGTTAGCTTGGGCCTATTATGGAACCAAAGGCTGGACTTATGTATTTGGTGAAGGGAAAATTAAAGAATTGATTTTTCATTTCATTTTTTGTGGCTTCATAATTATAGGTTCATCAATTCAGTTAAGTGCAGTTTTAGATTTTGCAGACGCACTTATATTTGTTATGGCGATTCCTAATTTGCTGGGACTATATATTCTTGCCCCTGAAGTTAAAAGAGATCTGAAGATATACTTGAGTGATATGCGTGAGAGCTCATGATATAAAGTTATATTTAAAGTTTAATATTATTTTTTTAGTAAAACATTAGTGCTACTTTCAATGTTTGGAGGTTTTTTGTGGTAAAATTGTATTCTACTCCTCATAATTCTGAGTTGGATTATGTTTGGCTGGCAATGAAGAAAGATGCAGCTCAATGCGTAATTGGTGAGCCGGTCTTATCTTCACTTATTCACTCAACAATACTTGATCAAAATACTTTTGATACTGCATTGATCAATCATTTATCAGAAAAGTTAGGTACACCATATTTATCAGCATTAAATTTACGTAAAGTATTTTCAGATGCAATATTATTCGACCCAAAAATAATTAAAAGTGCGCTTCAAGACTTAGTTGCTATAAAAGAAAGGGACCCAGCTTGCTCGTCGTTTATGCATGCATTCATGTACTTCAAGGGTTACATGGCTATTCAGGCTTATCGATTTTCGAGTGCTCTTTTTAAAAGCGGAAGAGAATTACTAGCTTTTCACTTACAATACCGAATTTCCGAGCTTTTTTCTGTTGATATAAATCCATCTGCTCAAATAGGCAGCGGTATAATGCTTGATCATGCGACTGGTTTTGTAATGGGTGAAACTGCGGTTGTTGGAAATAATTGTTCAATTATGCAGGGTGTTACACTTGGCGGTACTGGGAATAATTCAGGAGATAGGCATCCGAAAATAGGCGATTATGTTTTAATTGGCGCGAATGCATCTGTGCTTGGTAATATTGTAATAGGAAAAGGTTCGAAGATAGCTGCGGGTTCAGTGGTGCTTAATTCCTGCTCTGAGAACTGCACTTTAGCCGGTGTTCCTGCAAAAGTACTGAACGGTATTAATATAGAAAAGCCTGCAAATACTATGATACAAACCATAAATTATGATGTATAATAACTTAAAATGGAGTAATAAATGAGTTCTGAACAAATAAATAAGGTCAAAGAATATCTTTGTAAAAGATTTGCAACAGAGTCAGTTACAATTAAATCTCGTAAAGTTAGTGATAGCGTTGAGGTTTATTTGAATGATGAGATCTTAGGAATACTCTATATAGATGATGAAGATAAAGATGATATTTCATATGATTTGAATATTTCAATACTGCAGCAAGATTTAGACGAGCTATAATTTTGCCTATATATTCACTAGACGGCGTCAGACCAGATATTGCTGATAATGCTTATGTGGCACCAAGTGCACAAATTATTGGTAATGTTAAAATGGCTGATCACAGCTCTGTATGGTTTGGTGCTGTGATCAGAGGTGATAATGATCTGATTGAAATTGGAGCTAGAACTAATATTCAAGATAATTCTGTATTACACACTGACCCTGGAATTCCTCTTATAATTGGAGATGGCGTTATTGTAGGTCATCGAGTTATGCTTCATGGCTGTAAAATCGGTGAGAATACATTAATTGGCATTGGTGTCACAATACTTAACGGCGCTGTAATAGGTAAAAATTGCATCATTGGGGCGCATTCATTGATAACTGAGGGTAAAGTAATTCCGGATGGGTCTATGGTTGTGGGGTCTCCCGGTAGGATTATTAAGTCACTTACTGAACAGCATTTTCAAATGCTTCAAATAAACTCTGAAGTTTATGTGGCCAATGCTAAACGTTTCAATCAGAACTTAATTGAAATATAATTTATTGAATTAGTTAAATCTAATTTTAATGATTTGGATAAATGATGAAAGAATCTGAGCCTTTCTTTAACTTTTCTGAAAAAACTCCCTTGTTTTTAGTGGGTTTATTTACATTAATACATTTTTTGACTCTGTTTTCGAGTGTGCCGGTAGATCATGGTGTTCTAAGACCTTTACATCAATCTGATATTGGAGTGACATCGCATACTTTCCGTTTGTTTTTTCATGGTTTCTTACATGCCAATTGGGGTCATTTGCTGATAAATTCTGCAATGATCATGGTTTTTGGCACAGCCATTTCCCAGGGGTATAGGTCAAATTTAAATTATGAGTCTGATATTTTTAATCCATCATTACTTTTTTGGACAATCTTTCTTACAGGAGTAATTTCGGGAGGTATTTTTCAGTGGATATGGTGGGGTTTTGTTAATTCTAGTTTATCAACTGGTGCTATAGGGGCTTCGGCTGGGGCCGCTGCATTGTTTTCTACAGGTGCGTTTGTCCTTGGCGGTAAAAAAAAGATGTATGAATATGGAGTTGCTTGGGTTGGCTTGAATTGCATTATAGGTTTATTTGACAATTTTTTTAATATAAATATAGCTTGGCCAGCTCACATAGGCGGTTATTGTGCTGGTGCTGTTATTATTTATGCATTCTCAAAAAAAAACTAATATTTAATAATTCTTTATTATTAGGTGTATAGTCTTATAGAAATTTATTGCTCAAGGTAAGTGAGCATATTATGTTTAAGAGGGTTTATGACGTTTGCTTTAACTTTTCCAGGTCAAGGAAGCCAAAAAATTGGTATGGGGCAGAGTCTTGCTTCTGCTTTTCCAGCTAGCAAAGAAGTATTTGAGGAAGTAGATGATGCGCTTTCTCAAAATCTATCTAGATTAATGTGGCAAGGTGATATTAAAGATTTGACACTAACAGCTAATGCACAACCTGCATTAATGGCTTGTGGTATAGCGGCCATAAAAGCGCTTGAAACTGAATGTGGATTTAGCGTTTCCGATGCAAAGTATGCGGCAGGACATTCCTTAGGGGAGTACACCGCATTATGTGCAGCCGGATCAATTTCCTTAAAGGATACAGCTATATTATTAAGGGCACGGGGAAATGCAATGCAGGCGGCTGTGCCGCCTGGATTAGGGGCCATGGCTGCCCTTTTAGGGGCAAGTATTGAAGATGCAGAAACTGCAATTTCGAGAGCCCAAGATCTGGGTGTGTGCCAAATTGCTAATGATAATGCACCAGGCCAAATTGTTATATCAGGAAATCTTAAAGCTGTTGAAAAAGCTTGTTCTGAAGCAGTCCTTATTGGTGTAAAAAAAGCAATGATGCTGAATGTTTCAGCTCCATTTCATTCAAGTTTAATGTCTTCTGCTGCAGACGAAATGTCTCATGCTCTCTCAGAAGTGGATTTCTTTAAGCCTTTAATCCCAGTTGTTAATAATGTTAAGGCAAAAGCGATCATCGATCCTAAAATTTTGAAAGATGATTTAATATCACAAGTTACTGGCCGTGTTAGATGGAAAGAATCAGTCGTATTTATGCATGAAAATGGTATTGAGAAGTTTATTGAGCCAGGTTGTGGTAAGGTATTAACAGTAATGTTGAGACGTATAGTTAAAGGTCTTAACGGAATTTCTATAGATACCGAAGAAAGTTTAGTCGCTTTTAATAAGTAATTTAAGGATAATTATGTTTAATTTAGATGGAAAACGAATTCTAGTCACCGGAGCTACGGGCGGATTAGGAGGAGAAATTGCAAGGCTTTTTCATTCACGAGGAGCTTTGGTTGCATTGTCTGGTACAAGGATTGAAAAGCTCGAGGCTCTTGCCAATGAATTAGGTGACAGATCTTATGCTATTAAGTGTAATCTATCCGATGGTGACGCGGTTGATAAATTGCCTGAAGAGGTAAATGCTCTTCTTGGCGGCCCTGTTGATATATTAATTGCAAATGCTGGTATAACGCGTGATGGTCTTTTAATGCGAATGAAACAGGCTGACTGGGACTTGGTTCAGAAGGTAAATCTTGAATCGTATTTCCGTTTATCCAAGGCATGTTTGAGGGCTATGATGAAAAAACGCTATGGGCGAATAATTGGGATTACTTCAATTGTTGGTGTAACCGGGAATCCAGGTCAAACTAATTATGCTGCATCCAAAGCTGGAATGATTGGTTTTTCTAAATCTTTAGCGCAGGAAGTTGCCTCAAGGGGCATTACAGTGAACTGTATTGCTCCTGGCTTTATAGCTTCCCCTATGACTAATGAATTGAATGAGTCTCAAAAAAGTGCAATTTTATCAAAGATACCTGTCGGTGATTTGGGAACTAGTACTGACATCGCCACTGCAGCACTTTACCTGGCCTCTGATGAAGCTAATTATGTCACAGGTCAAACGCTTCATGTTAATGGCGGCATGACTATGATTTGATAAGACTTATTTGTGGAATTTTTTAAAAAATTATAGAAATTTTAAGTATGTTCTGTAAAAAAAGCTTGTTTTTAAAGTATTTCACTCTAATTACGCTTACAAATCGCTAGACTTCTAGCATTACAAAAGGAAATATTATGTCTGACGTACTTTCACGTGTTACTAAAATGGTAGTTGAGCATCTTGATGTTGAAGAAGATAAAGTTGTTGGTAATGCTCACTTTATTGATGATCTTGGTGCAGATAGTTTAGATAACGTTGAACTTGTTATGGCTTTTGAAGAGGAGTTTGACATTGAAATTCCCGATGATGCCGCTGAGCATATTCAAACAGTTGGTGATGCAGTTAAATTTATATCCGAGAAAATTGGTTAAAATATAATATTCCTATGACACCCAAAACTAACCGGCGTGTTGTCGTAACAGGTATGGGCTTAATAACCCCTGTGGGATGCGGCTTAGAGACTGCGTGGAAAAATATATTAAAAGGAAAGTCTGGTGCTTCCCTTATCAAGCATTTCGAAGTAAGTGACTTAGCTTGCAAAATTGCAGCCGTTATTCCAAGAGTTGATGGCAGGGCAGGTGGTCATCCGAAAATGGAAGGGGTCTTTGACCCTGAAAAGGTTATGAGTTTAAGAGACTCAAAAAGAATGGACGATTTTATTGTTTATTCAATTGCAGCGTCTGATGAGGCGTTGATTGATGCGGGTTGGAAACCAGATGAGTCTCAAGTTAATGACCTCGAACGAACCGGAGTTATGTTTGGCTCTGGTATTGGGGGCCTGCAAACAACTTATGACGCCTCTATTACCCTTCATGAACGGGGTCCACGACGACTAAGCCCTTTCGTTATACCTGGAATGTTGATAAATTTAACTTCAGGCCAGATTTCTATTCGTAACGGATTTAAAGGTCCAAATCATTCTGTTGTTACTGCATGCGCCACTGGAACACATGCTATTGGAGATGCCTCCCGATTAATAGCTAATGGCGATGCAGACGTCATGGTAGCTGGTGGTTCGGAGGCTGCAATAAACCGGCTAGGTATTGCTTGTTTTGTAGCTTGTCGTGCAATGACCACCGGTTTCAATGATGCCCCTGAAAAAGCCTCAAGGCCATACGATAAAGAACGTGATGGATTTTTGATGGGTGAGGGTGCAGGGGCTCTAGTACTGGAGGAATACGAGCATGCCCTAAATAGAGGAGCTAAGATTTATGCTGAGGTATCGGGGTACGGTCTATCGGCAGATGCTCATCACATAACTAGTCCTTCCCCCGATGGTGATGGTGCATATCGCGCTATGAAAGCTGCACTGGATAATTCTAATTTGGATGTTTCTGATATTTGCTATGTAAATGCGCACGGCACATCTACGCCCATGGGAGATGAAATTGAAGTAAGGTCTGTAGAGCGATTACTTGGGGAACATGCAAAAAATATTAAAATGTCATCTACGAAATCTAGTACTGGTCACCTTTTGGGTGCAGCTGGTGCTATAGAAGCAATCTTTTCTATATTGGCATTAAGAGATCAGATTGCCCCTCCTACTTTAAATTTAGAAAATCAATCGATAGAAACAAGTCTTGATCTAGTGCCCCTGAAGTCTAAACCCATAAATGGAAAAGCCGTTATGTCTAACAGTTTTGGTTTCGGCGGTACGAATGCTAGCGTTATTTTTTCAGCCGTTACTGAAAAGTAATTTACTGATATGTTTAATGGATAGGTACATTTTGGAATATGCCTAAAAAAAATAAACTTCTCCTAATTATAATAGCTCTTATTGCTTTTTTTACGATTATTTGTGCAGTTCTTACAGGTATCTATGCATATATTAATTATGAGTATGAAATTAATCCAAAAGGGACCGAGAGTGAGGTTTCATTTAAAGTGGATATGGGAAGTAGTTTGTCTGAAATTTCTCAAAATTTAGAAAAAGAAGATATAATCAGAAGCTCTAAGCTATTTACGCTAGTAACGAAACTGCGAGGTAATGAGGCTAAATTTAAAGCAGGCGAATTTTTATTGACTAAGTCGTCTTCTATGGCAACTATATTTAACCAGCTTTCTAAAGGTAAAGAGGTTTTATACCCTTTCACAATAGCGGAAGGGCTTACATCTAAGCAGATAGTAAAAGTCATAGGTAAAAATAAATTATTTGATGTAAGTTCGATGACTATCCCTGAAGAGGGTACTTTGTTGCCAGAAACATTTATGGTTCCTAAGGGCATGAAGGCTTCATTATTACTTGAGAAAATGCAAGTTGCTCAAATTGAGTTAATAGATAGTTTGTGGTCAACAAGACAAAAAAACTTACCGTTTAAGTCAATAGATGAAGCGATTATACTTGCATCAATTGTAGAAAAAGAAACCGCACATAATAGTGAAAGAGATATAATTGCGGGTGTTTTTATAAATCGATTAAGAATGAATATGCGATTGCAAACTGATCCAACCATTATTTACGGGATCTCCGGAGGTGAACCCTTATATAACTCTAAAGGTGAAAGACGTACTCTTTATAGATCTGAAATAAATAAAAAGACACCATGGAATACATACCAAATAGACGGTCTGCCACCGACACCAATTTGCAATCCAGGAGAAGCGTCAATACGCGCAGTTTTGAACCCAGCAAAAACTAATTTCTTATTTTTTGTAGCTGACGGTACTGGAGGCCATGCTTTTGCAAAAACAAACAAAGAGCATATTATTAATGTTAATAAGTGGCGTAAGATTGAAAGAACTATCCAAAGGTCTCAACGAAAAAAAGAATGAATAGACTTAACTCTAACACTGAAATGATTAAAATAATATACAGGGTTGACCAGAGGGCTGTTCAAAGCGAAAGTCAAATAATAAGTTATTTAATATTAGTAGATACAAAATGGTAAAGTCTTCAATTCAGGAAATGAAATTAAATAGAAGAGGAATAATGGTTGTCTTGTCATCACCATCCGGTGCGGGTAAAACTACGTTAACCAAACAAATCCTAAATACCAGTAGGAATATATTGATGTCTGTTTCGGCTACGACGCGGCAACCTAGGCCGGGCGAAGTAGATGGCGAAGATTATATTTTCCTTTCTAAAAGTAAATTTTCTGAAATGATAGATAATGATGAGTTTCTTGAATATGCAAAAGTTTTTGATAATTTTTATGGCACTCCAAGAGCACCTGTTGAAACTGCTTTAGCCAGAGGTTTTGATATTGTATTCGATATAGATTGGCAAGGAGCACAGCAGTTGACCCAAGCAGCGGCCAATGACTTAGTAAAAATATTCATCCTGCCACCTAATATGCGTGAACTTGAGAACCGTTTGAGGTCAAGGGCTCAAGATAGTGATGATGTCATAGCAAGGCGAATGTCAAAATCAGAAAATGAAATTAGCCATTGGGCTGAGTATGATTATATAATTATTAATGAAGATATCTCAGAGGCTATCGAAGAATTAACCACGATAGTAAATGCGGAACGAATGAAAAGGCCTCGTCAGCCATGGTTAGGTAGTTTTATAAAAAAACTTATCACGGGTGGTTAGTTCTTTCTTTTAGGTTTAAAGCCAAATTTTGAAAATCTATTATCGAGAGGTTTTCTGGTCTAAATTCTGGATTAATTTCAGCCGACTCACATAATTTCAATGGTGTTGTGCCATATTTCTTTGCTATGCTTTTTAGAGACCCTCTCAACATTTTTCTTCTTTGACTAAAAGTTGCCATTGTTACTTCTCCTAAGACTTTAAGGTGTGTAAACCTTTCCTCAATGGGTAATGGGTCAAAAACCACAACCGCGCTATCAACTTTAGGTGGGGGAGTAAATGCCATTGAAGGAACATCAAATGCAATTTGTGCATTACAGATACTTTGTGTGAGTATTGCTAACCGACCATATGCTTTATCGTTTGGGTTAGCTGTGATCCTTTGTGCAACTTCTTTCTGAAACATAAGAACCGCCTTGCTCCAAAAAAGAGGTTCTGATAATAGCCAGTTTATTAATAACTTAGTTCCGACATTATAGGGTAGATTCGAGACTAATTTTATATTCTTTTTTGTTATTTTTGCTATGTCTACTTTCAACGCATTGTCATGTATCACTTTAAGATTGTTGTATGATTTAGCTAATTCATTTAAGGGAGTAATGAAACGATCATCCATTTCAATTACAGTTAGTGATGCGTTATTTTTCAGAAGCGATCTTGTTAAGCCGCCCGGACCGGGGCCTACTTCTATAGTTTCACATTGGTCAAGAGGGAGCGCCAGTCGTGCAATTTTATCGGTTGTATTTACATCTAGTAAAAAGTGTTGGCCAAGAGATTTATTTGCTTTTAATTTATATATTCCTATAGTTTCTTCTAAGCTGGGTAAACTTTCAGGCATTTTGTATAGCTCTATTATCTGATATCTCTCTTGCAGTTTTAATAGCTGCTATAAGGCTATCCGGGCGTGCTATATTTTTCCCAGCAATATTAAAAGCTGTGCCATGATCAGGAGAGGTTCTTACTATAGGTAGACCAAGCGTTATATTTACCCCTCCATAAAAATCTAAAGTTTTTACAGGAATCAATCCTTGATCGTGATACATTGCTATTGCTGCATCATACATGCTTCTAGCTTCTTCATGAAATAATGTATCGGCAGGCAACGCGTCACTTATATTAATTCCTTCCTTTCTAAGAGTTTCCGCAGCTGGATTAATAATTTCCATTTCTTCTAGGCCTAGTTGTCCATTTTCTCCGGCATGGGGGTTTATTCCAGCTAATGCGATACGAGGATTCTTAATGCCAAAATCCTTTATTAGTGCTTCATTTATAACTTTAGCTTTTTTTATTATCTCTTTTTTCGTAATCAATAACGCAGCTTTTTTTAACGGAACATGCACAGTTATGAGAGCTATCTTTAAGCCTCCACCGGATAGCATCATAACAGGCCCACGTGAGTTGATCATATGTATTTCCTTAGTGATTTCCCCTAAGTACTCAGTGTGGCCAGGAAAATTAAATCCTGATTTATATAGTATTTCTTTAGAAATTGGATTGGTTACTAAACCATCAGCTTTACCCTTTGCACATATATCAACAGCAAGTTTAATTGATTCTAATATGCTTGCGGTGTGTATTTGGTTTGGGTGTCCCTTTTCAGTATTATGTCCATCAATTGGTATTAAGGGTAGGCTATCTTGAAAGACATTAATGGCTTCAGAGGGGGCAGTTATTATTTTGATTTTATTGTTACAGTAATCAAAGATTTCTGGCTGAGCTATGACTGCGAAGCAATACTTTCTTTGTGTTTTTAAAGTTTCCCAAGCCTTATAGGTAATCTCTGGAGCGATCCCACAAGGATCACCCATTGTTAATAATAGTAATTTTTTATTCACCTTTTAGCGAACAACAATTGTTGCTTGCCTTCGGAGGTCCCTAAGGTGCCTCTTTGACGCTTGAGCAAGCTGTTGATCCATTAGTCTGTCCTCAATAGCTTCTCGTGTTGGGATATCTGATCCTGTGATTTCCTTTGAACAGACCATAATTGAAACAGCCCCTGTAGGAAGCTCTATTGGTGCTCCAAGAGTGTTTATTTCTGTATCTGTGATGACGGCTAGTATTTCATCAGTAAGCTCACTAGCTTTTAGCTCCCCCATATCAGCATGATTGATTTCTTTTCTACTTTTTAGGTCACTTTTTAATGTATCACAAGATTTCAGGGTTTTACTCAATTCTATTAATTGTGTTTTTGAGGTGTTTATATCTTCATTATCAATCCTCACTTGTTTAAGCTTGTAAAGGGTGTCTGCTTCAGATATTTTTTTTCCTAAAAGAGCAATAACATATACGCCGCCTGGAACTTTGATAGGAGTAGATATGTTACCTTCTTCTAAAGTTTTTATTGCGTCGTCAATTTCTGGTCTCAATTCACCTTCTGCTACCCATCCTACATCCCCTCCGTTAGCTGAGGTCGGAGAACTTGAAAACTGTTGGGCTAGCAGAGGGAAGGGAGCTCCATCATTTATTTGCTCTATCATTGCCTCGGCTCCTTGCATTGCTCCTGGCATTCCTCCGATCTCAGGAGTTGATTCTATGAATATTTCTGCAACTCTGTAATTCGGTTTTGACGCATTAGCTGTTAACCTTTTTAGTGTCTCATTAATTTGTGCATCTGAAATTCGTACACGCGAGCCATAAAGACCGTTTATAATGCGTTGCCATGCTATTTCAGACCTAACTTGATCTCGTAGAGTTTCGATTGAAACACCGACTTGAGCTAAGCGATTTACAATTTCGTTTGGGTCAATACCGTTGCGGCCTATCAATCGGGCAACTGATTGATTTATTTCCTCGTCTGAAATAGATTGGTCATATTTATCAGACTCTTGGAGTTGTATGTGTTCATCAACTAAATTCTTAAGTGCTTGCTGCTGAGCCCGTGCAATACTTTCTTCGTCGCGTTTTACACCTGTAGTGGCTATCATGAATAGCGTTCGTTGTCGAAGGTCATGCGTAGTAACTATATCATTATTGACAACTGCAGCTATTCCATGTCCAGTCTGCCCATAGCTATTTGTTGCTGTTATGAGTGCCATGGCCATTAGTGTATATAATTTTTTTATCATCATTTATTTCTTAAGTTTAAGCTAACACTGTATTATGTATTACCTATGTTAAATAATAACTTGGAGTGTATACTAAATTACTATGGCAAATAAGCAAATTATTAATTAACCATCTTCAATTAATGAAAGATAAATTGTTCCGAATAATAGAGTAAATGTTGGTACAAACCAAATGGCAAAAAAAGGAGGAATAGTTTCCGATTTTGCGAATGAAATCATCAGATTATTTGAAATGTATATAGCGAAACCTAAGAGAACTCCCAGAATTATTAGTTTGGCTGTATTTCCTTGTCTGCTATGATTTAAGGTTACGCATGCTGCTAAAATAGACATAGCAATTAACATCAGCGGTAGAGATAATAATTCATTGTACTGAATATCCAATAAAACTATCGAAAACCCATTATTCTCACGTTTACGGATTTCATTTTTTATTTCCCAAAACGAAGGAAGATTTTTTTTATTTGTTGAATTTATTAAATCTATCTCGGTAACGGTAGTCGCGAAAGACATTGTGTTTTTTTGTTTCATCAATCCATGAGTATCAACCTCATTGACATCATGTAGTTGCCAATAACCAGACTTTAATAGAATTGCTCTAGAAGCATCGATACGACTTACAAATTTTAATTCATCGCCGGTATCAATATCAAATATAAAATAGGTTACATCAAAAATTGTTTTTATTGCATCGTTATATTTTTCCGCATGAATAATAACTTTATTTTTCTGTGAGCCTTCCCTCAGCCAGATGTCTGTTGTTTCAAATTCTGAACCTAGTTTATTTAAAATCTCACTCTGAGTTGATGATGAGTACGATGCTAAAGGATTGAGAAATGTTGACCATAGGATGCCGAATAATCCAGAGATTATAATTATAGGGGATAAAAACTTCCAAACAGAAAGCCCTGCTGCCCTTAAAACTATTAATTCATTTTTTTGATTAAAATTATGAAGTGTTCCCATGATGCCAAAAAGAACTATGAATGGTAGAGTTTCTTCTAATAATTGAGGAGTACGTAATAAGGTAAAAATAAATACTGTAATTGATGTTATATCTGAATTTGTACTAAATTTTCTTGTTCCTTCTACATAGTCAACTAAGATTATTAGACTGGAAATAACTGTAAAAGACAAAAGTATTCCTATAAGAGTGTTCTTTATTAAATAACGGTTTAATGTTGTGACTAACATTTGGACCTCAACATTGTATCCGGATTATGTTTTTGTCTTTGAATATGTTTAGTCCTATTGGGTGACCGATTCTCGAATATATAAACAATACATAAAAAACAGATTGTTATTGGAATTGCATATTGAAAAATATTTAGGCCTGAATTATCTTCAGATACGGACTTAATAAAAAATTCAATAACTTTTATTGAGAAACCTGCTACTCCACATAGAAATATTTTTAGTTTATACCCCATTCTTTGATGTCTACTTTTAATTATTGCGCATATTGCCATCAAAGTAAGAGCTAAATTGTATAAAGGTGATGCTAAGCGGTTATTACCCTCCGATAAAAACTTTTTTCTTTTTTTTCTACTTATGTACTGCTCAGAGTCCGGTTTAAGTAACTGGTGAAGGTAGAGGTCTGAAGGTTTCTTTATAAGTATTGCATCTAACGACTTTATTTCGGTGAGGTCTAATTGATAGTTATCGAATTGGACTATATTGAATTCCCCGTTTGACAGCAAACTTTGAGCACTACCCGAGGTAAGAGTGAGTTTAGTGAATTTACTATTTTTAGAAATAAATCCCTTTTCAGCTACATACGTTATAGTTTTGGATACATCACGAGCATCATTGATTAGTATATCGTTAATAAAGCCGTCTACCCCAATATCACCTGCATATATTGTTAACCCTTCAACGAGTTTTATAAACTCTCCTGATGAAACCATTTTTGAGGCTATATCCGTGCGAACTTTGAAGACCTCTTTTCTCATTTCAACAAAAGCTAAAGGTTGGATTAATAAATTGATTAGTAGGTGTAGCATGAAGGTTAAAGTGCTAATTCTAACGATAGGAGTACATATTTCCCAAGTACTCATTCCAGCTGCTTTTGCTATTATTAGTTCTCCGTCCATTGCAATGCGATTTAACGAATAAAGTACAGATAAAAATAAAGATATGGGCATTATTATTGCTATTAATTTTGGCATAGCTAATAGTGTTATATAAAAAAAAGTTGAAGCTGATTGATTATCTTTAGTTATCAAATCGATTGTTTGTAAACTTTGAGTTAGTAGGGCTAGTGTAGTTAAGGCTAGCAGTGACAAGATGAAAGGCCTTAGTACTTGCTGGCCAATATATTTTTGTACAAGCATCATTTACTTAACTTTTAATAACCTAATTATAGACTTTCATACAATCTTCTATTACGTAGTCTAGAACTTTACCATATTTTAAAATCTAGATATTGCTATCTTTTAATTACTCATCAAGGAAACACTCAAATGCGCATTAAATTTGTTCAATCTATAGAGTTATCATCAGAATGTTCAGTCGTACCTGTACAAAGATCTCTAAAAATTGTGGGTTCTTCTAAAAACCATATTAATTCAGTCGGAAAGTATTTTAAAAATGCTTCAAAAGCTGCCTCTTTTAAAGGAGAAAAAAATACATGTTTTAGTCTGTATGCCCTCGAGGAAACGAATACGAACCATCTATTTGCCTTTGGGGTAGGCGACTTAAGTAATTTTGACCCTGAGCTATTTGGTGCCAATATTAGCAAAAAGCTGATGACGAAGGAAAAGTCTATAACCCTACATTTGGATGGACTGGGTTTGTCACCAGACTCAATTGCTAGGGTAGTAGTGGGTATTCGTCTGGCAGCATATAGGTTTGATAAATATAAGACTAAATTAGCTGATAACTTAAAAAATATTCTACAAAATATAACTATAGCATGCGACGAGCCTAAGCTCTCTAAATCATCTTACGAAGGATATCACGGACCAGTGTGTGATGGTACAATTAAAGCACGTGATTTAGTTAATGAGCCTCCAAATGTAATATATCCAAAAGCTTACGCATCGGAAATAAAGAAACTAGAAAAGCATGGTCTAAAAGTAGAAGTTTTAGGCGAAAAGAAAATGAAATCTTTGGGTATGAATTCCCTTCTTTGTGTAGGGCAGGGATCAGCGAGAGAGTCACAGATGGTTATTATTCGCTGGAATGGAGCCAAAAAGGGTGATCAGCCAATATGTATTATTGGTAAAGGTGTTACATTCGACACAGGAGGAATTTCTCTGAAGCCAGGCGCTAATATGTGGGACATGAAGGGTGACATGGGGGGATCTGCTGCTGTAGTTGGTGCGATGATTGGATTGGCTGGTAGAAAAGCTAAAGCCAATGTTGTGGGCATTGTAGGTCTTGTTGAAAATATGCCTGACGGCAATTCAGTTTTGCCTGGAGATATAATAACCTCAATGTCCGGAAAGACTATTGAAGTTCAAAACACTGATGCAGAAGGCCGCCTTGTTCTTGCTGACTGTCTTCACTATGCCTCAGAAAATATAAAACCTAAATCTATGATTAATCTAGCGACTTTAACAGGTGCAATACTTGTCGCACTTGGGACTGAAAAGGCGGGTGTTTTTTCAAATAATGATGAATTAGCGAGCCAAATACAGGGTGCATCTGAGACAACAAAAGAGCATACTTGGCGTTTACCATTGGGCAAAGAATATGACCGCCTATTAGATACACCAAATGCTGATATGAAAAATATTGGTGGTCGTCTGGCAGGCTCAATAACAGCGGCGCAGTTTTTACAAAGATTTGTTGGAAAAGACATACCATGGGCACATATTGATGTAGCGGGAACTGCGATGAAACCGTCTAACCGTCATGATCCACGTGAGACATCTTTTGGAACAGGTTTTGGCGCTAGACTGCTAAATAGGTGGATTGCTGATAACTTCGAACATTAATGGAATATTTTTTTTATCATCATGAAGCCTCTACTATTGAGTCTACTCTGCCGCAGATTTTAGAAAAATGTATAATAAAAAACTGGAGGGCCTTAATTAAAACTCGAGTTGACCATTTAGTTGAATTAGATGATTTTTTGTGGACTTTTAAAGCGGACAGTTTCTTGCCGCATGGACGTGATGATCAGCCAAGAGTTCAACATCACCCAATCGTTTTAAGTTCATCTGCAAAGACTGCGGATAGCTTTCAGGTGGTATTCCTCTTGTCAGGTTCCGACATTAAAAAATTGAATGGTGTTGAGCGTTGTATAGTATTTATTGACGGCCGCTCAGAGCGAAGCATAAATTATGAAAGAAGTAGGTGGAGAAAATTGAAGGCTGAAGGAGAAAAGTTAAACTATTATCAGCAAAACCCAATCGGTGAATGGATAAAAAAAGTTTAGTAAGATGATTTCCAGCAAAGAGACCAAATATAAAAATATCAGAAAAGAAATCATGGCTGTTCTAGAGGGTGAAAGCAATATGATTGCTAGATACTCAACCGTTGTATGTTTGCTAAGCAGTGCTTTCAATTATTTTTATTGGACTGGGTTTTATTTAGTCGATTTTAAAAAACATAATGAACTTGTAATAGGCCCATACCAAGGCACATTAGGATGCTTAAGAATACCGTTTGGTAAAGGTGTTTGCGGATTGAGCGCTGAAACAAAAAAAACATTTATAGTTAGTGATGTGCATAATTTTGAAAACCACATTGCCTGCGATATAAATTCTCAATCAGAAATAGTGGTTCCTGTTTTGGATAAAAACAGTAATTTGTTGGCTGTTCTTGATATTGACTCAACCGAACTTGATGCATTTGATGAAGTTGACAAGTCTGGATTGGAAAATATTTGTAGTTTACTAATAACCTAGTATGAATTATTTTTATTGAATGCTTTCAAGTATTCTCTCTATTTCCTGTAATGTACTTGCGGGTGTAGGATCAAAAATTATTTTCTTTAGAAAACTAGACGGAATAAATCCTTCTTCAGACATACTATTTAGTAATTTTAAGATAGAATCCCAATAGTTTGTATTATCAAGAAATATAATTGGTTTGTTATGTAGATTTAACCTGCTCCAAGATAATATCTCTACAGCTTCCTCTAAAGTACCAATTCCCCCGGGAAGTACAATGAATGCATCCGATTTGTCATACATCATCATTTTACGCTCATGCATATCTTTAACGATAACATGATTAATTTCGTAAAGGGTTTTTTCTATACCTGAAAGAAAATCAGGCATAATGCCCAAAACGCTTCCTCCTGCTTTATAAGAAGCTGAAGCGACTGCACCCATGAGACCTAAACCACCGCCACCATAGATAAGTTTATGCCCTCTCTCTGCAAGTAATTCACCCAGATCATGAGCAAGTTTCATATGGCTTGAATTTTGACCTTTGCTTGACCCACAAAATACACATATAGAGGACATAATAAAAGATATCTATTTGAGTTTAATTAACTAATTTTATTAACTATACATCTCATTTAATAAATATAAAGGTTCTATACATATGAAATTGAATTACTTTTGGATTTTATCAGCTGGTCTTGGTATTGTATTAGTGTTATTTGTATCATTATCGTCAGTTAAATTTTTTCAAAATAATAGCAACTCAATTGACAATAAGGTCGCCAATAATGAGTACAAAGTTGATACCGGTATAACGCCTATTAATTTTAGTAACGTCACTATATCAAATAATAGAATTATAAGTATTAAGGGTACCAGTGAGCCTGACCGGTTAATAGTATTACTCAACAACAATAAACGTATTAACCAAATTGAATCAAATAATGAAGGAATTTGGGAAGCAGACGTTTTGTTGGATAATCAAAATATTATGGCAATTGAAGTGGTAATGTTTTATAGTGGCGATGTATCCATTCGTGGTGATGAGACACTATACAGCATCCCTTCGGTTATTAAAAATAATATAAATAATCAGTCAGTTGTATCTGAAAATTCATATGACCACAGAGATAAAGAACTTAATATACTTGTAATGTTAACAGCTCCTGGGGGACCTAGCCGTATAATCCAAAGTCCATTTAACCAAACACCAAGTGATGGTCCGTTAGCGATGTCAGCTCTTGATTACGATGATAGCGGCGGAGTAATTTTTTCTGGCACTACAAATGAAGCAGGACTTGTAAAAGTTTATGCAGGTGAAATATTGGTCGGGGAAACACGAGTGGAGGCAGGGGGTCGGTGGAATTTTATTGCAGGTAATTTATTACCCGTAGGGAAGTATTATATATCATCAGAGTTAGTAAAAGACGAAGCTGTAGCAGCACGTATAGATGTACCTTTCGTTCGTATGATGCCTTTAACGAGTAAAGAAAAAACAAACTTACCTAGGGTAGTTTACGATCTTGAAAGCTGGCAAATAAGTAGACCTCTTTTAGGTGGGGGCATTCAACATACTGTGATCTTTGCGTCCGAGCAGAAAGTTCTAGATACGGAAACTGCTATTGAGGTCACCGAATAGTTTTTTTCCTTTTGAAAAAACTGTTTGACTGAAAACTTTGTATTCGCTTTCTTAAAACAGACGGCATTGCCAACATAACTGGTGTAATAATAAGTGTTAAAATTGTAGCAAATCCAAGCCCTGTAGATAAAACATAGGATATTGGAGCCCATATATCCGAAACGCTTGATCCTAAAGTGGAAAACTCACCTGTGAAAATATTTGCCCTCCAACCCAAAACCAAAGGCATAAGCCCTATAATAGTCGTTGTTGTTGTCAAAACAACAGGTCTTAACCTTTGTGCTGCGGTACGTATAGCGGCTTCTTCACTACTAAAACCTGTCGCTTTGAGTCTTTGATATGTATCTATTAAAACTATATTATTATTAACGACTATTCCTGCCAGGGCAATTACGCCTGTTAAGACAAGAATCATGGATATATAGTTGTAGAATGTGAGTCCTGCCATAACTCCTATAACAGACATAATAACAGCAGAGAGTGTGAGAAATACATGATAAAAACTGTTAAACTGTAGTAAGAGTATAACGCCCATCATTAATAGAATTGATATGAAGGCGGCTATTGCAAATTGTCCAGCCTCAGTGTTCTCTTCTGCTTGCCCTAAAAATTTAATATTTGTTCCAGTAGGTATATCTGCTTCTTTAATCCAGTCCTGCATTAACTCCACTTGTTTATTCGTTGCGTAACCTTTCTGAGTATTTCCTTGGACTAGATAAAAAGGTGAAAGGTCTCTTCTTTGAATTTTGTCTTCTCGTTTTTTTGGAACCCGCTTTACTACATTAGAAATAGGTATAGCGCCTTGAGATGTTTGTATTCTTAAAATGTCGAGTTGTGAAAGATCGCGAGATGAACTCGGATAGCGCAAGCGAATGTCGACTTCGTCGTCCACATCGAGAGGACGGTAACGTCCAATAAGGGCACCTTCAGTAATAAATTGAAGAGACTCACCTATCTTTGTAATGTCAAGTCCAAGCCTGCCTGCTTCTGCTCTATCCACTTCCATTGACCAGTCAACACCCGGTAGGGGTAAAGTGTCTTCAGTGTCGTAAATACCCTCAATTGATGCTAGTTTATTATGTATCAATAAAGTAATTTCCTTTAACATTTCTCGATTATCAGATGATATTTGTATGCCTATGTCTTTATCCATTGGCGGGCCTTGGCTAATTGCTGTAATCTCGGTTAATACACCTGGGATATTTGAACTAGCTATCTCAAGGTCTTCTATTATGTCGCTAACTGATCTATTTCGATCTGAAAAAGGAGTTAGTTCAGTATAAACGCGAACTGTTGCATCTATCGGTACATTGTCAGGACTGTTTAGACTTGCTTCTCCGCCTTGACCAGCTGCACCCGGCCCAACAACGGTGTAAACGGAGTCCACCCCTTCTATTTCTGAAATCCTATTCTCTAACAGAGTTGCAATTTTTATACTTTGTTCGGGTGTCCCATTGCCTCTCGTTCTGGCTAAAACAAAGATCTGATCACTTGGCGTTTGTGTAAAAAACTCTATTGGTTTTGGAGGTGTACCGTTAATGCTCGCGATAAACATTTGAAATATTAAAAAACTAAGAAAAAACATGCCCAATATTACCATTAAAGGGTAATTTATGAGTTTCTTGATAAAATTAACGTATAGTCCTGTAAAGCCTATAAGTTTAGATGGATCGCCATCTTTTCCTGCCAGTAATGCAGCATTTGATTTTTCATTACCCTTCGGTTTAAAACCTATTAAAGACCCTAATGTGGGTAAAAACACTAAAGCCATTAACATTGAAGCAGTAAGAACATAAATCATTGTCAATGGCATATAGGACATGAATTTTCCGGTAATAGTCTCCCAGAATAGCAATGGAACAAAAGCAACTAAAGTAGTTGCTGTGGATGAAACTATAGGCCAAAACATTCTTTCGCCAGCCATTTGGAATGCTTCTCGGCGCGGAAGACCTTCATCCATTTTTCTATCCGCATATTCTACAATAACTATCGCACTATCAACTAATACTCCAACTGATAAAATTAAACCAAACAATATCATCATATTTATGGTTTCACCTTGAATATAAAAAAGACAAAAAGCTATTAAAAAGCTAGCTGGGATTGCCCAGCCTACAAATATGGCCGATCTCCATCCTAAGGCTGCAATGCAAACAATGAAAACAAGAATAACAGCGTTGATTATTGATGAGGATAACTCTTGCACCATCTCTTCAATATATTCCGCTCTGGATTGACTGTATGTTACATTTATAGTTGAAGGCCAGTCAGGGCCATTGGTTATCGAGTTAACAAGTTCCTGTACTTTCTCAGATGTATCGAGAATATTTTCTCCTTGACGTTTAGATATCTCCAAAGACACTGAGTTTCGTTTATTAAACCTTGCTATGTTTTGAGCATCCTTATAACCGCTTCGAACCTTTGCAATATCACTCATGCGGATAATGCTGTTGTTTTGATTCCGCCTAATAACGATATTTGATAAGTCATTATTGCTTTCGATAAGTCCCGGAACCTTAATGTTAAATTTTCCGTTATTAGTTTGTAGTGCCCCAGCGGGCACTAAGCTGTTATTTCTGTTAACTGCTAAAGATATTTCGTCGATGGTTATATTTAAACTCTCTGATTTTGAAGGATCTATAATAGCCTCCAGAACATCGATTCTTTCACCTGATATCTTTGCTTCAAGTACTTCAGCTAGGCTTTCAAGGCGAGCTTGAATTTCTTTTGCACGTTTCTGTAACTCTCTTTCGGGAGCATCGCCCCACAAGTTTACCACTAATATTGGCAAAGTAGATGTAGATACCTCTTCTATTACTGGTTCACGCGCTTCTCTTGGGAAATCTGCACGAGCGCGATCAACTTTTTCAATTACATCTGTGAGTGCTTTGTCTAGGTTATGAGATATCTCAAATTCAATTGTTATCTGAGCCACATTTGTAGCTGCAGTTGAGTTTATTTGTTTAACTCCTTCTATGGATTTAATTTCTGTTTCCATTGGCTTAACTAGCAATCGTTCAGAGTCTTCGGGTGATATACCCGGTAAAACAACTTGTACGGTAACAAATGGTACAGGAATATCGGGCTCTGCATCCATAGGAAGACGATCCAGAGCTAGTATCCCGCCTAAGACTGCAAACACCATTATTCCAATAACCATGCGCCAGTTCTTGATTGAGAACCCTACTATACCCACAAGAGAGCCCATTCTAAATATTTTTCGAATTTGTAAATTTTGGTTCGACTATTGATCCAACCGATACATAGTCTTGGCCATCTATTATTATCAATGCCTCATCAGGAAGCCCAGTGACCCAGATGCCGTTGGGTTCTTCATCTATTTGATTGACAACAGATAGACCTACGGAATTATCTGTATTTACATAACGAACACTAATCTCACCGGATGTATTTAAAGTTAATATTTTTGATGGTATCAAGTGGGCTTTAACTATTTCAGATCTAATACTGACAGATGCAGTCAAGCCCCCTCTGAATTTATAATCACTGTTATCTACTTCGATTTCAGTTCTAAAAGTTCTAGTTGCAGGGTTGGATACCGGTTCTATATAACTAATCATACCAGTTAGGGTGTTACCAGATAGTAATTCAATTTCAGCATTTTGATCAAGCTGAACTTTCTCAACTTGCTGTTCAGTCAGTTCTACAACTACGATTAATGGGTTGAGTTCAATAACTGTAGCGCACGATTGCCCGGGTAATAGATAGTCACCAATTTCAGCTATTTGTTTTAATAAAATACTATTGAATTGATTGCGAATGTTTACATTACTAAGTTCAATCTGAGATTGCTTAACATTAGCGGTTGCAACATCTACTTCTGCCATCTGGGATTTAAGTTGTATTTTAGACTTAAAGCCCTTCGCAACAAGCGCTTCTGTAGTTTTAAGGTCAAATCTTCGCAATTCGAGTAATGCTTTTGCTTGGTCTAGTTTTGCTTTGCGTGCATCTGTTTGTAATCGGCAAACAATTTGGCCTGTATCCAATATCTGCCCCTCTTTAGATGGTGTGTTTATAACCAAACCTGAAGTTTCAGCTTTCAAAGTGACCACTCTGTTAGCTTCTGTTCGACCGAATATTTTGTAATTTACTTCGTGATTAGAAGCGTAGCTATTTTTAACTAAAACTGTTGGAATTTGTTCTGTCTTAATTGTTTCTGTAGGCTGAAATTCTATATTTTGGGATTTAAAGCTATTGAATAAGAACCAGCTTATTATCAGGGTAATGGAAGCAAAAGCTGTGATGTAGGATCTGCTAAATTTCATGACACTAATACGCATTCAGGTTTTAAATAGATTTATACTTCGGTTGGCCTCACCATTAAGACAATGTCTGGTTAATAGATAGAGTTAAATGTCTAATTAAGGACTTTTTAAAATAAATGATTATTTATTTATACTAAATCAGGGTTGACCCATGCGTTCCTATTTGTAGGGTGCGCAGTTACCGTACTTATTTGAAGGGGTTTAGGTTTGAGTGATATTTTAGATCAATTGCAGATACGACGCGATGAAGCTAGACTTGGCGGCGGAGTCAAGCGAATTGAAGCGCAACACAATAAAGGAAAATTGACAGCCCGAGAACGTCTTGAGCTATTGCTTGACCCGGATAGTTTCGAAGAGTTTGATATGTTTGTGAAGCACCGTTCCGTAGATTTCGGTATGGATAAAACTCACTTTCCAGGAGATGGTGTAGTAACGGGTTGGGGTACAATTAATGGTAGAAAGACATTTGTATATGCTCAAGACTTTACTGTCTTCGGCGGTTCCCTTTCTAAAACACATGCTCAGAAAATTTGCAAAGTACAAGAAATGGCGATTAAAAATAGATCTCCAATTATTGGCCTTAACGACTCAGGTGGCGCCCGAATTCAAGAGGGTGTTGAGGCGTTAGCTGGGTATACAGACGTTTTTCAAAATAATATTTTAGCTTCAGGTGTTGTGCCTCAGATCTCAGTTATTATGGGACCAAGTGCAGGCGGTGCTGTTTACTCACCAGCTCTAACGGATTTTATTTTTATGGTTAGAGACAGTTCTTATATGTTTTTGACAGGTCCAGATGTTCTTAAAACAGTCACAAATGAAATTGTTACCGCTGAAGAGCTGGGAGGAGCAAAAACCCACACAACGAAATCATCAGTGGCGGATGGTGCCTTTGACAATGACTTAGAGACACTTGCTGAGATCAGAAGGTTGTTTGATTTTTTACCACTCAATAACCGTACGGGATCACCTGTACGAAAGTTTTATGATAAACATGACCGTATTGATGAAAGTCTGGATACTATTGTTCCTGAAAATCCCAACATACCATATGATATCCATGAGTTAGTTGAAAAAATTGCAGACGAAGGAGACTTTTTCGAGATTCAAAGAGATTTTGCCAAAAATATACTATGCGGTTTTATTCGCCTTGAGGGACAGACAGTAGGAGTCGTAGCTAATCAGCCGATGGTGCTTGCAGGTTGTTTGGATAGTGATGCATCACGCAAAGCAGCTCGACATGTAAGGTTTTGTGACGCTTTTGATATACCGATTTTAACTTTAGTTGATGTACCTGGTTTCTTGCCTGGAACAAGCCAAGAGTTTGGAGGGTCCATAAAGCATGGTGCAAAATTACTATATGCATTCGGTGAAGCAACCGTACCTAAGGTCACAGTTATTACCCGAAAGGCTTATGGAGGTGCTTATTGTGTGATGGCGCCAAAACATTTACGAGGTGACATAAACTATGCCTGGCCTACAGCACAAATAGCTGTAATGGGCGCTAAGGGAGCTGTAGAAATTTTACACCGAAGCGACCTGGGTGATAATGATAAGATAGATAAGCACATCAATGATTATGAAAAAAAGTTTTTAAGTCCATTTCGCGCTGCTGAATTAGGATATATAGATGAAGTAATTCAGCCGCATTCTACCAGAAAACGTGTTAACAGAGCTTTTGCACTGCTGAAAGATAAAGAATTAAAAAATCCATGGAAAAAACATGGTAATTTACCTCTTTAATATTATTCGAGATTGATTGAATATTTTCAGACTATAATGATCTTATCGGAAGTTAAATAAATGATTAAAAAAATACTTATAGCCAACCGTGGTGAAATTGCATGCCGCGTAATCAAGACAGCAAAAAAAATGGGTATTAAAACCGTTTCCATTTTTTCAGATGCGGATAAAAATGCCCTTCATGTTGATATGGCAGATGAAAGCTTTTATATCGGTGCTTCTCCAGTCAATCAGTCTTACTTAGTTATGGATAAGATTTTAAAAGCTATAGCAGAAACAGGTTCAGATGCTGTGCACCCTGGATACGGATTTTTATCTGAGAATGCAGAATTTGCCAAGAGACTTGCAGATAAAAACATCACTTTTATCGGCCCTAATGCTCATGCCATCACATCTATGGGCGATAAAATTACTTCAAAAAAATTAGCGATTAATGCCGGGGTCTCTTGCGTTCCTGGCCATATGGGACTGATAGAGAGTGCGGATGAAGCAATTAAAATTTCTAAGGAAATTGGATATCCAGTAATGATTAAAGCATCTGCCGGTGGCGGTGGTAAAGGTATGAGAATAGCATGGAATGACACAGAAGCCCGTGAAGGATATCAATCATCAAAAAATGAAGCTGCAAATAGCTTTGGCGATGATAGAATTTTTATTGAAAAATTTATTGAACAACCAAGGCATATTGAAATTCAAGTGTTAGGGGATAAACATGGAAATGTAATTTATTTGGGAGAGAGAGAGTGTTCAATACAACGTAGAAATCAAAAAGTTATTGAAGAAGCTCCTTCGCCATTTCTGGATGAAAAAACAAGAGAAGCCATGGGATTAGAATCAGTGGCATTGGCAAAAGAAGTCAACTATGACTCTGCAGGTACTGTTGAGTTTATAGTTGATAAAAATAAGAATTTTTACTTTCTGGAAATGAATACACGATTAC